>ENA-ORUX01000137-ORUX01000137.1-human-gut-metagenome-genome-assembly--contig:-NODE-137-length-70268-cov-7.616054_pt1 | contig 70268 bp, 53 predicted proteins | sample MGYA00242087_ERZ509225 | MGnify/ENA primary metagenome ERZ509225 (study PRJEB26280, sample SAMEA2338864) | human gut metagenome | biome: human gut; feature: human-associated habitat; material: faeces... | reverse complement strand
AATATCGATAGGAAGATTGCCCCTCGATTATCCCTTGGTGCCGCGGCTCACGGGTTGGGTACGGCTAGGGCGATGGAACTGGGTGCGTTGGAAGGGGCCATTAGTGGTTTGGCGATTGGTTTGATGGGGGTGATGACTGCTATACTGGTGCCTGTTGTCGAATGGGTTATGTCATTATTTTAATGTATGTTGCAGAATTTTACAGCGATCGATTTCGAAACGGCTAACCGTTACCCGACTAGTGCTTGCGCGATCGGGATTGGTGTCTGCCAGGACGGAGAGATCACGGAAGAGTTCTCGCACCTGATTAAGCCGGAGCCATTCTATTTTAACAAAAAGTTTATCGAAATTCATGGGATTACACCCACGATGGTGGAAGATGCGCCTTCCTTTTATGATTTGTGGAGCGTGATCGGGCGTTATTTTGATACGGAAGCGTTGGTCGCGCATAACGCGGGGTTTGATATAAGTGTTTTGAAGGCTTGTTTGGAACGGGCGGATTTGTACGTTCGTTTGCCTGAATCTTTTTGTACCTACCGATTGTCCCGGAAGTTGGTGAAAGGTTTACCCAATTATAAATTGAATACGTTGTGTGATCATTTCGGGATAGCGTTAAATCATCATGAGGCATTAAGTGATGCTCGGGGGGCGGCGAAAATTATGATCGAATTGTCGAAGTTGAGTCTTTTTTCATGAGTTTTTCCCTCGTTGATGGCGAGGGAAAAACTTATAATTTACGGATGATTTCTTTGAATATAGCTCCCATACGAGGTTGTGCATGATTACCCACATCTTGTACCTCCGTGTGGTTTGTTTTTATGAGTTCCTCGCTGGCCGTGCTGTTCGTGATAACTGACATGCCAAAGCATTCCATATCCATGTGGCGAGCCACGATGACTTCCGGTACGGTAGACATGCCCACGGCATCCCCGCCAATGACCCGAATCCAGTTATATTCTGCCGGGGTCTCGAAGGACGGTCCCTGTAGTCCGGCGTACACCCCTTTTTGCAAGGGAATATTTAATTTCTTTCCGGCCTCTTCTGCCAGTTGAATCAAGCGTTTGCTATATGCCTCGGCCATTCCGGGGAAGCGGGGACCGAGTTCATCGATATTTTTACCCCGTAGCGGGTGTTCCGGAAATAGGTTGATATGATCCCGAATAATCATCAGGTCTCCAACCAGGTAATTCGTGTTCACGCCTCCGGCCGCGTTGGAAACGAAAAGCGTTTTTACCCCGAGCGCGTGCATCACTCTCACGGGAAAGGTTACTTCTTTCATGGAATATCCCTCGTAATAGTGGAAACGTCCCTGCATGGCAATGACCTTTTTACCTCCGAAGGAACCGATAAGTAATTCTCCCCGGTGTCCTTGTACCGTGGAAACGGGGAAATTGGGAATTGCCATATACGGAATGGCGTGTTCGATCTCTATTGATTTCCCTAATTCTCCCAGCCCTGTTCCTAGGATAATACCGATGGTATGCTCTCCTTTCACGAAGGGGGCCAAGTATTTGCTACTTTCTTGTATCTTGTCTAACATAGTCGTATATATTTTTTATGAGTTGGTCTCTTGGGGTCAGAAACTCCGGTTCGATTGGGATGTAGAAAATTTGTTGCCTGATCTCTTCCGGTATATCGCATAACGTGAGGCGAACAGCATCCTTTTCCGTGGTGAAAATACACTTGTCCGGGATGCTGATCTTTTCGTATTCTTGGAGAATACGTTTTATATCGGTATCGCTGTAATTGTGATGATCGGGAAAAGCAATGTGATCAATCTGGTCCGTCATCTGTTTTAGATGTTCCAGGTAGGGAGCCGGCTGGGCAATCCCGGTGATACAGAGTATGGCAGTCTTCGGGGTTACCGGGTGGTGGCTATTCCCGTCGAGCGAACGTATTTCTCCGTATTTCATGGAGGAGAACAAAAGCTGTTGATAGGCTTTTAAATTCAAGTGTTTCAGGATAATCCGTTTCTCTATGGGCGAGATGTTCGTGGGGCATTTGGTTACGATGATATAGTTTGCCCTCTCCTTGGCATGAATACTTTCCCGAAGACGTCCCAAGGGCAGTAAATGATCCTCGTATATGGGGCGGTTGTAATCGATAAGCATGATGTTTATATCCGCTTTCACGTAGCGATGTTGAAAACCATCATCCAAGATGATTACTTCCGGTTTTTCCGGAAGTTGCATGAGCTTTTTGATTCCACGTACTCGGTCTGCGTCTACGGCTACGATGATTTCTGGAAATTTATTTTTTATCTGCATGGGTTCATCCCCGATGTCGTTTGCCGTAGAGGTTTCCGTGGCCAGAACAAAACCGGACGTCTTCCGTTTATACCCTCGACTGAGGCAGGCTACACGGTAATCATTTTTCAACTCGTTGATCAGGGATTCCGTGTGAGGGGTTTTCCCCGTTCCACCCACGGTGATATTTCCCACACAAATAATAGGAATGTCAAACTCATGGATCTTTAGTATACCCAAGTTGAACAAACGGTTCCGAATGCTGACCCCAATGCCGTACAGTACGCTTAAAGGCCATAGAATGAGATTTTTCAACACAATATTTCGCTTTAATTAAACGTGAGATCGTAAGGTATTCTGGCTACCATTCCTTTTATTTTTAACCACTCTTTCTGTTCCCGATAAGTATCATAGAAATCACCCAGTTCTGATTTTAATATGCTGGTTCTGATGCTTTGCGAGAAATTTAGAAGAATATCCTTGAAAGGACTGCGTTCTACCGGTAGTTCGATGAGCTGATAGTAGTCCAGACCTGCTTTGTTTGCCGCGATGGCAATGGCATCTTCCAGTCCGCCTAACACGTCAACCAATCCGAGTTCCAGAGCGTCCTCTCCTGTCCATACCCGTCCTTGTGCGATTTCGTTTACCGCCTCTTTACTCATGTGGCGTCCCTGGCTTACCCGATCAAGGAAGGTGTCGTATCCCCGGTTGATGTAAGTCTGCATCACGTTGCGTTCGTACTCCGTCAAAGGACGATCACTGATTGGGATAGGTAACGGGTATCCGCCGCCGAAATCACTGTGCTCGTTGGTTTTCACCACGTCAGAAGAGATGCCAAGTTTATCTTTGATTAGCTCTTCTCCACTAAATAGCAGTCCGAATATTCCGATGGATCCCGTAAGGGTTGTCGGGTCGGCCACGATGGTATCTGCTGCACAAGAAATGTAGTATCCACCGGATGCGGCCACGTTACCCATGGAGGCAATGAACGGCTTCGTCTGTGCGGCGAGTTGTACCTCTTTCCAGATAATGTCGGAAGTCAGTGCACTACCTCCCGGGGAGTTTACACGCAACACGATCGCTTTGATATTTTTGTCTTCACGTGCTTTCCGGATGGTTGTGGCCAGTTCCGGTCCGATACTTTCCGGTCCCTGTTGGAATTCAATGTTTCCTTGAGCGTAAATTACGGCGATTTTCTCAGCGGCAAAATTTACGGTTGGGAATGTGACTTTCGTGTAATCCTCGAAACTTGTTAAGGATAGTTTTTCGTTCTCTATCAACCCACATGCCTCACGTAGTTTGTCAAGCATGGCATATTCGTAAAGGGCTCCGTCAAAAAATCCTTCTTTCACAAATTCTTCTACCGGGTAGATTTTGAAATCATCGGTGATTCGATTGATTTTTTCTACCGGGATATTTCTGCTGGCGGAAATACCTTTCACGATGTTACCCCAAAGAGAGCCTAAATAAGTCTGCACCTGTTCCCGGTTGGCATCACTCATGTGTGTTTCGATGTAAGGTTCCACGGCTGCTTTGAATTTGCCGACACGAATGACTTCCGGTTGTACACCGATTTTTTTCAAAAGGTCTTTATAGAAGGATATATTTGCGCTCATTCCGGTTAACAGTAACGGGGTTTCGGGGTTAACGAAAACGCTGTCAGCAACTGTAGCCAGGTAATAGCTTTTCTGAGAATATCCCAAGTTGGTATAACTGTAAATGAATTTGCCGCTTTGCTTGAATCTCAACAAGGCATTACGAATCTCCTCAATCGTGGCAAGAGCCCCGAAGTTAGAGTTGATTTCGGTCAGGTCCAAGTAAATGCCCCTGATGCGGGAATCCTTGCTGGCGTTGTCAATGTATTCAAGTATTTTATTTAGCCCGATTTGTTTTTCGGAATTCATGGTCGTTAAATTGAAGTTCTGTAATGGGTTCTCCGATGCTCTATCCGGGATTGCAGTCTTCAGTGATAGTTTCAGTATCGTATTGTCCTTGATCTCAATCGATGGACTGGAGAAACTGGCGATGGCCCCTACGAGTCCGATGAACACGAAAAACAGGATAACGTGTACGATAATAATACCAACAATGGTTGCTAACAAGTATTTCAGAAAGCTTTTCATATGTGTTGTTTTAAATTATTAATATTCCCGGGTAAAATGTCGATCTACAAAATATGAATTATATTGTAAATCTTGTTTACAAATGTATGGATATAATTTCGGTCATACAAAATTTTAATTGATTTTGTCGATTCGGTTTATGAAGTTCACAACTTTTTCCCTTTTCCCACTCCTCTTATAAATAGTAATGTACAAAACGGAAAGGGGGCTTAAACTCTCTCTTTTTCTAAGCTCAAAGAAGTTCTCCAAAAACGTTTCATAAATTTGTAGTTGCTTGTTGACTCTACAAATTTCCATTTTTGTAACCTTTTTTGCATTATATGTTTTTTTATACTTTTGCAGCGTCAAAAGTTCAGTTCTATATTCTGTATAGATTTTGATTAAAAGGGAATCAGGTGAAAGTCCTGAACAGTCCCGCTGCTGTAAGTTCTTCTCTCAAAAGAGATCGTGTTTTGACATTCTTTGCCACTGGATTACTCTGGGAAGGCGTCAAAATGGAACGAGTCAGAAAACCTGCTTTTGGCGAAATAGTGGATTTGTACGCCTGCGGGTTATAGGGTAGAATCGAAATTGATATTTGCATCAGTTGGTGTGTACTTGCTCGTTTTCGGGTTACTATTTCCACGTGATATGTTGAATTAAACAATAATTTAATGTTATGAATTACAGATTGTATTTTGGGTGTTATCTTTTTTTGATTGCTCTTCTTGGTTTAGGAGGGTGTGATAATGTAGGAGATAACGATGAAGAAGAATTTTCCGTTTCAGGTAACGGAGTATTCATTTTGAATGAAGGAAATTTTAATGCAGGAAACGCTACGTTGTCGTATTATGATCCTGTTGAGAAAAGTGTGGAAAACGGTGTTTTTTACCGGGCAAACGATCGAAAATTGGGTGACACGGGACAATCCATAATGATTTACGACGGGATGGCTTATATTGCAGTGGAGAATTCCGGTATCATTTGGGGAATTGACGTGACTACTTTTAAAGTGTGTGGGCAACTCACAGCTGAGGGGACTAAGATAATCAATCCTCGATACGTGCATATCGTGAATGACACCAAGGCTTACGTGACGGATTTGTATTCGCCTTACGTGAATATTTTTAATCCGAAGACATTTAAGTATATCGGGGCAATACCTACAAGGCAACTTTCTAGCCGTGGATATAATTCCACTGAAGAGATGGTGCAGCACGGGAAATATGTTTTCACAAATTGTTGGTCATACAGCGATAAAATATTGGTGATTGATACGGAAAAGGATGAAGTTTGCGATAGCATCAAGTTAAGTAGTCAGCAACCTAAATCCATGAAAATAGATAAATACGGGAAATTGTGGGTGATTACCGATGGGGGTTATTCCACAACCGGAGATGTTTACGGGGATAATATACCGTATTTGTATAAAATCGATGCTGTAACCTTGAAGATTGAGCAGGAGCAGGCCTTGGATACCGATGAGGCCAATGTTCAAATAGCATTAAACGGTAGTCGGGATACGCTTTATTTGATCAATAACGATGTCTATCGTATGGCCGTAACGGATGCACATTTGCCTGTTCGTCCGTTTATTGCGGCAGAGGTGGATAAGGATGGGAAAAAACATAAACTTTACGGTTTGAACGTGAATCCCGTTAATTCGGAAATTTATGTGGCTGATGCCGTTGATTATTCACAAGCCGGGATGGTTTATCGTTACTCTGCACAAGGCGTGTTGATTGATAAGTTCCGAGTAGGTATTAATCCGAATTCATTTAGTTTTAAGTAATAATAGTGAAAAAATGAGATGTAGTATTTTTTTTGCAGTACTCTTGGTAGTACAGCTCTTTGCTTCATGCAAAGACGACAACGAGTCGGAGATGAGAGAGGGGCCGGTGATTACGCTGGATGCCGAATCTGCCCGTTATCGGGTAAAAGAGGGAAGGGATCTCGTGATTACTCCCACGTATGATTATGTGGATGAGGCTTCTTCTTACGTGTGGAAGTTAAATCAGAAAGTAGTAGGACGCGAGTCCTCTTATACTTTCAACGAGGCCGTGGCAGGAGAATATTTTCTGAAATTGCAAGTGATGAATGATTACGGTGTGGCTGAAGAAGAGTTGAAAATCACGGTGCTACCGTTGAATGCTCCGATGATTTCTCTCTATGTTCCGGAGGAAGGATTCAAGACCATACAGAATCAGGAATTGGTTTTCGCCCCGGAAGTGGAGAATGGAGAGAATGCCACTTACGTTTGGAAAGTGAATGGAGTGCAGGTCGCTTCAACTTTGACATACACTTTCAAGCAGGCAGAAACGGGTACTTATCAGGTGTCTTTAACGGCTTCTTCCGATGACGGAGAGGATCAATTGGAATTTGTTGTGAATATTTGTGATCCCTCAGAATTGCCATTCTCATGGAGTTTCCCGCAAACGGAGTTTAACTTGTCAGAGGGACGTTCTGTGAAAGTGAAAGCTTATCTTATTGAAAATGATTTTGGCGGTGTTTACACGTGGACTTTGGATGGGAACGTGGTGGGCGAAGGTGCTGCTACGGAGTATGTCTTTGAGGGAAAAACGCAAGGAGTTCACCGGTTAGTTTTGACGATGAAGAATGAACACGGTACCGTAAGTCAGGAATTTTCAATGAATGTTTGTCCGCCGGAAGGTACTTATAGGAAACTTCCTACAAGTGATAGTCGGGCGTTGATTAATCGGGTATATGAATTTATGCCGGCTCCTGGACATCAGGTAAATGGTTACATGTATGGGGCTTCTTATCCTGCTAATATTTCTCATGCTGCAGTATGCGACACGATCATGAATCGTTTCGAGCGAGGGCTTTCTCAAGAACCCAAAGAGTGGTGGAGTATTTCGTTGGGTGCTTGTGGTGGTTACGTGATTGTAGGTTTCGATCATAGCGTGGAAAACAGTGGTGATTATGATTTAATCATTGGTGGTAATCCTTACGGGTATCAATCCGAACCGGGTATTATTTGGGTAAGTCAAGATGAGAATGGTGATGGGTTGCCCAACGACACGTGGTACGAGTTGAAAGGTTCCGAATATGGCGGGGGAAAACAAATTTTGGAATATGCAATTACCTATTATCAGCCGACAAAGAAGCAGGTTGCTATCAAGTGGACGGATAATTTGGGTAAAAGCGGTATCGTTCCGCACATGACGTATTGGAATCCATCGGATTCTTATTATCAGTCGTGGTTGCCTTCAGGATCGGTTACTTTCTATTGCTCTCGCTTGGTCGATCATTCTACTTACGTGGATGGTTATTCTTCAATGCCGGCTTACCCTTGGGGATACACGGATAATTTAGGATCTGACTATTTTAACGGTATTGCCGGACATGCCGGATATTTTAAAATTTCTAATGCGGTGACATTCGACGGAAAGGCGGCCAACCTGAAATACATAGATTTTGTGAAAATACAAACTGCACCGGTGGGATATACTCCAAATTTGGGAGAAATTTCCACGGAAGTGAAACCGATATTTGATTACCATTTATATAAAGAATAGTAGTGATGTTGCGTATTGTCGTGAATGTATTGTTGCTTGTGGGAATCTCTTTAGGAGTGAAAGCTCAGGAAAAGGGCGTGGCTTATGAATTGAAGCTGGATTCTGTTTCTGTTCTTGGAAAACGACTCTTGAAAAATATAGGGATTCAGAAGACTCGTTTGGATACGGTCGTGTTGCACGATAATATAGCTCTTTCGTTGGCGGATGTTTTATCCGTGCATTCAACGGTATTTGTTAAGAGTTACGGACGAGCCACGCAGTCCACGGCTGAATTCCGAGGAACCTCGGCATCACACACGCAAGTGTTGTGGAACGGGATGAGAATCAACTCCCCGATGATTGGGACCGTGGACTTTTCCATGATTCCTTCCTATTTTATCGATGATGCAGCCCTTTATCATGGAGCTTCGTCAATTGGTTTGATAGGAGGTGGTTTGGGAGGAGCTATCGAGTTGAACACGAAACCTGTTCAGAACGAGGGAATCCAAGCACAATACATTCAAGGCATCGGTTCTTTTGATACTTACGATCAATTTTTGCGATTAACGTACGGTAACGATCATTGGCAGGCATCCTCTCGAGTAGTTTATTCTACGGCGGAGAATGATTATAAATATACCAATTATGATAAGAAAACAGATGTTTACGAGAATGGTGTTCTCGTGGACTCTTACCATCCGGAGGAACGAAACAAAAGCGGTTATTTTGATGACTTGCATGTATTGCAAGAGGTGTATTACCGCACGGATCGAGGCCACCGGTGGGGAATGTCTACTTGGTTCACCGCCTCCAAACGGGGATTGCCTTTTTTGAGCGTGGATTACAAGCAGGATACGGAATTTACGAACGAACAAAAAGTCCATACTTCACGTACAGTTTTGTCGTGGGACTATTTCTGGGATTGTTTCAAATGGAGTGCGAAAGGGGGATATGTTTATTCCGATATTGCTTATGATTATTTCTCGAAGCGTAAAGACTTTGTGTCCATGGATATTACTCATTCCCGTTGTTACGTGAATACGTGGTTCGGGCAATGGGCCATGGAGTATTCTCCCTCCTCTCAATGGTTCTTTTCTGCGAATGTGGATATTTACGAGAATCAGGTGAAAAGCAAGGATAAAAGTCCTTATCACATAGGGGATAATTACGACAAGGAACGTTTTGAAGGGATGGCTTGTTTGTCTGCACGTTGGAAACCTGCGGAGTGTTTGGCTGTGGCTGTTTGTTTACGGGAGGAAATGTATGGGGAAAATGCAGTTCCGGTGGTTCCCGCGTTGTTTATAGATTATGTCATTTCTAAACGTTGGAATTTGGTGGCAAAGGCATCCATTGCTCGCAATTACCGTTATCCATCATTGGACGATCTGTATTTCCAACCGGGAGGTAATCCCGATTTGGAACCGGAACACGGCTTCACCTATGATGGTGGTGTGGAGTTCCAGATTGCTTGGAAATGTTATTTATTGAAGGGTAACGTGGTTGCCTTTAACTCCTATATTGATGATTGGATTCTTTGGACTCCGAACACGAAAGGATTTTGGCAGCCTTCGAACGTGCGGGAGGTACATAATTATGGAGTGGAGATGACGACCGATAACATGTTTGTCCTTTCGAAAAATGCAAAATTGAACATTTCAGGCAATTTCGCATGGACTTCCTCAAAGAATTACGGGGAGAGAATCAATTCCAACGATGCTTCCTACGGGAAACAGTTGTGTTACATTCCGGAATATTCGGCAGCAGTGACACCTCGTTTGTTGTGGAAAAATTGGATATTCTCGTACAAATGGAGTTATTACAGCGAACGATTCACTACCACCAGCAATGAAGTTTCATATATTACCGGACGTTTGAAACCCTACTACATGAGTGACCTCTCTATCGAGAAACGCTTTTCATGGAAATGGGTGGAATTGTCCGTGAAAGGGATCGTGAACAACTTGTTCGGTTCGGAATATGTTACCGTATTGTCTCGCCCGATGCCGAGGCGCAATTGTGAATTATTTTTAGAGATCAGACCCAAGTTTTTTGGAAAAAAACAGTAATATAAATCAATTGAAATGAAGAGTATAAAGTTATATCTATTAATGTTGCTTGGAACATTACTTGCTTTTAGTTGTTCCGATGATGATAATCTTCCTTTTGATGGAAGTGATAATTCGATCACTTCGTTTTCCTTGACAGCTCTCGATGGCGTGCGTTACTCGGGAGAGATAACTGGTGATAAAATTGTGGTGACAGCACCGTTAAACGTGTCTCTTTCTGGTGCAAAAGTGAATTTTTCTCTTTGCGAACAAGCTTCTATTTCTCCTGCTCCGGAGGAAGTTACGGATTGGGATACGGAACAGACGTTTGTTGTGACGGCTTATAACCAAGAAACCAAAAAATACACCTACAACGTGATGCGTACCGATGTTCCCAGTGAAGGCGAGGTGCGATTGGTCACCCAAGCGGATGTGGATGCTTTGGCTGCTAGCGGAGTAACCATTATCGAGGGCGACTTGATCATCGGAGAAAATAGTCTGAAGGAAGGTGCGGATACGATCAAGGATCTTTCGGCTTTGAGCGGATTGATTGAAGTGAAGCAAAATATTATCGTGAACAATTCTTTTGGCGGAACAAGTTTAAAGGGATTAGAAAACATTCGTTCTGCGGCTGGGATTTATTTTGGGAATACTTCCTCGTCATTGAATTGCCCGAATGAATTCGATGTTGAATTGTCCGCTTTGAAAAATCTGGGACAATTAGTGGTGAACTCTGCCAAAGTTAAGAGTTTGCATTTGCCGTCATTACGGGAGATCGGGTGGTTGTATCTTTGTGCCGCTAAATTGGCAAACGTGAATTTTTCTTCCTTAGAGAATTGTGTCACTAACTTCACGATGAATGCGACTAATACCGTGCTTGAAAGCATGGCGTTCCCTGTCTTGGAGAGTGTGGGTGGAGTCGTAACGTTACAAGATTACAAGGGTGTAAAAGAACTCTCTTTCCCGAAATTAAAAATGATTAACGGAACGTTGACTGTGAGTTCTTTGTCAGCTTTGAGGGCTCTTGAATTTCCGGAATTGAAGAATGTCGTTGGGAATATTAGCGTAAGTGGTGTGGAAGCACTGACGTCGTTCGGCATGCCTAAATTGGAACAAGTGAGAGAATTGAAAATTAATATGAATTTTTGGTCACCTCAAGTAGCCTTTCAATCATTGGATCTGCAATCTCTAAAGAGTGTGGAGGGTAATTTCACATTTGATGGGAATGCTCTTAATGAAATGAGCACATTGGAATTGCCGGCATTGGAACGTGTTGCCGGAAAATTTTTGTGGCAATATTTTCATGGGGAGAAGGTATCTATTCCAAATTTGTCGGATTGTGCTAATATGGACTTGTTCTATTTCGATAAAGTGAAAGAATTGGATATTACTTCTGTGGAGAACTTGCAAAATTTGCATCTTCTTGGATATAATGAGTTGATAAATATAAAGACTCGTTCTTCGATTGGAAATTTGACTTTAAATGCAGGTAATAAGGAAATGCCTCCGTTCCCGTTTAAAAATTTGCAAGAGATAACGGGAACTTTTCAGTTAAATAATTTTAATAGTAATTCAACCTATGTAATATCGGGAATTAAGAAAATCAATAACATATCCAGTATGGGAGGAAGTCAATTCCAAGATCTCTCTTATTCTGATTTGGAAGAGGTAGGTACTGCGACTTTTCAGATGTATCAGTTGAATTACCTGCGACTTCCGAAATTGAAGACCGTACGTGAAAATTTCACCTTCGGATCTATAAAGGAACTGAAAATTCTGGAGTTACCGGCATTGGAAAAAGTTGGGGGTAAATTCACCTTAAGCGGAATGAGTTGGATGCCGAGTGATTTCTCACAAATGGTATTTCCCGTGTTGGCAGAGGTGGGGAGTGTTGCGATCTCCGATTTGAAAGATTTGTCAGATTTTTCAGCCTTGAAAAATGTCGTGGGAACTTTGGACGCATCGCAATGGAAGGTATCCGGTTGTGCCTATAATCCCACGTTGGATGATATGAAAGCGGGGAAATATATCCCGGAAAATTAATTTTGTAAATAATGTATGATATGAATAGTTTGAAAAATAGATTCTTGGCTTACGCGCTCGTCTTGTTGTCGAGTGTCATGATGGTGTGGGGATGTTCGGATGACGATGATGATACGGTAGCTCCGGTATTCCCTGAAAAGCAGAATATCGTCTGTAATGCCGGTGAGAAAAAAGAATTCACTTTTACAGCTAATACTAACTGGAGTTTGGCATCTTCTGCTATTTGGTGTAAGTTTCAAACCAATGATACAGAAGAATATATTGTATCTGGAACTGCCGGAACACAAACGGTAACAATTATAGCTACTGATGACAATCAGAAAGTGGATAACATAAGCGTGGCCAAATTGGAGTTAACAATGGGGGCTCAGACAATTGTAATTGGAGAAGTGACTCGTTCGGCTGTGGGATATGAACTGAAAATATATGATGAGGAAGGTAATGAGATTCAAGAACTTAATGTGGGATATCAAACTTATGCTTCATTTAAAGTAAAAGCTAACTTCCGTTTTGCTGCCACTAATTTACCGGGATGGGTCGATCTGGAAGGAAATGCACTTGTGGGGGCAGTTGATCAAGAAATAAAGGGCGGTCTAAAAATTATAGAAGATGAGAACCGAGAAAAGTATCCAGTTAAGGCTAGTGAGCAAAATGTAATTACATTTTCAGATGAAAGTGGAAAAGCGTTCTATTCTTTTCCTGTTTTTTATAATGGTATGACTCCTGAAAAAATTGATATCCAAACTCCAACAAGTTATGCGACTAATTGGATTGTATCAATGGACGGAAAGACGTTTACTCAAAAAAGTACAGGAGGTAGTACAGGTGATGCAACTATTCAAAAAAGAATGCCGTTTACCATCAAAACTTTGAATGACGATTATGTGCTTGTTTATATGGAAGGATGGGAAGATATGGGAGGTAATAAAAATATTTCGGAAATAGATGCCTCTATGTTATGGATGCAATGTGATGGTGAGAAAGGTAAGATAAATCTTATGATTGATGAATATAGTCCTAATACATCTTGGGGAGAACCTGAGTCTAGAACTGGCTATGTTCTTGCATTCTCACGTGCTGAATATGAAGATATCAAAGATAATTTGGAAGAAACTATCGTTGAAAATGGAGAAATAGCCTACAAATATGAACAGAGAAATCTTTTAATTGCTTTTATACAGAAAGAAGTGAAAGAAGAGACTGAAGATAAAAGTTTTAAAATAAAAAAAGGCGGATGGGAAGATGTTACACCTAGTAAAACGACCGACCAGTCTATTCTGGAATTACTCAAAGGAAACTATTACATTGATGATGTTTATTCAATATCTGCTAATGCAGGGGAATATTTCTCGATTTATCCACTATTATCAGAAAGCGAATGGAGTGGTACAGCCTATGTCATTAATACTAGAGATGAAAATGTAACTGTAAATACAGAAGTGTCAATGGATGGGGACGGAATGTATTTTGGAATCACATTGCCTAATTCTTTTGAGGAAGATTTAATTGTTGTTTTTAAAGGCACTGATATGCTCTTTAAGAAAGCTTTGGTGATTACTCCTGCCTATTAATTAATTTAGATAGTCAAGTAAATGAATTTACATAAATTATATTCAATATTCTTCCTACCTCTTATTATCAGTTTACTGACAATAGTGGTAGCGACAGGATGTTCCGATGATGATGAGGCACTGCAAAGTCAATATGGCTATGTGCAGTTTAAACTCTACAAGAGTACCTCTTTTGATAAAGGGACAGTTACCCGTAGTGTGACAGATAAACTGGAATCATTGTCCAGTGCACAGAAGATAATGGTTGTGATGACGCATAACGGTACAACCGTTTCACAGACTTTGCCTTTGAACGCATACAATGCGAACAATGCGGAATATGGTCTGCGTAGTGATAAATTGCAGTTACTGGCCGGTACTTATAAGATTATCGGTTATTATCTGTATGACAAACTCGACAAAGTTTTACTAGCCGGACCTGCTGGAGAAGATAATGAATTTACTGTTGTCAGTGGCGGGCTTCAAGAACAAACGCTGACTGTAGATGCCGTATCACGTGGAACTGTTACTTTTAAATTGACCAAAGAAGGACTAAGTACACGTGCTGCCGGTGAATATCTGTTCAGCAATATTCGTTTTATTGACGTTACAGTGATGAATACTTTCACTCGTGTAACTACGGGACTCAAGGGCATGAAAGTCACTTACGAAGAAGATTCTAAAGAAAATCAGAATCCTGATAATGTCAATGATAAGTATATGGATATAGGTGTAGCAACATGTGACTCTGCTGTATGGCTTCCTGCCGGTACTTATCAGGTAGTGGCATATACTACTTATTCACAGAGTGGTAGCACAAAACCGGAATTGGAAACGCAGTCTGTAAGAGGAGAACCCTTTATCGTAGAAGATAATAAATTGACCGAAGATGCCAATGTTCCTATTCAATTGAAAGAAACCGCAGAGTATATAAAAGACTATAAGGCTTTGAAAGCTATCTGGGAAGCATTAGATGGCAAGAATTGGAAATACAATAGTGGTATAGTGGATAACACTGTTCACCCTTCGAACTGGAACTTTAACAAAGAATTAGACATGTGGGGAGACCAGCCAGGTGTTGACTTGGATGCTAATGGACGTGTTACAGGACTTTCACTTGCAGGATTTGGTGCCAAAGGTAGAGTGCCTGATGCGATTGGGCAACTGACAGAATTGAAAACACTTGCCTTCGGTACTCATGGTGAGACGTTGAGTGGAAGACTATTCGGTGAAGATAAGTTGGCTCCGGATATGACTGAAGAACAGAAGCAGAGAATACGTATGCATTACAAAAGAATGTTCCTTGATTACGATCCTCGTCTGAACATGTCAGAGCTACTTCAAGATGGCATAAATCGCCATCCGAAATTGCAACCGATAAAGAAAGATAACCGTATAACATTGAAGGATACACAAATTGGTGGCCTTACTAATCGTATCACATTTATTTCAAAGGCTGTTCAACGATTGACTAAGTTACAGAACCTTTATTTGGCTAATTCGCCTATTACTTACGATAATATTGCGACCGATTGGGAAGATGCTACTTCAGAATATGCTAAACAGTATGCAGATGAAGAGTTGAGTTGGAGCAATCTGAAAGATCTGACAGATGTAGAGTTGTATAATTGTCCGAAGTTGACACAGATTCCTGAATTTGTATATGATTTGCCGGAGCTGCAATTATTGAATGTTGCTTGTAATAAGGGGATTAGTGCTGATCAATTGACTGCTGACTGGAAGAGATTAGCTGATGATGAGGATACAGGCCCTAAGGTTCAGATTCTTTATTTAGGCTATAATAATCTGGAAAAATTCCCGGAATCTGAGTCTTTACGAAAGATGGTAAAACTTGGTTTGCTTGATTGTGTGCATAATAATGTAAATCACCTGGAAGCTTTCGGCACAGATGTTAAATTGTCTGACTTAATGTTGAGTTATAATCAGATTGAGGAGATTCCGGATGAGTTTTGTGCATTTACAGATCAGGTTGAAGGCTTAGGCTTTTCTCATAATAAGTTGAAATATATTCCGAATATTTTCAATGCGAATTCGGTATATGTTATGGGATCTGTAGATTTCTCATATAATGAAATAGGTTCGGAAGGTAGTAACATAAAATGCTCGATGGACCAATATAAAGGAATTAATGCCAGTACGGTAACTTTGTCATACAATAAAATAAAGAAGTTCCCTACAGAATTGTTTGCGTCTGGTTCTCCTATTTCAACTATTGACTTGAGTAACAACCTAATGACATCGATTCCGGAAAACTCGCTTAAACCGAAAAATGGAAACTATAAGAATACGTATCTGCTGACTATTATCGACTTACGGTTCAATAAATTGACAAGTCTGTCCGATGATTTCCGGGCAACGACTTTGCCTTATTTAAGTAATATGGACGTTAGTTACAATTGCTTCTCCAAGTTCCCGACACAACCGTTGAATAGTAGTCAATTGAAAGCTTTTGGGATTCGTCACCAACGTGATGCGGAAGGAAATCGTATTTTGCGTGAATGGCCGACAGGCATTACTACTTGTCCGAGTTTGATCCAGTTACAAATAGGCTCGAATGACATCCGTAAAGTAGATGAAAAGTTGACACCGCAACTTTATATATTGGATATCGGAGATAATCCGAATATATCTATTGACGTGACTAGCGTATGTCCTTATATTGAGGCAGGCATGTATGTGCTGATCTATGACACTACGCAGGATATTCGTGGTTGTGATGCTTTGGGTATTGAACGATAATTATAAAAGATTCTATTAATGAAATATATTATAAAAATAACATTAGGACTGGTGCTTTGTGCGGGGTTTGTAACCTCGTGCAAAGATGACGATGAACCGGGAATCGATGGTATTACGGTAGATAAAGAAGAAATTACTATTGGTGCCGAAGGAGGAACGGAGAAGATTGCTGTTTCGTCCAATACTCAATGGGTGACACGTGCATCGGAGCCTTGGATTGCCATTTCTCCGGCAAATGGTATCGGTTCAGCGGTATGTGATCTTGCTATAGATTCTACCCTGATGAATACAGCACGTACTGCGCAGATACGTTTTTCTGCAGATGGACGGGAATCCAAATTGGTCACGGTTACACAGTTCGGTTTTGGCAAGCAAATCTTGGTGAGGGAACCGGAGGTGAAAATCCTTAGTTCAGATACTTATAATAAGCGTCATTTCGAGGCCATTATCTCTACTAATATTGCATTCAAAATCGGCAGTGTGGATTATTTTTTTGCTGAAGAAGCGAACATGAGTGATGAGGAAAAAGAGGAGGTAAAGGGTGAGCGTAGTGATTGGTTGACATTGCCGAAAGATAAAGATTTGGAGATGGACTTCGATAGGGGAGCACGCCCACGTACTATAAAAGTGGATTTTCGTTGGGGGATGAACGTAGCTCCTTATACCCGTGTGGCAAAAATAAATTTGGTTCCAGTTAATTCTGAAGACAAACTGGTAGATGATAATGGCAATAAAATAGATGCGGTAGTGTTGACTGTAACGCAAGAAAAGGCTATGAAAATTGAAGATAATCGTGCGGGGGACTCATTGGCAATTATCACTATCAATAGCAAACTTCAGTCTATGATGTCTTTTGATACTAGTGAAAGCATGCTGAACTGGGATTTTGTGACGCTTTGGGAATCAACAGATAAAGAAATAAAGAGTGGTGAGCTTCCTGCTGAAGCTATTGGACGTGTACGTTCTGTTAGTTACGCTATGATTGATTTGCAGGATGGTGAATCATTGCCAAGAGAAATTCGTCATTTGAAATATCTGGAGTCATTCTCGGTTCAGAGTAATGGTAATAGGCAGCTACGTACTATTTCTTTGGGAGAGGAAATCTGTGGATTAGAATACTTGAAAAATCTAACGATATTCTCTGTTGGTATAAATACCCTTCCGGAGAGCTTTATTAAATTAGGCAAGAAGTTGGAAAATCTGGATCTGACAAGTAACAACTTCCCGACGTTATCGGTGGTTACAAATATTGTGAACGAAGATAATTTCCCGAATCTGAGATACTTATCATTAACCGGATGTCGTGCTACGGAAACATTGAGAGATTTGAGTTTGGTTGATGGAAACAATCAATATAACGGTAGAAATATTGGCTTGCATGTGGACATTTCTCAAGGTCAAGAACAAAGGACAGCATTCTTGAAATTGCTGACATGGGATAAATTGATTTCGTTGGAATTGGCTTATAATTTCATTGAAGGAGAACTTCCAACGGATGCAGAGGTTACAGCTGCATTGATGGCTGCAGGAAAACCTGTATCTTATCAGAATGATGATTTCTTTAGTGAAGAAGAATTAGCTGCTACTCCGTCTGTTTTCCTTGATAAGATATCAAGTGATACTTGCCAATGGTTGTTAACGACTGACAATCCGGTTACATATCTGGAGCAATCTCCAGTGAGAGGACAGGATATTCCACGTGTATTACCATTTGCCCGTGAAGTTCGTCTTAATCTGAACTTCCTGACTGGTGAAATACCGAACTGGATTTTATTCCATCCTTATTTTGCATATTGGAATCCGATAAGTTTGGTTTTTAATCAGCAAGAAGGGGGTAAAAATACAGCAGGAAAGACAGTTGGATTTAATAATGTAGACCTCGTGAACTATGATTATTCTTATTATTATGGAAAGAAAGATCCGGGTACAGATCAAAAAGTCGACGGTGTGGCCTATCCATTGTATTACAGAAAATTTGTATTATCGGAGACTACAAATTAAGATAGCGTGAAACGAATATCATTAACAAGAATAATTTTAAAAAGGAACAATGAAGAAAAAATTCTTATATACAGCACTGTTTGCCTTGATGCTGGCTGCGTGTTCGGAACAAGAACTTACTGAACAACCGTCTACCCCTATAGGGGGGACGGAGGTTCAGCTTCCGACTGATGTCACTTCCGGTGAATTGCTGATTAAATTCGATCCTGCAATGAGCGAAATCCTCGACCGGACTCTCAAAGTTGCAACCAGAAGTGGTGGAGCTATGACTCGTTCCGGGATTCCATCTACTGATGAGGTACTGGATATTCTGGGAACATATCATTTTGAACGTATATTTCCGGTAGATGCAAAGAATGAGGAGCGCACTCGTGCTGCCGGTCTGCATTTGTGGTATCGTGTAAAGTTTGATGAAAACACAGATTTACGGGAGGCTGCTAATCGTCTTGGTAAACTGGGTGAAATATCAAAAGTACAGGGGAATGGGCACATTCAACGTGCTTATAAAAAACAAAATTACCGGAGCTATATTAGCGAGAGTGCTTTACAACAGAAAGTAGCTTCGCGTGTTGTAATGGCAGGAAATTCTTTTTCAGATCCGGGGCTTGCTACTCAATGGCATTATGCCAATAGTGGAAGTAATCTTTTTGATTATCAAAATGAATTGGGAAACGGTTCGGAAATAGGATGTGATGTCGGTTGTATGGAGGCTTGGAAAAAGTGTACAGGCGATCCGTCTATTATTGTTGCTGTGCTGGATGAAGGTGTCATGAATACTCATCCAGACTTGGCAGGTAATATTTGGGTGAATGAAGGAGAAGAACTTTATGCCGATACTGATGCTGATGGTAACGGATATAAGGATGATAAGTACGGCTATAATTTCGTAAGTAATACAGGAATTATTTCATGGACGGAAGCAAGTGATACGGGACATGGAACACACGTTGCCGGAACTATTGCCGCTATGAATGGTAACGGTATAGGTGTTTGTGGAATAGCCGGTGGTGATGGTTCTGAAAACTCTGGTGTGAAGCTGATGTCATGTCAGGTGTTTTCAGGTGATGCAGGGGTTACGTTGGATGCTGAGGCTAGAGCCATCAAGTATGCGGCTGATAATGGTGCTGTAATTCTACAATGTAGCTGGGGGTACAATTCTTCCCTGGCTAGTATAATTGAAGGATATACTCCTGGCCCGGGGTCAGAAGAAGAGTGGGAGAGTCTTTATCCGTTGGAAAAAGAAGCATTGGACTATTTTATTAATAATGCCGGTTCTCCCAATGGGGTAATTGACGGAGGGCTGGTTATTTTTGCTTCTGGCAACGAATATGCAGGAATGCCTGCCTTTCCAGGTGCTTATTCCAAATGTGTATCGGTAAGTGCGGTAGCAGCCGATTTTACTCCGGCTTCTTATACCGATTATGGGAAAGAAGTGACTATTTCTGCTCCCGGTGGCGATACGGAATATTATAATCCGGTAGGAAAAAATGATCCGGAAAGCTGGACAGATGGTATATATTCCGGTTCAATTCTTTCTACGTGGATACAAAACGGTACTGCTGCTTATGGATTTATGGATGGTACGTCCATGGCTTGTCCACATGTGTCAGGAGTTGCGGCATTGGGATTGTCGTATGCTGTTAAACAACGCCGTCACTTTAAAGCAAGTGAATTTATTGAACTGTTGAAGGCATCTACAAAATCGCTGGATAGCTGGTATGGTAATGGTAAAGTGAAAACGTATTATCGTAATCATCTGTCTGCCGGAGCTTCTCCCACAAGAGTGGAGTTGTCGAAATACATAGGTAAAATGGGGGCCGGACTGGTTGATGCCGGAATGTTACTGAATAATATAGAAGGCAGTGGATCAGACATGGTAGTGCCGAATATATATGTGGCAGAAAGTGCAACATCGACTCTCGATCTTGCCTACTACTTTGTAAATGGTGAAACATTAACCTATACTTGTACATCAAGTGATCCTGCTATTGCTACAGTAACTGTAAGCGGTACGCTGATGAAGGTGTCCGGTGTAAAAACTGGTGCGGCTCGTATTGTAGTGAAGGTAAGCAACGGAAGCGAACAGACCATAACCGTCACTGTTCGTAAGAAGGCCAATGATAACGGTTGGATGTAACTTTGATATTCGATGAAACCAATTACTTGGATACGGTTGTTTTTATTCTGTGTGGTCGTCGGATCATTCCGGGTGGTTGAAGCCCGGGATGTCCGTTCCATGCTACAGGAGAAAACTGATACGCTGATAAATCCGCCGTTGATGAAGCAGGGGGAACAAATCCTGCGTTTTGACAAGACTGTGCTGAATATTGGGACAATGACTGAGGATGATGCTCCAAAGATTTATCATTTCACATATACTAACGTAAGTGATAAAACGATCAATCTGACTCATGTAAGAACAACCTGTGGATGTACAGTGGCAGATGTTCACACCGGAGAAATACTTCCTGGTGAATCGGGCGTTATTGCACTGACTTACAATCCGAAAAACCATCCCGGGACGATAGATACGAATGCTTTCGTTTATTTGTCTCTTTCGGACAAAATGCCTGTGGCACGCCTCACTTTGACAGGTAATGTGTTGCCCGGAGCGGATGAATGGGGACGTTATCCCTACGTGATGGGGAAACTGAGGCTGAAGCAGAACCGGATTGAATTTAGGGAGATAGCGTTTGGAAAACATGCTTCGGAACGAGTCCTGTGTGGTAACAGCGGAGATCAATCATTGCATTTGACGGCCCTCGGCCTTCCTGCATTTGCTGCTTTTCGCACGGAACCGGAAGTTATCAGCCCGGGTAGTGAAGCTGACATAGTGGTCACGATAGATACCTCTTTGATTCCTGCAGAAAAGGTTGGTTCGTTTACCTTTCCTATTATAATAGAAGGAGTGGATGGTCAACAGACTGACCGAACATTGAATATTAAAGTAAACTATATTAAGTAATGATAAAAATAAAAAGAAGACATGAAGAATATTCTTAATTTAATGGCTCTATTCGCATTCGTGCTTTGTTGTGTGTCTTGTGATGACGATGAGAAGGCAGAGATTCCTACATTACCGGTCACTGCTGCCAACTTGAATGGAACTTGGCAACTTGCTGAATGGAATGGACAGCCTATGACAGAAGGTACATATTGCTATATAACGTTTAATCGTAGGGAGCTAACCTTTGAGATGTACCAAAAGTTCGATAGCATGTATGCACGCTATATTACTGGTAGTTTCAGTCTTGAAAATGATCCTTATTTGGGATATGTTATCAGTGGAGAATATGATTTTGGTAATGGGGACTGGAATCACGATTATATTGTCACCGATTTGTTGGAATCCGGTTCTATGATTTGGACTGCAAAAGACGATGACAACGATGTGAGTAAATATGCTCGTTGTGAGAAAGTTCCTGAATCAATAATAGAAGAAGCTAAGGCAGATAAAGATTAAGGTGGAAGCAGGAATATATTAATGTATAAAGGTCATCTTTCGAAAGATGGCCTTTATTGTTTGAATGAATTTTGTAATATATATCTGCAAAAAAGTATTGAATTTATTTGGAAATGATATTGGGACTTTCTATATTTGCATCAGATTTATAATTGTAATGAATACAACTTTGAAAAAGAAGGAGAACTTATGAAACCATATGAACGATTGTTAGAGCATAATATAAAGCCTTCTATGCAGCGCATAGCGATTATGGAATATTTAATGAATCATCCGATTCATCCATCGGCTGATGATATCTATACAGCGTTATCTCCTTCCATGCCGACGCTTTCGAAGACAACGGTTTACAATACTTTGAAATTGTTTTCGGAACAGGGGGCTGCTCTGATGCTTACGATTGACGAGAAAAATACAAATTTTGATGCAGATACTTCTGTTCATTCTCATTTTCTATGCAGACGTTGCGGACATATTTACGACTTAAAATGTCCGGAGGCGGTGAAGAAAGTTGAAAGTTTGGAAATGGATGGTCATCAAGTAACGGAAGTTCATTATTATTATAAAGGTATATGTAAGAATTGCTTGAGAAAAGATAAAGAAACACGTATTGACTAATTAATTTAAAATTGAGAAGAAAATGAAAAAATTTAGATGTACTGTATGCGGTTACGTTTATGAAGGTGACGCAGCTCCTGAGAAGTGTCCATTGTGTAAAGCTCCTGCAAGCAAGTTCGTAGAAGTTGTTGAAGTAGAAGGTGGTGCATTGTCTTTTGCTGACGAACACGTTATCGGTGTTGCAAAAGGTTGTGACGAAGAAATGATCAAGGATCTGAACAATCACTTCATGGGTGAATGTACTGAAGTAGGTATGTATTTGGCTATGAGCCGTCAGGCAGACCGCGAAGGTTATCCTGAAGTTGCTGAAGCTTTTAAACGTTATGCTTGGGAAGAAGCAGAACACGCAGCTAAATTTGCAGAATTGCTGGGTGACTGTGTTTGGGATACAAAAACTAACCTGCAAAAACGTAAAGATGCTGAGCAAGGTGCATGTGAAGATAAGAAACGTATCGCAACTCGTGCTAAGGCTTTGAATCTGGATGCTATCCACGATACTGTACACGAAATGTGCAAGGACGAAGCTCGTCACGGTAAAGGTTTTGAAGGACTTTACAACCGTTATTTCGGAGATAAGAAATAATAAAGCCTTATAAATAACTTTTAAAAGGTCTGTATTCTAAAGTGAATGCAGACCTTTTTTGTTTATATTTGCCTATCAACATTTAAATACCACAGTTATGAGAAAAGTACAACTATTTTTAATTTGTCTAGTATTGTCGGCTACTGCTTTTGCTGCTGATAAAGTAATTAAATTGCCAAAGCCGAATTTGAATCGTGCAGGTACTGTCATGAAGGCATTGTCCGAACGTCACTCCGCTCGGGAATATGCTTCGAAGGCATTGAGTCTTGCTGACTTGTCGGATTTGTTATGGGCTGCTAACGGCATCAATCGTCCGGACTCAGGAAAGCGGACTGCCCCGTCAGCTATGAATAAGCAGGATGTGGATGTATATGTGATCTTGCAGGAAGGTAGCTATCTGTATGACGCAAAGAATCATCAGCTGAATTTGGTTGCTGAAGGTGATCATCGTGGAGCAGTGGCAGGAGGGCAGGCTTTTGTGAAAGTGGCTCCGGTATCTTTGGTATTAATTAGTGATGTTTCTCGTTTGGGTGATGCCCGGAAAGCACAGACTCAATTGATGGGAGCTGTAGATGCAGGCATTGTTTCGCAGAATATTTCTATATTTTGTTCAGCTGCTAAATTGGCTACCGTTCCGCGTGCATCAATGGATGCTGCTCAATTGAAGAAAGTTTTGAAACTGAAAGAGAGTCAGATTCCTTTGATGAATCACCCCGTAGGATACTATAAATGACACTTATCTGGTATCTAAAAATAGTGACGCTATCCCGACCGGATAGCGTCACCATCTTTTTTCTTTATTTCAGTAGAAATTCATCGATCGCTTTCTTATAAGTCGCTTTGTCTGCGGCTCCTCGGAAAAGCTGTGGATCTCCTTTCATAGGAATGAATACAAACAAAGGAATACTTGTTGCGTTAAACAGGGCAGCTAATTCTTTCTGTTTATCTACATTTACTTTGTAGATTGTGATCTTCCCTGCATATTCCTTTGCCAATTCTTTCATGATCGGGGCTGTTTGACGACAGGGACCACACCAATCAGCATATAAATCTATAATGGCGGGTTTATCACCTTTGTATTTCCATTCTTTGGATTTCTCATAATCGAAGACGTCTTTCAGAAACATTTCCTTGTTCATGACGACAACTTCACCGTTACCTGTTACTTCTTGTTTGCCTTGATTGGTATCTGGTTTGTCATTGAAAGCGTATACGATAACGCTCAACATGACAAAAGCTACCATTGCTAATACTTTCTTCATTCGCTGTTTTCTTTTTTATGCATAATTTTGTTCGATGACTCCTTTTAATTCGCTGCTGTGAATAACTCCGGAATGTCTCCACACGGGTTCTCCATTTTTGAACAAAATAAAAGTCGGAACTGCCTGTATACGATATTTAGTGGCCAAATCCTCATGTTGGTCAACGTCTATCTTTACTATACGGGCTTTATCACCTACCATTGTTTTCAGTTCTTCTAAAACTGGTTTCATCGCTTTACAGGGGCCACACCATTCTGCAAAAAAATCAACTAAAACTGGTACCGGTGACTGTATTAAATCTTCAAACTTTTCCATAATCTTTCCTTTCTTAAATTTAAATATCAGTCTTTGAAGACTGCAAATATAATTTCTATTTTAATAATATAACGTGAAAATGCGGTTTTTGTTCATAAAATAGTAATTGCAGAGTCATCTTAATGTAATCTGGAAAAAGGAACTTTGCGTAACAAAAAACAAATGAATAAGAAATAAACTAATAACAATAGCCTCATGAAATTTTTATTTATTGTACAAGGTGAAGGTAGGGGACATTTGACGCAAGCTATCACTCTTGAAGAAATGTTGTTGCGCAATGGACATGAAGTGGTGGAGGTATTAGTTGGCAAGAGTTCATCACGTACGCTGCCCGGATTCTTCAACCGGAACATTCATGCACCGGTCAAACGCTTTATCAGTCCGAATTTTCAGCCTACAGCAGATAACAAACGGGCTGATCTAAAGAAAAGTTTTGCTTATAATTTACTACGTTTTCCGGAATATTTTCGTAGTATGTGCTATATTAATCAGCGGATTAAGGAGACGGGGGCGGAAGTAGTGATCAACTTCTACGAGCTTCTGACGGGACTTACCTATGCACTCTTTCGTCCCTCCATTCCGTATGTTTGCATTGGACATCAATACTTGTTTTTACATCAGGATTTTGACTTCCCGGATAAAAGTTCCATTCAATTATGGATGCTGCGTTTCTTTACCAGGATGACAGCTTTGAGATCCTCGAAGAAACTGGCTCTCTCTTTCAAAGAAATGGACCAGGATGATGAACAACATATTGTAGCGGTTCCTCCCTTGATTCGTCAGGAAGTGACGGCAATCCAGGCAGAAGAAGGAAACTACATCCATGGATATATGGTGAATGCTGGTTTTTCCGATAGTGTGGAGCAGTTTCATGCAATGTATCCGGAAGTACCTTTGAAGTTTTTCTGGGATAAGGCGGATGCGGAGGAGGTGACCCGGATTGATGAAACGCTGAGTTATCATCAGATAGATGATCTGAAATTTCTAAATGGGATGGCCGGGTGCCGTGCTTATGCCACTACTGCCGGATTTGAATCAATTTGTGAAGCGATGTATCTGGGTAAACCTGTACTAATGGTTCCAGCACATATCGAACAGGATTGCAACGCATATGACGCAATGAAAGCAGGAGCAGGTATAGTCAGTGATTCTTTCAATTTGAAATCTCTGCTTCGTTTTGCCGGTTCGTACTCTCCGAATCGTAATTTTGTTCGTTGGGTACGTAGTAGTGAACGTCGCATTATTATCGAACTGGAAAAACTTGCTGCATCACAATCAGCAGTAAATTCAATACCAACATTTACTAATTATTTACCGATATGAAATTGAATAAGACAGATTATGTGCTTGAACGTGCGTCAGACGGCGGTTACTATGCCTGGTTGACTGTAAACATGCAATGCAATGCTTATGGAGAATCTCCTGAAGAGGCTGTACTGAATTTGCAGGAAACAATGAATGAAATGATTGATGAGATGTATATGGTGGAAGAGTTTATTTAATGAAGAACTAAAAATGAAGAATGAAGAATCAGCTGCGCTATGCTGCTTGAAATTTCTTCATTCTTCATTTTTAGTTCTTCATTTATTCAATGCTCAGTTCATCAATAATGTGAGAAGCTCCTGCATATTTATCGATGATAAATAAGATATAGCGGATATCTACACAGGCTGCGCGCTGCGATGAAGGGCGGAAAGCTATGTCACCGGTCAGACCTTCATAATTGCGGTCGAAAGCAGTTCCTACCAGTTGTCCTTTGCCATTGAATACAGGGCTACCGGAATTTCCTCCTGTGTTATCGGTATTGACGATAAAGCATACGGGCATTTCACCATCTTTACCATAGCGTCCATAATCTTTGGCTTTATAGAGTTCCTTCAACTTCTGGGGGACTACAAATTCCCAATTTCCCGGATCTTCTTTCTCCATCACTCCTTTGAGGGTAGTATGTGCGTCATAAATTACTCCATCAGCAGGTTCGTATGATAGTACCTGCCCGTAAGTGAGCCGTAAGGTTGAATTCGCATCCGGATAGATCGGTGTTCCTTTTTCCTGTCTCATATCCATCATTCCTTTTACCCATACTTTATGAGCTGCGTCATAATTTTGATTGGCTTCTTTCATGGCAATTGCTGTTTTCAAAATTCCGTCCGTTATGGAATATTTGAATAATATCATCCAATCATGTCCGATCTTATACAAGCTTGGCTTTTTGATAAACTTATCAAAGTTTTTGGGATTACCAAAGATTGAATACTCGAAACAAGCATCTACAAAAGCATCAATGTTTCCTTTGAAACGTGAATTTATAATCTCGAAGATATTGATTCGTTGTTCCGCCGGAATATAGTTGGCATACGTTTGTAGCATAGCTTTGGCAACCATTCGTTCTACTTCCGGAAAAGGGACTGATGCGAAGTATTTTTCACCGGCTTGTTTCAGATTTTGAGTAGCAACTTTTATTTGTTCTTTGTCTTTTGACTTGAGAGCAGTGACCATCTCTGTAGTAGAGGGAAGACGCATAAAATCAAGTGCTGTGACAAGTGCTTCATTTAAGGCTTGCTGATGATACAGTGCATCACGGCGATGAGCTACGATAGAACGTATCTCGTCAAAGGCTTTCTGATAAGAATCATCGCCTTTTTCACGGCCACGAGCCAAAAGTTCTTCTTGTTGTTTACGTTTGGTATCCAACACTTTGAGACGTACCAATCCTTCGTTCATGCCAATCGCATTTTTCCAGTAGTTGGCTGAAGATGCATACTTACTTGCGTAATGAATCCGTATGGCGGGATCTTTAAGCATCTGTTCCATTAAGACTTTTTGACGGGCTCCACGTACATGTTGGCGCATGAAGTTAGTGGTCTGCATTCTTTCTTCGACTTCATCGGAAATCATGTATCTCCAGTTACGTCCCGGGAATCCCATGACAAAGGTGAAATCACCTTCTTGTACTCCGGCAATACTGATTTTCAAATGTTTCTTTACCTGCAAAGGAACATTGTCTTTTGAATATGCTGCAGGTTTTCCATTTTTATCTGCGTAGATACGGAAGAGCGAGAAGTCTCCAGTATGCCGGGGCCACATCCAGTTATCGGTGTCAGCTCCAAATTTACCGATAGAAGAGGGAGGAGCACCTACCATGCGAATATCGCTATATACGGTTTTTATAAACATATAATATTTATTTCCTCCGTAAAAGGCTTTGAGTTCCAGTTTTGTAGCAGGGGTGACTTCTATGTTTTCGTCTTTGGCAAATCGTTCTGCTACTTTATTCAGGTAGGCAGGCGACAGATAATTTGTTCCGTTCGGATCTTCATCCTTTTTCAGTTGATCATTTACATAGCTGGTCACGTCGAGGATACGATCTATGAAAGTAACGGTTAGGCCCGGTGTGGGAAGTTCCGCGTCACGGTTCATCGCCCAGAATCCTTCTGTCAGATAATCATGCTCTACGTTACTATGCTGCTGAATGGCTCCATAACCGCAATGATGGTTAGTGAGTACCAGACCTTCGGAAGAAATGACTTCTCCGGTGCATCCACCACCGAAGTGTACGACGGCATCTTTCAGAGAAATGCTATTGGCATTATATACTTCCTCAATAGGAATCTCAAGTCCGAGTTCCCGCATGGCAACTGCATTTTGCGCTTTCAAGTCAGTTAGCACCCACATGCCTTCGTCGGCGTGGATGCTAAGAGTTGCCAGTGAAAAAATAGCAAATATGATTTGTTTTCTCATTTATTCTACGATAGTCATTTCATTAATCAGATGGCCACAGTTTCCTAGTTTTTCAAGGATGAATAGAACGTAGCGGATATCAAGATTGATACAGCGTTGTAAGTTATTGTCGAAATTGATGTCGCCACTCAATGATTCCCAGTTTCCGTCGAATGCGCAGCCGATCAGTTCTCCATTCTCGTTCAGTACGGGGCTACCGGAGTTACCACCGGTAATATCATTGGTTGACAGGAAACAAACAGGCATATCACCATTGGGTAATGCATAACGACCGTAATCTTTCTTTTCGATTAATTCTTTCAATTTGGCCGGTACGACAAATTCACGGTCTTCAGGATTCTCTTTTTCAAGAATACCCTTTGTCGTTGTGTAATAGTTATAGTGTACCCCATCTTTTGGATCGTATGGTTTTACATTACCATAAGTCAGACGAATGGTGAAATTAGCGTCCGGATAAGAAGGGACAGGCAGTTTCATTTCCCCTAAACCGCGAATGTAGGTTTTGTGCAGCAAAGTAAGTTCTTTGTCGAGCTCTTTTAATTGACCGAGAAGATTGCTGTATTGATCATACTTCGATTGGGCGTATTGTAATGCAAGATCTTCATCAATTGCTTTTACTGTTGGCTTTTTAAGGAACTTCTCAAAGTTAGTCTGATTAGCAAAAATCGATTTATCGTACATGTCGTCTACAAACTTGTCATAGTCTCCTTTATACTTCTGTTCAATCACTTTGTAGATAGCAGGTCGTTGGTCACCCGGAATCATTTCGGCATAGAGAGGCAATAATACTTTGGCAACTTTACGGTCTACTTCGTGATCATAGTCTTTATTATGAATGTTTTTATAGCTTTCTTTCAGAGCCTCCAGACGAACTTTGATCAGAGAATCATTCTTTTCTTCCAATGCTTCCCGTGTTTTGGTCAACATTGTGCTTCCATATTCGATCGCACCGAAAAAGACTTCAGTCAGACAAGTCAGTTGATAATTAAGAGGAGCTGTCTGGGCAACCAGATCATCGATCTTTTTCACAACACCAGCATATTCGGCATTGTTTTGTGCTTTCGCAAATTCTGCAAATTTGGCTTCCTGTTCAGCTTTGGTACCTAAGACATTGTTGTCGATGATTGCTTTGTTCATTCCGATGGAATTTTTCCAGTAGTTGCTGGAACCTGCGTATTTGTTTGCATATTGAATACGGATTTTGTCGCTGGCGTTCATTACTTCTTTCAATACAGCCAGACGTGCACCACGAATACGAATACGTGGCTCATTTGTTGATTCCATACGTTCTTTTACTTCAGATACGGTCAGATAACGGCTGGTTCTTCCGGGGAATCCCATAATCATTGCGTAGTCTCCTTCTTTCAAACCTTTGATGGAGATTGCCAGATGCTTTTTAGTTTTCAGAGGAGTGTTGCTTGCATTGTATTCAGCCGGTTCCCCATTGGCATCTGCATAGATACGGAACATTGAGAAGTCCCCTGTATGGCGGGGCCACATCCAGTTATCGGTTTCACCACCAAACTTACCAACAGAAGAAGGAGGGGCGGCAACCATACGTACATCTGGGTATATCTTCTTGTAGAACAAGTAGAATTTATTTCCTGCGTAGAAAGGAAGGGCTTGTGGTACAATGCCTTTTTTGTCTTTCAGGTCACTTCTTTCATATAATTCTTTTGCCAGACTTTCGAGAAAACCACCGGTGAATGATTGAGATTCTGTAATCTCTTTTGCAGCGATTTTAGCATTCACAATATCTGTTATATCTTCGATACGTTCGATAAATGTGAATTTTAGTCCCGGAGTAGGAAGTTCCTGATCTCTGGAAGTTGCCCAGAACCCGTCTGTCAGATAATCGTGTTCCACGCTACTGTGCTGTTGGATAGAAGCATAGCCGCAATGGTGATTGGTCAGAATCAAGCCTTCCGGTGAGATGATTTCTCCGGTACATCCTCCTCCAAATATGCCGACTGCATCTTTTAAAGAGACCCCATTGGGATTATATAAATCCTGAGCTTCCAGTTTCAATCCTTGTTTTTTCATCATATCGATGGAATGTTGCTGTTGCATTAGTTGCAATAACCACATACCTTCATCCGCTTTTGCGGAACATACAAGCAGCGCTGTCAGCGCTAATAAATAAAGTCTTAGTCTGTTCATTACTTTATGATAACAATTATAAATTATGATGTTAATATTATATTTTTAAACTTCCATCTTTCAAGGCTTTCATAATATTGGCAGGAGGCCGCTGGTTCATCAATTCATTTTTCATGAAGTCCATATATGGAGCTACGTGCTGAAAGTATTGATAATATCCTTTGCATAGATAGTTCAGACCGGTTTCTCCATCTGCTGTTCGGCTGAAACGGTTTTTCGGGCATTCTCCATTGCATGCAAATAGAAAATCGCATTCCTTGCATTGAGTCGGGAGCGATTGATATTTCATCGTTCCGAAATTATGCTGTCGTTCGCTGTGCATCATCTCCACCAGAGTCTGGCTGTAGATATTTCCTAATTTATATTCCGGGAATACAAAATGGTCACAAGAGTACACATCCCCGTTGAACTCCATGACTCCGGCATGTCCGCAATGTTTCGCCATCGTACATACACCCGGTTGTTCTCCCATCCAGTTTGCCAGTGTAGAGTCGAATATCTGTATGAAGTAATTGCCCACATCCTCTTTTACCCATTCATCAAAAATGGTACAGAGAAAGTTACCCCATTGCTCCGGGCTTACCGAAAAATCGGCTAATGCTCCTTCTTTATCTTCTGCCAGAGAGGCTAGATGACGTCCGTCCTGGTGTGAAACGATACGTTCGACGATAGGAGCGAATTGAATATAATGGCAATCTATTTCCTTGAAGAAATTATAAAAGTCTAATGGATAGTCGGCGTTAAAGTCGTTCACAACCGCCATTGCATTCCATTCTACTCCATGTTTTTTCAAAAGATTGATGCCTTGCATTACTTTGACGAAAGAAGGCTTTCCCATCTTATTTTTACGATACTCATCATGAAACTCCTGTGGCCCGTCAATGGAAACCCCTACCAACCAGTTGTTTTCATGAAAGAACTCACACCACTCATCTGTGAGCATGGTTCCGTTAGTTTGAATACAGTTGTCAATAGTACGTCCACGGGCATATTTCTTTTGCAGTTCCATTGCCTTTTTATAAAAGGAAAGGGGACGCATCAGTGTTTCTCCACCGTGCCAGGTGAAAAGCACTTGTGGCATGGTTTGTGAGTTGATATACTCGTCGATGAACTTTTCCAGCAGTTCATCGCTCATTACATGTTTTGGATTTTCTTTGTATAGATTCGCCTTTTCCAAATAATAGCAGTATTCGCATGCGAGATTACATACGGCTCCTACGGGCTTTACCATGACATAAAGCGGTTTGGCAAAAGGTGCATAAGTTGTTGCTTTCATGACTGCAAATTTAGATAAACTAAATGAAAAAAATGATCTCCTACCTCTGTTTATAAGGATTATTAAAGAAAAGAGTCTTACAAGTTTTAAATATTGATAAAATGTTTCTTTTAAGTCCGAATCAGTTGTACCTTTGCATCCAGAATTTAATGAAACAATGAACGTGAATAAGATTTTGCCTTTTGTGCTTTTGCTACCCTTCTTGGCTTCGTGTACTAATAAGTATAAGATAGAAGGAACATCTTCTGTGAATGGTCTTGATGGAAAAATGTTATACCTGAAGACTATGAAGGATGGAGAATGGGCGAAACTGGATTCGGCTGAAGTAGTACATGGATCATTTTCAATGAAGGGAAAGATAGACTCTGTACAGATGACAACACTTTATATGGATGACGAGAGTGTTATGCCGATTGTGTTGGAAAGCGGTAAGATTGTTATTACTATTAGCAATACCGATCTTAAAGCAGTCGGAACCCCTTTGAATACAGCGTTGTATGATTTTATTGCAAAGAAGAATGCAATGGAGGAAAGTATCGGTGAACTGGAAAGAAAAGAAACACGTATGGTGATGGATGGTGCTGATTTGGAAGAAGTTCACGAGCAGTTGCTTGCAGAAGGAGATTCGTTGATGAAAGCTATGAATCAGTATGTTAAGACTTTCATTTCAGATAATTATGAAAACGTATTAGGTCCCAATGTGTTTATAATGCTTTGTAGTTCTTTGCCATATCCTATAATGACTCCGCAAATAGACGATATCATAAAGGATGCTCCCTATTCTTTTAAGAGTAATAAGATGGTGAGAGAGTTTCTGACGAAGGCTAAAGAAAACATGCAGTTGATAGAGGAACATCAACGAATGCAACAAAATGTAGGTTCAAAGAAATAATTCTTGAGTTTTTTGCGTATTTTTGCATAAAACTCAAGATAAGATGAAAACGCCCCTTTCTATTCGTATTGCTTTTTTCTTTTTTATATCTATTCTGGCAGTTTCCTGTCATAGAGATTCGGATGTACTTCAAATGACTTTCTCAAAAGTGGAAAAGTGCATGGATCTCTGTCCGGACAGTGCTCTAAACATCTTGAAAGGTATTCCTGATCCTGAAAAACTGCGGGGTGAGTCGCAAGCCACTTATGCTCTTTTGATGACGCAGACAATGGATAAGAATTATATGAAATTCAGTTCGGATTCCTTGATTACTATAGCTTTGAATTATTATGCCATAACTCAGAATAAACCTATAATGTATGCAAAGACTCTATTTTATCATGGAAGAGTCATGCTGGAATTGGATAAGGAGGAGGAAGCTTTAAAGTCTTTTCTTGCTGCAAAAGATATTTATGAGAGAAATCAGAATCTTAAAATGTTGGCTCTCATTGCGGAAGAGATAGGTATGATTAATCGGAAGCAAGACTTGTATGATGATGCTTTGACGAATTTTAGAGAGGCACTTACTACATATAAACAGTTGAAGGATTCTCTTTCGGTTATCAGTGCTAGTCTAAATATTGCTAGAGTTTATTTGTTTAAGTCTGAATGGGATAGCTGTTCCCTATATTATAATAATGCCTTAGAAATAGCAGTACAGAAGAATTATTTATCTGAAATTACAATATTGCATGAATTAGGAATTTTATATCGTTCCATGCAGAACTTGCCCGAAGCGGAGCGCTATTTTTTAGCTGCTTATGAAAAAGAAACAGATGAAGAAAAGAAATATATGGAATGTTTATCTTTAGGATATTTATATATGCAAATGGGGCAGACTGAAAATGCTAGAAAATATTTAAAAATGAGTGCTAATTCTTCCAAGGCATATACACAGATTAGTGCATATGACTGTTTGTATTTCTTGGAGAAAGATATTGATAATTTTGAAGAAGCAATAGTTTATCATGAATTAGCTGATTCCATAACTAATTCTATGGAGGAGCTTAATTCCCGCGAGTTAATAGCAAGTTTACAGAAGAAATATGAGAATGAAAAACTTCAGAATGATAACTTGCAAATGAAAGTACGATATACGAATTTTATTTTATGGGGTACGATTGCCTTTTTATCTGTCGTTGCCTGTATGTGCTATTATTATTATAAAAATAGAAATAATAAGAAGAAAATAGCTGAAATAGAGTTGCAGATTAGAGATAATGAGGAAGAAATAGAACGATATCGACAGGAGATTGAGGATATTCAAATTTCAAAAGATCAGGTGGTAAAGGAGAATCTGATGTTAGAAGAAAATCGTACTAAAGTAGGAGAGCTTAATGGAAAGATTGTTCTCTTGACTATGCAGAATAAAATTTTGTCAGAACACCTTAAAGAACGGGGAGGTGAATTGAATGTTGGTATATCTTCAGGTCCATTTATTCATGCATTTCGGCTTTTATTGGCTATAAAAGAGGGAACGTTAAGAGGAAAACTCTCAAATGAAGAGCGACAGAAATTATTTAGCTTATTTGATCTAATTTACTGGAATTATGTTAGTCGTCTGTTGGATAGAGCCCCAACTCTTACTAAACATGATCTTGAGATTTGTTGTTTTCTTAAATTTGGTTTGACTCATGAAGAGCTGAGTTGTATTTTTCACACGACTTCTGATTCTGTAACTCGAGCAAAAAGTAGGTTGAAAGGTCGATTAGGTATTTCTACACAGGATGATTTAGATGCTTTTTTAAAAGAATTCTAAGAAATAAAAAATGAATTGTCCGGGTAAATGTTAATTCTGAAATTGATAACATGTTGATATATAGTGGAATATCCATTACTTATCCCTCGTAATTTGTCTGGGTCGTTTTTTTTGTTTTTTCGAATACATGCTGTACTTTTGGCGAAACAAAAAAGCAATATAGTTATGAAAGTACGTTTTATTTTATCTTTTCTGGCTGCATTATTTATTGCAGGGAATATGATCGCTATTGAGAGTACAGATCGGGTAGAGAGAAAATTACCTATCGTGTTAAAAGGTGAAGTTCCAACTACAACTAGTCGTTCTCTTCCTGTGATTCCTATTGATGCATCTATTTCTACAGATAATAATCTTGTAGAAATTGTTTTCACTGCTTCTCTTGGTGAAGTGAAAATATTAGTGGATGAACAAGTACAGGAAGTATGTCAGGTAACAACTCCTGGACAGACAACTTCCTTCTCTATAGAAGGATGGGCTCCGGGCATTTATAAACTAGAATTTAAAGTAGCCGGAGGCGGATACGTATACGGAGAACTGGTGATAGAATAACAAGGAACTAAACCTTAGCTATTATATAATCATGAAAAGTCATCATATAGTTGCTATTGGCACTTGGGGAGGTGACAAACAGCAACTTATAGAATATAATTCTTGTATTGCAGTAGGGATAGATTGTCCCCGTGCAAAATTGAGAGTGAGTATTCTATTAGATACGATACAAGAGTATCAGGTGAGATATATCTCTTCTGATGAAGAGATAAGTGAAGCTGTTAATAAAGCTGGTCTTATCATCGGAGCAAGGGGGATGGCCCATGAAGGGATATTGCAACGAAAACCGGTTATTGTAGTGGGGGAATATGGATTTGGAGGCTTGGTTACTCCGGATACATTGCACGAACAATGCAGTAATTATTTTAAAGGCAAAATCAATGGGATAAAAGAAGAGTACTTCTCTTTAGAACGATTAGAAGAGGAAATAAAGAGAGGATTTACTTTGACATTCCAAGAATTGCAGATGATGTCTAACCAGACAATAAGATTTCTACATAATATATAGACTTTTTGATTTAATAGATTAATGCATAAAGACTGGTTAGGTATACGGGGGTACGTGAGTATCCCCGTATTTCGTTCTTATCGATCCTGATCTTCATTTTTGATCATTCCTTTATACTTTTCAGGAAGTGCACTCTCGACAGCAGCATAAGCTTCTGCCATAGTAGCTTTTATATTTTCCATACCTTTCCCTTTAGGAGGAATAGGATCATGAATAGTCAGAATCATACGATGGCGATGTATCCATTTGCCTGTACGTGGAAGGATTTCAAAAGAACCATCAATCGTTACGGGAACAACTGCTAGCTGTAGGTCATCTGCCAATTGAAACGCTCCTTTTTTAAAATATCCCATATGTCCAGTGAAGGTACGTGCCCCTTCGGGAAAGACCACCAAAGACACTCCGTCTTTCAGAGAATCTTTTGCTTGCCGAATGGTCTCCAGTACTTTTTTCGGACCAGAACGGTCTACAAAAATATGTCCTGCGCTTTCACATGCCTTACCCACAAATGGTAGCTTACGCAGGCTTTTCTTCATCATCCATTTGAAGTTTCTTCCGATGAATCCGTAAATAAGGAAAATATCGAATGAACCTTGATGATTCGGCACAAAGATATAAGAGGTTTTTCCGTGTAATTTCTCACGACCGTGAACCTTGACAGGAATCAACAGGAACAGACAGATTAGCTGCGACCATATTTTGCCTGGATAATATCCCCAAAAATGAGCTCCTCCAAGTAAAGAGCCTATAATGGTCACAATTGCTGTTAGAATAGTCAATACCAATAGGATAGGTAAAGCAATGCAAATTTGATAAATATAATATAGTATCTTCATTAGGAATTTATTTTTTATATATATGCAAAGATACATGATTATTGGTAAAAAAAGCAGTAAGATACAACATAATCTTTGCGTTTGTGCTATTTTTGTCTGCTGTTATATAGAGATAATGATATGATACGTATACTACATACCGCTGATTGGCATTTAGGACAGACATTTTTTGGTTATGACCGTACCAAAGAACATGAAGCCTTTCTTGATTGGCTATTGAGAGAAATCCGGAAAAATGAGATTGACGCATTGATTATAGCTGGAGATGTGTTCGATGTCTCCAATCCTTCAGCCGCGTCCCAGCGCATGTACTATGAATTTATTTATCGGGTGACTGCAGAAAACCCGGGACTGCAAATTGTGATTGTTGCCGGTAATCATGATTCTGCTGCACGTTTGGAGGCTCCCCTGCCTTTGCTGCAAGCTATGCGGACGGAAGTCAGAGGGGTAGTGCGTAAATTGAACGAGGGAGAGATTGATTATGATCATTTGGCGGTAGAGCTGAAAAACCGGGAAGGGGAAGTAGAAGTACTTTGTATGGCTGTTCCTTTTTTACGTCAGGGAGATTATCCGGTAGTTGAGACAGAAGGCAATCCCTATATGGAAGGGGTTCGCGAACTTTATACGCAACTTCTGCAAAGATTATGGGCACGCCGGAAAACGAATCAGGCTATTCTTGCTATTGGACATTTGCAGGCTACCGGATCAGAAATTGCAGAAAAAGATTATAGTGAGCGGACTGTAATTGGTGGTCTGGAGTGTGTATCACCTGATACTTTTTCAGAGAAGATTGCGTATACGGCTTTGGGGCATATTCATAAAGCGCAACGAGTATCCGGCAGGGAGAACGTAAGATATGCCGGAAGCCCGATTCCTATGTCTTTTGCTGAAAAGCATTATCATCATGGTGTGGTAATGGTGACTTTAGATGAAGGTTGTGCTGTTGATATCAGAAGAATAGAGTGTCCACAACTGATTTCTCTTGTCAGTGTACCGGTCGGAGACCCTGCCTCACCGGAAAAAATAATAGAAATGTTAAGAGATTTACCCGAGGTGGAGGGAGAAGCACCGTATTTGGAAATCAAGGTGTTGCTTGAAGAACCGGAACCGATGCTTCGTCAGGAGATAGAAGATGCATTGGTAGGTAAAAAATATCGTTTGGCACGAATTATTTCTGCCTATCGTCAGGAAGGAAGGGTAGAAAAAGAAGTTGATGACTGGAAAAGGGGATTGCAGGAAATGTCTCCGTTACAGATCGCGCAATCTGCTTTTGAGAAGGTTTACCAGACGGAGATGTCTGCTGAGTTGACAGACTTGTTTCAGGAAGCATATATTTCTGCAACTCGTAAAGAAGAGGAGGAAGGAGAATGAAAATTATCGCTATAAGATTAAAGAATCTGACTTCGATAGAAGGCAGTGTTGAAATTGATTTTACAGTGGAACCGTTATGTTCGGCTGGTATATTCGCAATTTCCGGGGCTACAGGAGCTGGCAAGTCGACTCTGCTGGATGCTCTGTGTCTTGCATTATATGATAAAGCTCCCCGTTTTGCGACCTCGGTAGAGAGTATCAATCTGGCAGATGTGGGAGATAATCAGATAAATCAGGCGGATGTAAGGAATCTGCTTCGCCGTGGAACAAGTGATGGGTATGCGGAAGTAGATTTTCAAGGAGTTGACGGACATAGATATCGTTCCCGGTGGTCGGTCAGAAGGACAAGAAATAAGGCGAGTGGTTCTTTACAACCTCAAGTGTTAGAGGTGAAAGATTTAGATACGGAAAAAGAATTTCAGGGGACGAAGAAAGAACTGTTGGCGCAGTTGGTGGATTTGGTCGGTTTGACATACGAACAATTTACTCGTACCGTATTGTTGGCGCAAAATGATTTTGCTACTTTCTTGAAGTCCAGGGGAGCGGCGAAAGCGGAATTATTGGAAAAGCTGACAGGAACAGGTGTTTATTCTCGTATTTCTCAGGAAATTTTTGCCCGAAATAAGGCTGTACAAGAAGAGGTAGCGATGATACACAATAAAATGAGCGTGATTGAATTGTTGCCGGAGGACGAATTTCTTAGTTTGCAGAAAGAGAAAGAACTGCTGACTGAGAAACGTGCTGCAGGAATTAAGTTACTGGCAGAGCTGAATGCACAATTGAATGTTGTCCGTTCATTAAAGATGCAGGAAACTCTCTGGATGAAAAAACAGCAGGAAGAGCAGGGAGAACTGGTCAATCAAAAGAATTTGCAGAATGCTTTGGTTGTTCAGGAAGAGGGATTGCTTCATTTTAGAGCACAATGGGAAGCGATACAGCCGGATTTGAAAAAGGCACGTCAGTTGGACGTGCAAATACAATCGCAACAGGCAGGATATATGCAGTCTCAGCAGATTTTGCAGGCTGCCCGTCAGCAGGTGGCAGATCAGGAGAAGAAATTGACATCTGCTATGGGGCAGTTGCAGATATCCTATCACTCTCTGAACCATTTGCTGAATCGTACGGATGTGGAGGCACTTCAACCGGAACAGATTGAATTAATCCTCAACGAGGAAAAAGAGAGATTGGAAACATGGACAAAGGCGAATGAAGAACGCCTTATCCGGTTGAATTCTTTTAGTTATCCTTCTTTGGTAGATGAGCAAAGTAAAATCCAGAAGGAACTGGTGCGGCTACAAAATATGAAGCAATTGACCGAAGGACAATTGAAGGCAAAGCAGGAGATAGAGAAACTGGAAAAGGAGGTGGTTGTTTGTACGCGGCAATTGGCAGAACAGGATTCTGTCGTTAAAGCTCTCCATCGACTTTATGAGAGTGCTCGTATGGCAGTAGGGAAGGATGTGAAAGCATTGCGTCAGCAGTTGCAGGAAGGTGAGGCTTGTCCGGTTTGTGGAAGTACGATGCATCCTTATCATCGGGAACAAGAAATAGTAGATACTCTTTATCGGAGGATGGAACAGGAATATAATACAGCATTGTCCGCTTATCAGCAGATAAATAATCGCAATATCACCTTGCAACGTGATTTGACTCATCAAAAGACAACGGAGGCACAGATAAAAGAACAATTGTCTGCTTTGCAGCAAGAGGAAGATTCTGTAGGAAATGAAGAGCAGATACGGAGCCGGTTGAATGAGTTGGCAGAGCGTATTTTAGCCTATCGGAACCTGTATGCGGAATGGCAGCAAAGTGATGAGAAAATAAAAAAGTTACGTGCACATTGTGATGCCTTGCGTGAAAATGTCGCTCAGTGCCGTTTGGCTGCGCAAAAGGTAGCAGCTGTTAAGGAGCAATTAACTATTTTACAGAAAGCGGTTGCTGGTGAACAACAAAGATTTGATGTGATTGCTAAAGCGTTGGATAAACTTCGTCAGGAACGTTCAATATTATTAAAACGAAAGAGTGCGGCTGAAGCTGAGGTTGCTGTAGCCCGAAAAGAAAAAGAGTTGAATGACGCTTTGGAAACGGCCCGCAAACAAGTGGAAGGAGTGAAAAACCGTCTTTCCGGCTTGCAGGGAGAGATGAAGCAGTTGGCTGTTACTATAGAAGAACTACGAGAACAACAGAAAAATATCGAATATCCGGATCTGCTTCCTCAGACCATAGCCAAACAGCAGGAAGATAATTTGAATACGGAACGTGCTCTGTCGACTGTAGAGGCTCGTTTGTTACAGCAGACAAAGAATAAAACCATCGTTGATCAGATAACTAAGGAACTAACCGAAAAACAGGAGGTTGCCGGACGTTGGGCTAAATTGAATAAATTGATAGGGAGTGCCGACGGTACAAAATTTAAAGTAATAGCTCAAAGTTACACTTTGAATCTGCTATTGCTTCATGCCAACAAACATTTGTCTTACTTGTCCAAGCGATATAAATTGCAGCAAGTTCCCGATACGCTGGCGCTTCAGGTGATTGATTGTGATATGTGCGATGAGATACGTACGGTATACTCGCTTTCGGGCGGCGAATCTTTTCTGATTTCACTGGCGCTTGCACTGGGGTTATCATCACTTTCCAGCAATAACCTGAAAGTAGAATCTTTGTTTATTGACGAAGGATTTGGATCGTTGGATGCTGATAGTCTGCGAACAGCTATGGAAGCTTTGGAACAATTACAGATGCAAGGGCGAAAAATCGGAGTTATCTCTCATGTACAGGAGATGAGTGAACGTATTTCTGTTCAGGTACAGGTACATAAGAAAATCAATGGAAAAAGCGTGCTTACCGTCGTAGGGTAAGCACTGTTATTTCCGGCCATGCACCGAAGCGGAATGGTAATCCGACATAACCGATGCCTACATTTACGTATAATCCACGTGTTCCTTCCAGGTACATCCCGCTCCATTCGGGATAGATATAGGAAGAAGGAGAATAATTCCCTAACTTTAACTGCATGGCGTGGGTATGCCCTGCCAGCATTAAGTCTATGTCTGATTCCGGAAGTACCTCCCGTCTCCAGTGGGTAGGATTATGACTTAAAAGTATCTGAAACATTCCTTCAGTACCTTGCATCGCTTTGGGCAGGTCAGCATATTGTGAGAAAGGAGGCTCTCCTTCGTTTTCAACCCCGATAAGGGCGATACTGTCGTTACCTTGAATCAGAATGGTATGAGAATTATTCAATAATTTCCAGCCCATAGCGGCTTGTCTTTGTTGAAGGTCACTCAGGTTATCATCTTGCTCTTGTTTATTTTTCCAGCGGAAATAAGGACCGTAATCATGATTCCCCAAAATGGAGTATACCCCGTCTTTTGCTTTCAGACCAGCCAGTATATGTTGAAAATCATTGAGTTCGATTGCACGATGATTAACCAGATCTCCGGTAAAGACAATAAGATCAGGGTGTTGTTCGTTGACCAGATTTACTAAATTCTGGATAGCCGAGGCATTTCCCTGCCAGCTTCCGATATGGATGTCTGACAATTGAACGATGCGGTAACCATCGAAAGATGATGGGAGTTTAGACGAGGAGTAGGTTACTTCTTTGACGTCAAACTGCGTACGCCCGATAAAAGACCCGTAGATAATCATTACGATAGAAACTACGGCCAGTGTCAGTCCGGTACATATAAAAGGAGTTCGCGGCCAGCGCAACCATTTATGAAAAGGGATTCCGATGACCGTACAGAGAAAAAGCAGTAATTTGGGAGCTGTGAACAGGAAGAAAAAGATGGAAAACCATCCGATATCCTGTGTATGGCGTTCGGCAAAGGCATTGTTGGAGAAATAAACCAGGTAAAGCAATCCTGTGGATAGCAGGAAAGTAGGCAGCCAATAGAGGATTTTCAACCATCGTCTCGCTGTAAGATGGACGATAAATCTGAGATACAGATAAATGTCCGGTAAAATAAGGAAAATCAGTAAAAATATAAATAAGCGTTGTAACATAACAGCACGGATCAAAAATTCTTAATTAAAGCAGGCGAAGAGCTTTGATGAGTCATTTAATTGTCAATGATTTTAAGTTCGTCCAGATTCTTCTTGATTTCCTGAATACGATTTAGGAATTTCTTGCGATAAATCCATAAGATCAGACCAAGACCAGCTCCCCATAGCAAAATAAAAAACAGTATTATTCCTATTCCATATTGCCATATCTGCCAATAGATAAATGAAAGTACTGCCAATATAAGGAGGAAAGCTGTTGCGATTAAACGTTCCCGGATCATCCATCGGTGAATGCGGTTGACACGGCTGATCACTTCTATCAGCGGCATCTCATCTACTTTCGTTTGTTGTAGAAAACGTGTAGTAATGATGTCCCAGTAGAGTGCGGGAATCCACGACAGAATGATGATAATATAGATTGGGTTCAGTCTGCCATGCAACAGGACTTCCAGCAGGAATAAGACCAAAACCGGTAAAGAAATCAAAATCAGTTTGATATTCAGCCGGGCAATGGCATGGATACTTTTGTCTGCATGTCCTATCAGTTTGCCAAGTTCTTCCTCTTTGATCAGCTCTTTGTCTTTTAAGTGCTCATCCAAGGCATTCCATGATTTTTTCAGTTCTTCCAGTTCCATATATGATTACTCCTTTTTCATTTTTTTTAGTTTGTCTTTGATACGGCTCAGTTTGGTAGCTACATTTGTTACCGTTAGTCCGGTGATTTCTGCAATGTCTTCATAACTTTTGTCTTCAAGATAAAGCAGAATGATTGATTTGTCGAGTTGTCCCAGCTGATTAATCATTTGATAAAGTTGCCTCAGCATTTCGTGGATCGGATCATGTTCTTCTATTACCCAGTCAGTTTCGTAGGTGAGAGTAACGATTTCCGGTACATTCTTTTCTTTGCGGAAAAAGCTGATACACGTATTCAGGGCAATACGGTAAATCCATGTGGATATTTTGCATTCTTTCCTGAACTTGGGGTAGGCTTTCCAGAGGTTAAGTATCACATCCTGGTAAAGATCATTGAGCGGGGCGTTAGGGTTAGTGTATAAGTAGCATACCTTGTAAATCACCCGCTCATATTCGCGGATGACCGATAAGAACTCCTGCTCAATGGGATTAGTTGCCTCTGTTGTTCGTTCTCTCATGAATTAAATGGGTTACTTTTCTGGTTAGTTAGTCGTGTGAAAAGGAGAAAAATCACAAGTAAACGAAATTTATTGCAGATTGGCAGCCAGGAATTTTCGCATTTCCTCCATACTTTTTCCCCGGCGACGGGCATAATCTTCCAGTTGGTCTTCACCTATCTTTCCGACAGAAAAGTATTCGGAAGCCGGATGGGCGAACATAAGCCCGCAAACGGAAGCATGTGGGTACATGGCGCCATTTTCAGTCAGCGTGATTCCTATCTGTTTCATATCCAGCAGTTCATCCAACAAGAAATTGATGGATTGGTCGGGGAGGGATGGGTAGCCTACTGCAGGGCGAATTCCTTGGTATTTTTCAACCAATAAATCGGACATGGACAGGCTTTCATCTTTGGCATATCCCCATGCTTCTTTGCGTACATACTCATGCATTTTCTCCGTAGCGGCTTCTGCCAAACGGTCGGAAAGGGTTTGGACAAGTAAATGCTTGTAAGGGTCCTGCTGATACAGACCTTCCATATCTGCATCAATGGAAGAGGCAAAGGCGCCTATTGTGTCCGGAATGCCGGAAGAGAGTGGGCGGATAAAGTCGCTCAGGCAAAGGAACGGACTGCCGTCCCGTTTGGGTGTCTGCTGGCGGAGCAAAGGGAAAATAATGGATTGATTGGTCCCTTTCTCAATCACCAGATTATCTCCGTCCGAATTTGCCTTGCAGAGCTTGAAGATCGTTTTTACTTCATAATCCTTGTCAAGCGAATCCAGCATCCGGTTGGCCTCTTTAAACAGTTGCATAGCCTCAGAAGCTTTGCTGCGGTCTTCTTCCGGGAAAGTGGTCAGCCATGAGGCGCGGCAAACGTCACATCCGTGAATATTGGCGATGGCTGCAAAACGAGGTTGGAATCCCCATGCATGGAAAAAGTAAATCCAATTAATATAGGGGGCAACATTATGTATCTTATAAGATAAAATCATATCATAAGTATGTGATGAATAAAAACTAGGCACGGATGACACGGATTTCACGGTTTGAAGAAATTAGGCTATTAAAAAACGCGTTGATCCGTGTCATCCGTGCCTGAAATTACATATATAACGTTGACTTGTTATTTACCGTTTGAAAAACAATTCTTGTCCACGGTAATTCTCGTCAATGGTTCCGTTATCATATAACAGGTGACCGTTCGCAAATGTTTTTTCTACTTTCCAGTTGAATGTATGGCCTTCCAGCGGGCTCCATTTACATTTGCTCAGGATGCAGTCTGTAGTAACAGTCCACTCACTGTCGGGACGGACTAGAACCAAATCTGCCTGATACCCTTTCCGGATAAATCCACGATTTTGTATCTCATACATTTGTGCGGGGGCATGCGACATTTTTTCTACTACCTTTTCGATACTAAAAGCACCCTTATCTACCAATTCGAGCATGCTGACTAAGGAGAATTGTATAGTTGGCATTCCGGACATGGCCTTTAATGCTCCTCCTTCTTTCTCGCTTAGTAAATGTGGGGCGTGGTCGGTTGCAATAGCGTCAATCAGACCGCTATTGACTGCTTCCTGCAAAGCCTTCCGGTCTTCTGCTGTTTTGATGGCGGGATTACATTTGATTCGTGCGCCCAAAGTCTGATAGTCCTCTTCGGTAAAGATTAAATGAGAAACACAGGCTTCAGCGGTAATACGCTTTTCTGCCAAAGGAGCCTTAGAAAATAAACTCAGTTCTTTGGCAGTAGAGATGTGCATGATATGCAGACGTGCGTTGGTCTCGCGTGCCAGTTGCACTGCTAGTGCAGAAGAACGATAACATGCTTCTTCCGAACGGATGATCGGATGAAGTGCCAGAGGGACATCATCACCATATTCTTTTTTATATTTATCCGTATTTTCTTTAATGATTCCCTGATCCTCGCAATGCGCTGCAATCAGTAAGTCTGTACCTCCGAAGATATTTCGCAGACTTGCCATCCGGTCTACCAGCATATTTCCTGTGCTGGAACCCATAAATAACTTCACACCACATACCCGGCTTTTATTCAATTGGCTGAATAATGGATAGTTATTGTTGGTCGCTCCGAAGTAGCAGGAGAAATTGACTGATGATTTTTCTGCCAATAAAGCCAGCTTTTCGTCCAGTGCTTCCAGAGTTGTGGTCTGTGGATTCGTGTTCGGCATGTCCATTATCGAAGTAACTCCTCCGGCTGCCGCAGCATGACTTTCCGTAGTGATATCTGCTTTATGGGTCAATCCCGGATCACGGAAATGCACGTGTTCGTCAATAGCTCCCGGCAGAAGATAGCAGCCGGACGCGTCAATCGTTTCGTCACAAGGCATAGCAACTGTTTGTCCGTTAACTAAGATTTCGGCAATCTTTTCACCTTCAATAACAACACTTCCGGGAACTTTTCTTCCTTCGTTGACAATTACGGCGTTTTCTATCAGTATACGTTTCATTTCTTTTGCGGGAATTTATGGAACCAACTATTTATTTTTAACTTGATCACTCCGAATATGGCTTCCCCGAAGATGCTGCTATTCATCTTGGAGGTCCCCAGTTCGCGATTAATAAAGATGACGGGAACTTCTATGATCTTGAATCCGCATTTATATGCTGTGAATTTCATTTCGATCTGAAAAGCATATCCTTTGAAACGGACATGATCCAAATCTATCGTTTCCAGTACCTGACGGCGATAACATACAAATCCGGCAGTCGTATCATGTACCGGAATGCCGGTAATGAAGCGGACATACTTGGATGCAAAATAGGACATCAACACCCGGCCCATCGGCCAGTTGACCACATTCACACCACTTACATAACGGGAGCCGACGGATACATCCCCTCCTTCTTCTGCGCAAGCTGCATACAAACGGGGCAAATCATTCGGATTGTGGCTGAAATCGGCATCCATCTCGAAGATATATTCGTAGGCGTGCTCCAATGCCCATTTGAATCCTGCAATGTAGGCAGTGCCCAGTCCTAATTTTCCTTTACGTTCGATCATAAAGAGACGTTCGGGAAATTCCTGTTGCAACGTTTTCACGATGCTTGCGGTGCCGTCCGGAGATCCATCTTCTATTACCAGAATATGGAATACCTTGTCTAATCCGAAAACGGCACGGATAATATTTTCTATATTCTCCCGTTCATTATAGGTCGGGATAATAACGATGCTATCTGATAATTGCATAGAAGTCCTATTTTTAAGACAAATGTAGCGCTTTTCCTTTAGTTATGAATAAAACTAAGGATTATTTAGTACTTTTGTGGCGGAATTTACACCATTATTACACTGGTTGACACAAGCAGTTTCTGTTTTGTGTGAATCCGTGCAATTGGTGGTGAATTAATGTGGATATTTATGACGATAACCGAGCTACAACAACGATATGCCGCTCATCCTAATACTGCAGTCATGGAGCGACTGTTGAAGGATGTGTCTGTTCAAACTATTTTTTGCGGGGGGCTGTGTGCTTCTTCCGCTTCCTTATTTTCTTCCGTATTGGTGAAACAGGATGTGTGTCCATTTGTCTTTGTGCTTGGCGATCTGGAGGAAGCGGGATATTTCTATCATGACCTGACGCAAATACTGGGAACCGAGAAAGTGCTTTTCTTTCCTTCTTCATTCCGCCGTTCCATTAAATACGGCCAAAAGGATGCAGCTAACGAAATATTGCGTACAGAGGTGCTGAGCCGTTTGCAGAAAGGAGAAGAAGGTTTGTGTATTGTTACCTATCCGGATGCGTTGGCAGAAAAAGTGGTATCACGCAAAGAATTGAGTGACAAAACATTGAAACTGAATGTTGGCGAGAAGCTGGATACGACTTTTATCACAGACGTATTGCATAGTTACGGTTTTGAATATGTAGATTATGTGTACGAGCCCGGACAATATGCTGTTCGGGGCAGTATTATTGATGTCTTTTCTTTTGCCTCGGAATATCCTTACCGTATTGACTTTTTCGGAGATGAAGTAGAAAGTATCCGTACATTTGAAGTAGAGTCGCAGTTGTCCCGTGAGAAAAAGAAGGGAGTAGCTATTGTTCCTGATCTGGCTGTGACCGGAGAGGTAACAACCTCTTTTCTTGATTTTATTCCAAAGGAAACTATTTTGGCTATGCGTGATTTCCTTTGGTTGCGCGAGCGTATTCAAGTAGTACATGATGAGGCTTTGACTCCACAGGCTATTGCCGTGCAGGAAGCTGAGGAAAATGGTGGTATCACGTTGGAAGGTAAACTGATAGACGGCAGTGAATTTACAGTGCGCGCCCTTGATTTTCGTCGGATGGAGTTTGGAAATAAGCCAACCGGTACACCGGATGCCAGCATTACTTTCAGCACCGCCGTACAGCCTATTTTTCATAAAAACTTTGATTTGGTAGCCGGTTCTTTCAAAGACTATCTGGAGCAGGGATATTCGCTTTATATCTGTAGTGACAGCACTAAACAGACCGACCGTATCAAGGCAATCTTTGAAGATAGGGGAGATAAGATTCAGTTTACTCCGGTAGAACGTACGATACATGAAGGTTTTGTGGATCATACGCTGCATCTTTGTGTTTTTACGGATCATCAGCTGTTCGACCGTTTTCATAAGTATAACTTGAAAAGTGATAAGGCTCGTTCGGGCAAAGTAGCTCTGTCTCTCAAAGAGTTGAATCAGTTTACTCCGGGTGACTATGTGGTTCATACAGATCATGGTATCGGTCGGTTTTCCGGTTTGGTACGCATTCCGAATGGAGATACTACGCAAGAAGTGTTGAAGCTTGTCTTTCAGAATGAGGATGTCGTATTCGTTTCCATTCATTCTTTGCACAAAGTTTCGAAATATAAAGGAAAGGACGGGGAAGCTCCGCGATTGAACAAACTGGGTACGGGTGCATGGGAGAAACTGAAAGACCGTACAAAGGCTAAAATTAAGGATATTGCCCGTGACCTTATTAAATTGTATTCGCAGCGCCGTCAGGAAAAAGGCTTTTCTTATAGTCCCGACAGTTTTTTGCAGCGTGAGCTGGAAGCCTCTTTCATTTATGAAGACACTCCCGATCAAAGCAAGGCAACTATGGATGTAAAGGCAGATATGGAAAGTGAACGTCCGATGGATCGTCTGGTATGCGGAGATGTTGGCTTTGGGAAGACGGAAGTAGCTATTCGTGCAGCTTTCAAAGCCGTAGCCGATAATAAGCAGGTAGCTGTTTTAGTGCCGACAACCGTTCTTGCCTATCAGCATTTCCAGACATTCCGCGAACGTTTGAAGAATTTGCCCTGTAGGGTGGAATATTTGAGTCGTGCCCGTACGGCAGCTCAATCCAAAGCCGTATTGAAAGGACTGAGGGAAGGAGAAGTCAATATTCTTATCGGAACTCATCGTATTCTGGGGAAAGATGTTCAGTTTAAGGATTTAGGCTTACTGATTATTGATGAAGAGCAGAAATTCGGTGTTTCCGTTAAGGAGAAACTACGGCAATTAAAGGTGAATGTTGATACATTGACTATGACGGCTACTCCAATTCCCCGTACACTTCAGTTCTCATTGATGGGAGCCCGTGACTTGAGTGTCATTTCTACGCCTCCGCCTAATCGCTATCCGATTCAAACGGAGGTACATACCTTCAATGAGGAAGTGATTACAGATGCGATTAATTTTGAGATGAGCCGTAACGGGCAGGTTTTCTTTGTCAATAACCGGATTGCGAACCTACCGGAACTTAAAGCAATGATCGAACGTCATATTCCCGATTGCCGTGTTGCTATCGGTCATGGACAGATGGAGCCCGCACAGTTGGAACAGATCATCTTTGATTTTGTCAATTATGACTATGACGTGCTTTTGGCGACTACAATTATAGAGAGTGGCATTGATATCCCGAATGCGAATACGATCATTATCAATCAGGCACAGAACTTTGGGTTGAGTGACCTTCATCAGATGCGTGGTCGGGTAGGGCGTAGTAATAAAAAGGCTTTCTGTTATCTGCTGGCTCCTCCGTTGAGCAGTCTGACAGCAGAAGGAAAACGGCGTTTGCAGGCGATCGAGAATTTTAGTGATTTGGGCAGTGGCATCCATATCGCTATGCAGGATTTGGATATACGTGGAGCCGGAAACCTGCTCGGAGCGGAGCAAAGTGGCTTTATCGCCGATTTGGGGTATGAAACGTACCAGAAAATACTTGCTGAGGCAGTCCATGAGCTGAGGAACGATGAGTTTGCTGAACTGTATGCGGATGAGATAAAGGGAGAAGGTCAGATTAGTGGAGAAGGATTCGTTGACGAATGTCAGATAGAAAGTGATCTTGAACTTCTGTTGCCGGCAACTTATGTGACGGGTAGCAGCGAGCGTATGTTGCTTTATCGCGAACTGGACGGGCTGACGCTGGATAAAGACGTGGATGATTTCCGTTTCCGGTTGGAAGACCGTTTCGGACCTGTTCCGCCGGAAACACAGGAATTGCTTCGCATCGTTCCCCTTCGTCGGTTGGCAACACGTCTGGGAGTGGAAAAAGTTTTTTTGAAGGGCGGGCGTATGACGCTATTCTTTGTTTCGAATGCAGATAGTCCATTCTATCAAAGTCAGGCGTTTGGTAAAATGATAGACTACATGATGAAATATACTCGTCGCTGTGACTTGCGTGAACAGAACGGAAGGCGGAGTATGTTGATTAAGGATGTGACCAATGTGGAAACTGCGGTTAGTGTGTTGCAAGAGATTGTGGCGTTGCCGGTGAAAGAATAAAGTGATTGTATATTGATAAATAATGAGAGTAATGTTTGTTTTTTATATTCAAAAATGCTTATCTTTGATTTGAAGACACAGATAAGAACAAAGAACAAATAAAAGCTATTTAAAATCTAAAAAGAATGAATATGAAAAACATGCTGTCATTAATTGTTGTATTATCGTCTTGGTTAGCGGTATATTCGCAAGGTAGTTATACAGAAATAGAGTTAAAACTGAAATGTGATTCTATCATAGAGGAAAGTAATACTTTATACAGATATGAAACTGCTGCCTGGAACTTTACTGATATGTTTCTTGCCAAACCGGAACTAATGGAAACAATACGAGGTGTCCTGACTTATCAACAGGGAGATACCATTAAATGCCTCGTTATCGACGATCAATCTCAATGCACTTACGAAGTTTCTTTCCTTAATGAATCAGCACCTTGTTCAGAAGTGACGACTTATCGAAGTCTGTCTGAATATGAGATGAATTTAATTAAGGTCAGAGAAAAAATACGGAGTGCATTTACGGATGAAAAAGAATATCCGATATATAGCTATAAAGACTATCCATTAAACTGGATTCTCATACCTTTTAAAGATGGTTACAAGTTTTATGCTATTTCAGGAACATCCAAAGGAGGGGTTATACCTTTCGGTAACGACTATTTATTTATTGCTGATAAAGAAGGAAAAATTCAATCGTGGAAGAAATTTCACTCCGGATTGCTTCCTGTAGAAGTAACAGAACAAATGCCAATGATCGCTTTTCCTATCCATTCACATCTGAAAAAGGAACCATTCATTTCTGCTACTGATATTTGTACATTCAGATTATATTATAACCAGACTGGAAGTACAAAATTTGCAGTATATTCACCGGCTCTTTCTATGTATTTCGTCTATGAAATAGCCACGAATACTATTCGACAAAAGATATAAATTTAGATTCGGCACCTTCATTCTGAAAAAAAGTCTTATGATTTATTCATCATGACTGAAAAGAGAATTAGAAAGTCATTAGTAAAAGTATGTCATATTAATAATTTGTATGAATATATTAGTGTTTGATACCATACCTCTGTAATACAGGATTTTCTATTTCTCTTTCTTGTACAACTCACTTCATAAATCAAGATTGAGTTTATAATAAACGGGTCCCAAGTTTATTATAAACTCTATTGGGCGATTTTCTTTAAAAATAGAGGAATAAATTAAACAAAAAGGGGCGAAATCTTTGCAGACTTCACCCCATTCCTATTTCTTATCATGCACTCATACGCATGTAAACTATATCTTTATCTCTTTATTTTTGTACATTCCATACTTTTAATTCCTTATTCATTTCTACAAATATACGAAATTTAAAAGGGAAAGTCAATAGGGAGTCTATTTTAAAGTTCTCGTTTACTTCTTCTTCCCGTACAACTTATCTACCAGATCCTGCCGTCCGATACGCCTCAACTCGTTCAGAATATTCTTCCGTTCTTCCGGTTTATACCAGAAGAAGAATTGTCGTTGAGCCAGTTTTTCCCGTTGAGTTTTGGCGCTGAATACAGGTTCTAATGTATATGGATGGAATCCGGTATACCATGCTTCGGTGGCTACGGTCATCGGAGTAGGGGTAAAGTCCTGTACTTGCTCCAGATGAAAGTCCAGTCGTTTGGTGATGACAGCCAGTTCCGCCATATCTTCTTCTTTGCAGCCGGGGTGTGAAGAGATAAAGTACGGTATGAGCTGTTGACGTAGATTCTCTTCCCGGTTGATACGGTCGAATATTTTTTTGAAAGTTTCAAACAGATCGAAAGATGGTTTACGCATAATGGATAAAACTCGGTCGCTGGTGTGTTCAGGCGCGACTTTCAATCGGCCACTTACATGATTGACGATCAATTCACGGGTATATTCGTTGGTACTGCGGTTGATGGCAGCATCTTTGCTTTGGTGCAGCAATAAATCGTAACGCACCCCACTACCGATAAATGATTTTTTTATGCCGGGCAAGGCATCTACGGCCTTGTATATATCCAGCAAGGGACGATGGTCCGAGTTTAGGTTCGGACATACTTTAGGATGGATACAGGATGGACGCTTGCACTTTTTACAGATCGATTCGTCTTTTCCCTTCATCTGATACATGTTAGCGGACGGACCGCCCAAATCGCTCAAGTATCCCTTAAAATCGGGTAGCTGTATTACTTCTTTCACCTCATTCAGAATCGATTTCTTGCTGCGGCTGACGATAAACTTTCCCTGATGCGCAGAGATTGTACAGAATGCACATCCTCCGAAACATCCCCGATGAAGATTGATGGAAAACTTAATCATATCATATGCGGGAATCCGTTTGCCTTTGTATTTGGGATGAGGCAGACGGGTGTAAGGCAAATCAAATGCATGGTCGAGTTCTTCCTGACTCATCGGAGGATAAGGCGGGTTTACCACTACGATTTTATTATCTACTGCCTGAGTGATACGGGAAGCAGCATATTTATTCGATTCTTCTTCAATGTGACGAAAATTGCTGGCTTGCTTTTTTTTATCAGCCAGACACTCTTCATGTGAATAGAGCTGGATGTCATCCTCAGCGGGTGTCCACTCGGATGCACGACTGAGATATGCTATTTGTGGTATGCCTGCAGCTATTTTTTTAAGCTCATTACCGGTTAATGGTGATTCTTTTGTGGAAAGTTGATTTTTCATTTGCTGAACCAATTCCACAATCGGTTTTTCTCCCATACCGTATATCAGCATATCGGCACCGCTATCACACAATATGCTCTTTTGTACTTTGTCTTGCCAATAATCATAATGACTCAGGCGTCTCATGCTGGCTTCTATACTTCCCAGCACAACGGGTACATCCGGATAAAGCTTCTTCAGTATCTGACTATATACGATAGAAGGATATTCGGGGCGCATATCCGGGCGACCGTCCGGTGTATATGCATCCTCGCTGCGCAGACGTTTATTGGCTGTGTATTTGTTTACCATCGAATCCATGCATCCGGCAGAGATTCCGAAGAATAACCGGGGACGTCCGAGTTTCTTGAAGTCGCGTAGGTCATCACGCCAGTTGGGTTGGGGGATGATAGCAACTTTCAAGCCTTCCGCCTCGAGGATTCTCCCGATAACGGCAGGTCCGAAGGAGGGGTGGTCCACGTATGCATCTCCACTGAAGAGAATGACATCCAGCTCATTCCATCCGCGGAGTTCCACTTCTTTCTTGGTGGTAGGTAACCAGTCGGTCAATCGATATTCTTTCATGCCGCAAAGATACGGATAATAAAAAACATCCCAATGATTTTTTTATTCATTGGGATGTTTAACCGTAATCATTTAGATGTTTTTTCAAAAGACGCTACATCTTTTTTCAAAACTTCTCATTGATTGTAAATTGCAATGTCATTTGCTCTCCGTCATAAATCTCACGAAAACCGATGCTTTGCTCGGAAAGATATTCCTTTAAATCTTGGAAAGCATCTGCATGATTCATGATAATTTCGAGCGTTTCACCGAAAGGAGCCTCACATATAGCTTTGATTGCAGGAATCAAAGGATTATAAGCGGTTGTTCCACAGGTATCTACCGTAATCATTATTCTTCCTCCTCTTCCGCATCCTGAGTAGAAAGCCAGGTGAGATAGAGTTTGATGAGCTGCTGCAGACCGAATGCCTTCATGTTATTGTGATAAATAACATCGATGCAAAGATCCAGCAGTTCTTTGCTGTCTTCCTCCTGACTGGCAATCAGGGAACGGATATTTAGTTTCAGTTTATCCAATACGGGTTCGTCTACAATTCCGGTACTATCGATAAGATGACGGAACAAGGCATATTTTTCGATTGTTTTCAGATTTTCGCTGGACACCTCTATGCTGCGTGTACCGCTAGGGTTTGCTTGTATAGTATACATTGTTTTTTAGTTTTAAGGGTTATTACTAGGAGCAAAGATAGAATTTAAAATGAAAAACGAATTAAAAAAGCCCGGATATTTTCATCCGGGCTTTGAATCTTTATTTAATATCAATGGACAATGTCTTTAAAGAACCGTCCCAATTATATTTACGTTGATTAGTCCATTTCTCAATCCTCCGTTTGTCATTTTAACTCCGTTGAATACCAAATAATATTTTCCCGGTAGCAAATTTATTTCTCCATTAAACATGCTGTGAAACAGAACTCTCTTCACCTGAATTATCACTTACCATTAATAAAACATCGGATTTCTCTTCTGTCCATTGAAGTCTAACTGTAAATGAATTAGTTTTCGCAGGGCATGTCTTATTAATCATGTTACTTCAACTTCCATCAGTAAGTTTTAAAAAAAGCAGCTGACGGTAATGTAGTCAGATGAAAAGACTTTGACTTGGTTGTAGTAACATCAAATTTTATCTGATAATCATATTCATATCTGGATTTTGGTTTTAATTCTCCGGTTATACTAGCTATTTTCATAATTTAATAGATATATGGTTTAACAATGTATTATTTCTTAAGTAGTTCAGACAAATCTAATTTTATAATAGTTTCTTGTCCTCTTTGTACTTTGACAGGATAAACGCCTAAGTCTGTAGATTTACCATTATCATCGATCCATCTGACCATATAATTAGAAGTGAAAGAATAGTCGTCAGGCATTTCTCTATTACCATTTCCCCAAAACCTTAGTGAATAAATAAAGTTTGTATTCATTTTATTAGGTGTAAGAGTATAAATCAAGGGTTCATTATAATCTGTTTCTGATCGGCTGATTGGAATTTCGAAATCAGTTAGAAACTGAAACTCTAGTTGCCCATGGAGCAAACTCTTAGCTTCCAATTTTATATTCCCAAACATACTCTTCATGTCAATGTCAACGGTATTGTCTGTTTCTGCTAAATAGTCAGATAAGTAACCTGTATATATTTTGTAATAATACGATATTATAGGATTGTTGAATTTCCAGAAATGAACCTCTTTGTGATAATAGAATTCATTGTTTAAAGGACAAGCTTCACCAGCACTAATTCCTAAATTTTCAACTAATCGGCGGAATATATCTATATAATCTCCATACAAATGGTCATAGCATAATTCTTTTCCATTAGGTACTACCATTACTCGAAAGAGATATTTCTTACCTTTTTGTAATTTGACTTTAGCCAGACTTAAGTCATCAAATAGTCCATAAGCATATGGTGTTTCATCCATATCTGCATAAAGAACATCTATGCCATATAAATCTCGTTTTTCGTTATTTGGTGCTGATGAAGATAAAAGAATATCGGGTAGTTCTCCCTTTAATTGGAAAGTGGTTTCCACATATATTTCTTCTATTGAAGAAGTATTGTCTTCTTTGCAGCTGGATTGCAAAAAAATGAACAGGAATATCAAATAAGGAATAGCGTGTTTCATAGCTTAATTGTGCGTTAAATATTGTTCATGTGCAATGATGTTAATTTAATAAGAACTGTATCTTATTTTATAATAATACAGTTTAAGAGCAATATCTACTAAGCAGAAACAATGTTTTTTAGAAACTATTTTTATTTTTAATAAAAGACTGAAGAGGAACTGCTTATTTGTAAACCAAATCTCATATTTAATATTTTATACAATAAACCCTAGTTCCAATAGCTGTTTCAACCGTTGAAACCATTTGTTTCATGCCTTGAAACTAGAAGTTTCATTGCTTGAAACCATTTGTTCCAAAGTATGAAACTAAAAGTTTCAAGCGGTTGAAACTCCTTGAGGATACGGTAGGTTTGATTGACTTGACTATACGATTTGATTGGCTTGACCGTATCAGTTGTTTCAATCAACCTGTCTTTTGAAAAGCATTGAATCATTTATGAATCAATAATGCATGAATTATTAGGCATTACTACCTGATTTTTCAATTATTAATAGCTGAAGTGTCAGCCCTTAATAATTGTCGCATCAGATGTTAACATCCTGTAAATCAGATAATGATATTCTAAAATAATCGATTGTTCTATGTGATAAAGTGAGAGCAACCACTTGCTCTCATACTTGCCATCACACTTGCTACCACACCTTAAACAGCGATGAATAAAGAGATGCAGAAGAATAGTTAGAGCATGAGAGCAAAACAGCTATCCAATTACTATGGAGCCAATTCTATTTCCTTTCGGAAATGAACAAAAATCAACTACTGATTCGCTTTAATTATAATTTCATATATTCAGTCTTGCGAAATGGATATTATTTCTGAGTAAAGAAACCTAGTATGCCTGCCATAATGCTGGCACGGTCTGTTTCCGATTGGATGCTTTCGAAAGGAAAGCCAAGTACGAAAGTACGATAGTCCGCTCCTTTGTATGCAATGCCTGCCGGCTGATTACCGCGTGCATAAGTGAATACAGGAAATGCGGGAGCTACCGGAACAATACAATCCGGTGCTGTTACAGCATAACTGTTCTCATTGGGCAGGCGGGGAATCGCAATACTGCGGCCTAATCCGTTGATCTGACCGGAAGTCTTGTCTGTCAGGCTATTCTGATAACCGTATTTCAGAACTTTCTCTGTAAACTCCCGGTTCCCTTGTGTTCCGCTCATGTCACTTCCCACATATGCACCGCTGACAAACAGATTACCGCCTGATTGGCAGTAACTTGTAATCAGTCTTTGCATCGGTGAAGAGAAGGTTTTGTAATAAGCTTTGGTTGCAGGATCTTCCTTCTCAAGTCCCAGTATATAGTCTACAATCGGGTAGTCTTCCAAAGTGACGATTCCATTCTCCACCGCTTCGTCACTGCACGAAACAAAACTGTATTTTCCTGCAGCCTGAATCGCTTTTCCATGAATGAAAGAATAGTCAAACGTATTCCCTGCTATCTCCATTCCTTCCAGTTCATTGCCACTGTGTCCCAGACTGCCTTCTCCTTCTTTGCCGGCTTGTGTACGGTTGAATCCGCTTTGTACCCCACAAAAAGAGATATTTGATAAATACGGTACTCCCGGATCTTGTTCCAGATCAAATCCGGCTCTGTCCGGGGTATTAATGACAGCCGGGCCACTGATTCTGTCGAATCCATTGACAATCAATATTCTTTCACGCTCACGTTTTGCCTTATAAGCCGAAAGAATTTCAGAAGGGAAGCTTTCTCCTCCCCGGTTTACGGCTGTTACTTTGAATGAATAGACTAATCCTGGTTCTACTTTTACACTATAATAGGGCTTACTGACCAGAGTCCCGTTGTCAAAGCCTCCGTAACCGATACGTGTATATACAATATATTCCCGTGGACGGGCTGTCGGTTCCAAAGGATCATCTTCTCCTTTCCAGGTAAGCTCCAGTGTATTTTTCTTTTTCCCGAAATGGATAGCGAAGTTGCTGACCGGCAGGGGCTGTACTATATAATCTTTACCATGCTGGCTATTCATAAACTGTAGGATACCTTTGTAGATGGCACGTCCTACGGTAAATTTGAAATTCGGATCATGTCCGAGCTGCATATCCGCAAAGTTCTGATGAGAGAGCAATTCGATAATAGTGGAAGGGATAGCGGGAAGTCGTGTTTCACTGTAGTTCCGGTTCCACATACTACGGCGTGTCCATGGTGATTGGTAGTTTAAACGAATGTCTTTCTGAATTTGGGTCAGCAGGATATCTGCAAGGTCGCGTGAAGCATATCTGTCTATTCCCGAATTTAGTTTGCCATTATTAAAATCGGTAGTATAAATGCCGAGCGAACCGATGATTTCATCATTCTTACTGCATCCTGCGTCACTGTGAAGTGCCATAGTCATTTCCAAAGGTACACCCAGCCCCGGTTGATTGGGGTTATAGACAGAGCTTCCGGACAAATAGTTGATTGTATTGGAGCGTGTATTGATATCGTCTGTATAGTCATTTTCTCCTTTACGTCCGGCATATACATCATAAGGCATTCCGTTCCATTGGGATGAATACCGTGCTCCTTCCAGATAACGAGGTAGTCCGCTTATTTTTCCTCCGCGTGAAATATTGCCCATTCCGCCTCCGAAACGTACAGCGTCTGCACATACTACGCCATGTTCGCTACTTTCATTGCTGAGTACGACCATGCCGTAGTCATTATTTCCTTTGTCAAACTCAAAAGTTCCGAGATATACCCAAGTGCCTCCGCCTATTTGCTGGTTGACTTTAAACTCAGTGACGCCTCCATTATGAAAAACAAGGTATTTGGCATCACTCACACTATTGGGTAATGTCTGGTAAGATACATAAACCGCATATTTTCCGGTTGCCGGCAGGGTAGGTACCCATTCGGCAAATGCCTGATCTTTGTTTTTCTTTTTTTTCTTTTCTGTCTGAATATATCGGCTGGTACCGTCTATGAAAGGATTTTCCCCATCCTTGTAAATTGCTTTTTTCTGAGTGAATCCCTTCACGGAAGTAGTTGCCCAACGTGCCTTTTTACTGTTTACTTCCAGATAGAGGGAGGCATTCGGAGTATCGTTGTCAACGATGATTTCATTTTTTTGTGTATCCCGTTCGCGAGGAGTATAAACAATGGCGCCTGCATTTTCCAACATTGGAATGACGTATGGAAGAATAAAAGATTGAGTGAACATGTCTTCTGTTGTACAGAACAATCGGGGGCGTTGCCATCCCCATTCGCCTTTATCATTCTTGTAATAAATCCCATGACTTTGCCAAAGAGCGATGTGTCGGTCTTGCAATCCACGGGATATTTCGTTAGGACGGGAAATCTTTTTCACCCATGGAGCACCTTTGTATTCTATGTTCAAAGACATACGTTCCTTATCTTTTTTCTTGCTCCTGTACAAGTTGGGAACTAAGTCTTCGATAGGCTTTCCATCTGCATAAATGGTGATCTGAAAATAATTCACCGGACCGGGGAGGAGTTCCTTCATCTGATTGTAGATCGTTTCTACTGTTTCTGGCAGAAATGGCTGGTAAGCGAAACTTTCTGAAGCATAAATCTGAATTGTCCTGCGGTCATAATCAATATCGAAACTGTTCAGTTTAGGTGTACTGATTTTGGCTGTTGCTGTATATTTGGCAAAGTAATCCGTTAAACGCTCTTTTATATTTCTCTCAATATCCTGAGCGAAGAGAAGGTTGATGCCCATTGTCAGGCACAGAAGAAAGACTATTATTTTTTTCATCGTTCCACTCTTTAGGTTTTTATCCTATGAATAAGGTGCTTTTTATTTATCTGCCACTTTCCCCCTTTGATAATACTTCTAAGTTCATGATATATTGTGGCAAAATCTCCTGCAAAAATAAACAAAAAAAGAGTGGGAAGTATCGAACTGCCCACTCTTCTTTGATTGTTTTATATTCTATTAATTAAGAATCTTCTTTCTTATAGAGGTATGTATTCTACAAAGGCCTCCATTGCTTCATACGAAGCCAGTCCTAACTGGTCGTACAGCGTTGCAGTGCCACGGTTGCGGTCTTCACTACGTTGCCAGAACAAACGTTCGTCATTGCCCAGGAACGGAGCACTTTCCATCTGTGACTGGTGTTTCAGGATAGAGTTACGTTTTGCGCGAAGCTCTTCCGGGCTGATAGGAACGGCCATTTCGATGTTTTCAATTTCCCATTCTGCCCATGCACCACGGTACATCCAGATACGACAGTCTTTCAACCATTTAGCACCTTCTTCTTTTTCAAGATCGACAGCGGCAAATACAGCATCCGTACATACACGGTGTGTACCGTGTGGGTCAGCTAAGTCTCCGGCTACGAAAATCTGATGAGGTTTCACCTCACGGAGTAAGTTGCGCACGATTTCTACATCTGCCTCGCTGATTGGGTTTTTCTGAATCTTACCGGTTTCGTAGAATGGCAAGTCAAGGAAGTGTACCCGATCTAATGGAATATTGTTGTAAGAAGAAGCTGTACGAGCCTCACCACGACGAATCAGCCCTTTGATGGTCAGGATGTCGCGGCTGTCCATGTCACCGTCCTTCTTTTCTTTCAGGAATTTGCGTATTTCTGCATACTTTTCGCTGATTACCAAATCTTCACTGTTATTGAAAATTTGGTTGAATCCGTTGATAAAGTGCATGAAACGAACTACTTCTTCGTCACCCACGGCGATATTTCCGGAAGTTTCGTAAGCTACGTGTACCTCATGTTTCTGCTCTACCAGACGGCGGAGAGTTCCACCCATAGAGATTACGTCATCATCCGGGTGTGGGGAGAAGATTACGACACGTTTCGGATATGGTTTGGCACGCTCCGGACGATAAGTGTCGTCAGCGTTTGGCTTGCCACCCGGCCATCCGGTGATCGTATGCTGCAAATCATTGAAAATCTTAATATTTACATTATATGCAGAACCGAATAATGCCAAAAGTTCGCTCAAACCGTTTTCGTTATAATCCTTGTTAGTCAACTTCAGAATTGGTTTGCCTGTCAACTGACACAGCCATACGATAGCGCTACGGATCAGTTTGTCATTCCATTCGCAGGAAGTTACCAACCATGGACGCTGGATACGTGTTAAGTTCATCGAAGCCGAAAGGTCGATTGCTACATGAGCATTGTTGTGAGTCTGCAGGTAAGATGCAGGAATCGTGTCAGTTATCGGACCTTCCACACATTCTTTAATCATTGCTGCCTTGTTTTCACCCCATGCCAACAGATATACTTTCTTAGCGCTAAGAATAGTAGATACTCCCATTGTAATAGAACTGATCGGAGTATTTTCTATCGTTCCGAAAATCTTGGATGCTTCGTTACGTGATGCATTATCCAGCAAAATCAGACGAGTGGTAGAGTTCAGGCGAGAACCCGGTTCGTTGAATGCGATATTACCTACACGACCAATCCCCAGCAACGCAATATCAATGCCCCCGAAACTTTCGATACGTTGCTCATACAGACGGCAGTACTCAAAGATTGTATCTTTGGCGATGGAACCGTCCGGTGTGAAGATATTCTGTTTGTCAATATCGACATGATCCAGCAACATTTCCTTCAAAGCGTTGAAGTTGCTGTTGATAGCATCAGAAGACAACGGATAGTATTCATACATATTAAATACGATCACGTTGCGGAAGCTGAGTCCTTCTTCCTTGTGCATACGGATCAACTCCGAATATACATGACTGGGTGAGTTTCCTCCGGGTAGTGCCAATACGCAGAAACGTCCTGCTTTTTGTTTTTCGCGGATGGTTTGTGCTATTTCGCAAGCAATGTAGTTAGCCCCTTCTTCTACAGACTCGTAGATGTCTGTAGGAATTTTTTCGAGTCTTGTCAAGACCGACTTTTCAAATGCATTCTCCGGTCTGTAGTATCTGGGGGAGACCCTGTGGAGAGTGATTTGAGAACTAAGATTTGTTTTCATAAAGTTGTTAATTAAGTTATGTAAGATTAGAGTCCTTACGACTGTATTTTCACGACAAAGATACAAAAGAAGTCTATATAATTAACTACTAACTTCTAGGTATTGTTGCAGCTTCAAATCGTTTTTAACATTTGTTTGATAGCAAATGCTATAGATGAAATTCGTCTGCATCTTTCCATACCGGGAACTTCTCTCTGAATTGCCGAAGGCTGCTCAGAGTAAGTGTAGCAGTCGTTATTCCTTCTGTATCATCGGGTAAGGAGGCCTTTTCTTCTCCGAAAGCCGAATAGATGACACTGCCTCCATTGTATTTCTGCTGATATCCGTCAATACCTACTCTGTTGACACCACATACATAGCACTGATTTTCTAACGCGCGTGCACGAAGCAGAGTGTCCCAAACCAGACGGCGGGGGATGGGCCAGTTTGCTACATATATTAATAGGTCATATTCGTTGTTTACATTACGGCTCCATACCGGAAAACGAAGGTCATAGCAGACTAGTAAGCAGATATTCCATCCATGATAGGAGATAACGAGGCGTTTGTCACCGGCAGAAAAATGCTCGGCTTCGCGTCCCATGCGAAATAGATGGCGTTTATCATAATAAAATTCCGTCCCTTCCGGTGCGAGAAAGAAGGCACGATTGTAAAACTGTCCGTTATCTATTGCAATATAGCTTCCGCAGATGGCTATTCCGTATCGAGAAGCCCATTGTTTCAAAATGGTTATGGTTTCACCGGAATTTGGTTCTGCCAGTAGTTGGCTTTGCATGCTGAACCCTGTAGAAAACATCTCCGGTAAAACAACAATCTCCGTTGTTCCACGGAGGCTTTGCAGCTTTTCGTGGAGCAGACGGAGATTTTCTTGTTTATTTTCCCAAACGATATCGGTTTGTATGATAGAAATCCGAATCGAATCCATAAAAAAGAGGTATTAAGTATTAGGTCTTAAGTGTTAGATATTAAATATTATACCATGCGAAGTACCATATCGGTAACTACGGTTAATACTTAATACTTAACACTTAATTCCTATTGTTAAAGTTCTCCAAGAGCAAAGTTCTCAGGATGTTTTCCCTTGAAATCTTTAAAATACAGTTTGATCTCGCGCATATCTTCTTTTATATCTCCCGACGGCATAACTGCTTTTGTTGACGTTATGGTCTTCTTGCTGTAATCAATGCCGATCAGAACAATAGGGACCTGAGCTTTAAGGGCGATATAATAAAATCCTTTTTTCCAGTTCGGATTCGCTTTACGGGTTCCTTCGGGTGTAATTGCCAGATGAAACTTTTTGCATTTAGCGAAATGCTGGACCATCTGGTCGACTAATGAAGTTTTCCGACTGCGGTCTACCGGAATTCCGCCTACTGCTTTAAAGAGAATTCCAAGTGGAAAAAAGAACCAGTCTTTTTTCATCATGAAACTTGTTTTACGACCTAATGCTCCATAAAACAGTTTTCCAATAAATAAGTCAAAGTTCGTTGTGTGTGGCGCGGCACATATCACGCATTTATCATAATTGGGTACCGTAACGTTTGTCTTCCACCCTAACAGGCGGTAATAGATAAAGCCATAAATTGCTTTCTTCATTCTGTCTTTTAGTTCAATTTTCCGATACCGTCAATTATCTCGTTAATCTTTGCATTAAAATCAGCTCGGAATTTCTTATAAAAACCTTTCACATTTCCCGGTTCTGTATGGCTGATGCGGCTTAGAAATTCATCCTGCATCTTCAGCACTTCTGCCATCAGCTCGTCGGCTTTGGCTTTGTCAGTGCCGGGGATAAACATACTGTTGATTAAACACTCGGTGAACAATTCTCCTGCGATATAGTTTACATTCTTTTTGAGTTCTCTTCTACTTGCCATAATATTTACATTTGATGGTGAATAATAAAAAATATTTGGGTAAAGATAGATACTTTCTTTGATTCTAGCGAATAATACGGGAAAAAAATAAAGGGAGACTTTGACATCTCCCTTTGCAAATACAACAAACATTTGAACTTGTTATCACGAAAAGTTATTTGTTCTCAATGAGTTTTATGTTGTTCTTTCTGTAAGTAGCAGAAAAAATATCGGCTTCTTTATATTTATATTTACTGGAATCAAAATATACAGCGAAATCCTGCATTAATTTCTTTGATTTCTCTGCGAGGTATAAGTTTGTTCCATTGAAGGTATTTGATCCTGAAACGGATATATATTTTTTGTCTTTCACATTTTGAATCTGGTAATAGCCGTCTTCCTGCAAATTAAATGTCCAACATTGTGTGTCCTCCTTTTTTTCAGGGTTCAGGCGTAATGTGCCGAACATTGATTCTATAAACTTTCCGGTTTTAATATCTTTCAGTCTGTATACATTGGGAGTGTCGGTGCTGATAAACTCTATGCTCAGATTAATCTCGTCATTATCGTCAGCTATGCTGAAACCATTGATAGGTTTAGACACGATACGGTCAGATACTTTTTCCAGTAACGAATAAATGTTACCGGCAGTGATCTTCTCAGCTCTTTTATAGCGGTACATATTGTCAAAGACACTCAAATCCCAGCTATCGTACCATTTCACAACAGGATAGCCGGAACGCATACTTATAGGTAACCAAATGTGGTGTGAACTTCCGGGATCGTTCTTGTTCCAGCGATCTCCCATGTAGATGTATGCTTTTTCTTTGCCTTCTACCTGAAAAACATAGCAACTTTGTGAATTATAAGTTACCTGTTTTAGTTTGTCAACTGCAAAATTCGCTCCTGTGGTCCATTCGCCTAGTATATTAGTAGTATAGGCTGTTCTTCCTGGGTTCGGGTCCCATCCTGTACAGCCGGAAAATAATCCATAGTAAATGTCTCCTGTTTTAAAAATGGCTGGGGCTTCATATTTTAACTCTTTTAGTATTTTAGTTTCAGTAGAAGTCGGTTCCAGAAAATCCTCTCTGAGCAAAGATATGTTCATATTAGTATTCATATCCGTTGAGCAGAAATGATATGCTTTGCCATCCGTATCAACGAACAAGGTTTGATCTCGTGATTCGTTTTTATTAGGACGGAAAGTTTTGTATAATCTGTAAGGACCTTCTATCTTGTCGCTGGTTGCTACACAAACTCGTGCTGCGCTATAGTCACCATTATTAATTTCCCAGTGACTCCACATTATCCATTTCTTGGTTTTGGGGTTATAGATTACTTTGGGGCGTTCGAATAGACGTCCGTGTGAAATGTCATTCAAGTCTTCTTGGGGTTCTCCACTGGTTTTTAGAGAAAGGCCGAGCCGTTTCCAGTTATATAAGTCTGTGGATTGATAACAACTGACTCCGTTTGAAACGAATCCGGTACGATCTTCTCCAAACCAATAATAAGTCCCATTTTCAAAAATAACGCATCCTCCATGTGCATTAATGGGATTTCCATCTATGTCATTCCACAAAACACCCGGATTAATTTGAGTGTTTTGTGAAAAAGCTGGAGTGAATGAGAATATAAGGCAGATATATAGAATAATCTTCATATTTTTCATTATTAGTCCTTTATGTTAATAAAGATTTCGGGTTGTGCAGGGGCATAAGCACCAGATTCGTCAATTGTGAAGTATTCTACATCAGCGGTATTTTCTACAAAACCGAATTTAGGTGAATAAGTACATGATACACCCGTTAGTTTGGCATTATCTACACGGATGGCACCTATATCGTTTCCCCATCCTCCACGTCCTACAGTGAAAGATACGCGTATTTGCTTACAGTTGGCAGAGGTGGTATAATCCATTGAATAGGTTTCCCAATCCTTACTGGCTATTTCAGTAATGGCTTTCTTCTCCGGATCTTGGATTTCTTCAATTATCATTTTTCCGGTAAGTTTGCCTTCTTTTTCTGCAATACCACCTTTCAGAAGGGCTGATAGTGTATAAGTTTCGTTGGGAGCAACGTCTATAACCTGGCTTAGAATTCCGTCGCTCCAGCCTGTGGCCCATTTGTAAGGTCTGATTTCAAAAACATGGTTGTTTATATCTTGATTATTATCTATTTCTTCCGGGATAATTTGTTGCTCCGAGTTCCATCGATCGCTGATAACGATATCCCATCCTTCGATACGAGTCGCCAATTTTGTATCAGGATTTACATCAAATTCTCCTTCGAAATCAGGATTCTTTAAAAGATTCTCTACTGGTTCGCCCACTCCCTTTGCGAAATTTGTTTGAGGTGCATAATCGATGATACGTACGGAATCTACGGGAATCCCATCTCTATATATAAAGGCCCGGTTATCAGGCGTTATAGCAAAGCGATATGTATGTGCTTGTCCATCATTGTTGTAGAATTTACCTTTTCCTCCTTCTTTACTACTAGTGGCTGGATTAGAAATTTCTTTTTGATAGGTATTATATAATCCAATAGCGTTGGCAGTGATATATGCTTTGAAACCGTGGCCTTTTTCTGTTACGAAATAAGGATAAAAACATTTTTCTGAATCGTCTGTCTTTACTCTGAACTCAATCGTGAATCCTTTAGTTCCGGGAGTAAAAGCCTTTGTGTATTCCATGTCATTTCCTCCTTTGTATACAGGAGAAGATGCAATATCTTTCACCGGAAGCGCTGTTCCATACCCTTTTACTTTTACATAAGAACGGATATCTCCACTTCTTAATACGATTTTCCCTTCTGTTAGTGTCTTGGTACTATTTAAAGTCACTGTAACTTTATGTTTTCCTGTATTGGCCGGTATCATAACTGGTGATACCGTAAATCCATGCGGAGCAGTGATTTTAATATCTTTTCCAGGTAGAGCTTCAGAACTGACAATGAACGATACAGATTTATTAGTTCCATTAATCATTAGTAATGGAAGATGATCGTCTGTTGGTGCTTGTACGGCCTCTTTTGGGTCATCTTTGGGAAGAGTTGCATTAGCATCTGCTACATTGCCGGCTAGCAATACTGCTGACATGAACATGATTTTTACATATTTCTTTTTCATACTACAGAAATGTTATATAAATTAATTGTTTAATAGTCGAGTTAATAATCAACTTCTATTTTTAAATATTTTAATGACTAAATCTTGTTCAAAATATATGTCGATTATCATTTGATTGCAAATTTGCGGAAACATATTTAAATAGGAGTACTATAATGATTCAAATGCGTTTAAAATTGAATTATCTATTCGTGGAAGAATAAAAATCATTCAGAAAGGTTCAAAAATCGACCATATGTATTTTTTCTAAGTTGTATTTAGTATATTTTAAGAGTTTTATGCCTATGCAATTGTTAGTTTATTCTAATATTGCATATAAAATACATCTATATATTCAAAGCTGCTATGAAACATAAAATAAAACTTTATATAATACTTTTTTTTATTCAGACACTTTCCTGTGCTTTTGCACAACAAATGTCGGTAACCACTCTTCCTTTAAATAATTATCTGCCTTCTAGTACTATTTTGCGGGTACATTGCGATCGTGAAGGTTTTTTGTGGTTAGGAACAAAAGACGGGTTGTGTCGTTATGATGGCTATCGGATACTTGTTTTTCGTTCAGGATTAAAGACTCCGGACCTTTTAACAAATAATGAAATAACCTGTATCACAGAGAACCGGAATGGTTATCTATTTATAGGTACTAAAAAGGGAATCAATATTCTGAATAAGAGGACTTACCAGATAACTCCGGTTGAACACAGCGATTTAAAGGATCAAGAAATTAGAACGATGATTGTAGACAGTGAGGGATGGGTTTGGGTCGGAACCTTAACATCTGTATTTCGTTGTTCTGCAGACTTTTCTTCTTGTAAAAGGTATGATTCTTCTCTGCCTGTGACTAGTGTGAATTCTATATATGAAGATGCTGATAAGAATATTTGGGTGACTTTATGGGAAAGGGGATTGCATCGATATGATTCGAAGAAAGATATATTTATGGCAATGCCTCAGATAGGAACTTTGAATAACCCCTTCAAGGTTTTTCAAGATGATAAAAAACAGCATTGGATATTAACTTGGGACAGTGGGATTTTTTTATTTTATCCGGAAGAAAAGCAAGAATTGATGTATAGCCATGTGAACATAGAGAGTGATGAGCATTGGGATGAAAGTGGCTGTTTTAGTATCGCTCAGGATGATAAGTATGGTTATATATGGATTGTATCGACTCAAGGTCTTTATGCACTTCAAAAGCGTCCGGGTAGTGTGATAAATAGTGTCGATATATCTCATATATCTTCTAAATTGAATAATATTTTTAGTGAGATAGTGAAGGATAAGTCTGGCAATTTATGGATTGCAGCTTTTAACGAAGGGCTATCTATGATTGATTTAAATAGACCTTTAATACAAAATTATTCCTTTCCTTCTATTCGTGAGAAAACAGGTTTTGTGACGAATATAAAAAATATCTATGAAGATAAAGATGGTGATTTATGGATCGATCAGAATCGATGGGGCGTAGGAATCTTTACTCCGAAATCAAACAAGCTTTTATTCTGTACAGATATTCCTTCTCTGAAGAATATAAACAACTTGAAAAATATAAGTTGCATCACTTCTGTTTCATCGATTGATGAAATATGGTTAGGTTCTGAATATTATTCGGAAATATGTAGATTGAAGAAAAATAAAGATAGGATAGAATTCTTAGGAACCTTGAAGTTAAGTGATTTTGTAGAAAATCCCGGATTTCCACGTTTCTTTTATGAGGATAGTAAGCATAATCTTTGGGTAGTAACCACTAAAAAAATACTGGTTAAACCGGCAGATGAAAAACAACTTCAGGATACTAATTTCCCACTTATGGATATAACGGGCATTAAGGAAGGTAAAGATGGCACCTTATGGATTAGTACAAGAAAACAAGGGGTATATAATGTTATTGTTTCTCCAGGTTTAACCTTTGAAGAGAAGAAAATAAGAAACTTGACAGCTCAGACAGATGGATTAATCAATGATAATATAGGAGCTATTTGTGTAGATGATAGTGGTTTGGTATGGATGGGAAGTCAAGAGGGAGATGTTTTTACTTATGATCCTCAAACGAAAAAGGTGGAAAATTTATCCAATATGTTTGATATGCTTGAAGAAGGCATTTATAATATTATAATGGACCAATTAGGACATATTTGGATTTCTACCAATAAACGGGTAGTTGAATACGATCCTAAAAATGGTGGCATTATGGACTATTCAACCATGGGTGATGTAACGGTAAATTCTTTTATGCCTAATTCTTATTTTAAAAGTAGTTCTGGGAAAATACTATATGGAGGTAATAGAGGCATTTCGGTATTTACTCCATATGAGCATTTATCTGACGAACCACGCAGAATAAAAACGATGGTGGCTGATGTGAAAATAGATGGTACTTCTAGTCTTTTGGAGAAAAATAATCAGCGTTTCAACTTGAGAAGTCAAACGATATCATTAGAGGCAGGAGATAAGAATATTGAGATAGACTTTTCCTCTTTGAATTATGCATTTCCAGATAAGATTAAATATGCATATAAAATGGATGGAGTTGATGACGATTGGGTATACGTCAGGGGAGATCGTCAATTTGCTTTTTATAATCAATTGCCTAAGGGTAAACGTACCTTTTATTTAAAGACGACCGATGTAAATGGGCTGTGGAGTAATTATGTGGCAGAGGTACAGGTTTTTAAGCAACCGGCATTTTATGAGACCTTGTGGGCTTATGTATCTTATGTTATATTTGTACTTTTATGTCTGTATCTCTTTTATCGAAGAATGAAGAGACGTATGCAATTACGTCATGAACTAAGAATAGCACAGATTGATAAAGAGAAATCTGAAGAGCTGGTTCAAACCAAATTGCGTTATTTCACAAATATCTCACACGATTTATTGACCCCACTTACGATTATAACTTGCTTGATTGATGATGCGGAAATGACGAGTAATAACCGGATCTCACAATTAAGTATGATTCGTTCTAACGTAAATAAGTTGCGGCGCTTATTACAGCAGATTCTTGATTTCCGTAAAGTGGAAAGTGGAAATATGAAATTAGCTGTATCAAAAGGTGATGTTATATCATTTGTGGATGATGTATGTAGAGTTAATTTTGCTCCGTTAATGAGGAAGAAAAATCAGACTTTTACATTTATGGCTAAAGATAAGCATCTGACAGGCTATTTTGATAGAGACAAGTTAGATAAGATAGTGTCTAATCTATTATCCAACGCCTGTAAATATACGAAAGATGGCGGAGATATAAAATTGCTTATGGAACTCCTTTTCGAATTTGGGCATCGTCAGTTACGGATACAGGTAATTGATACCGGAGAAGGTATTGCTCCTGCTGATTTAGAGAATATTTTCAAAAGGTTTTATACGGCGAATAACAGGGATGAAAGTGAATCTAATGGGATTGGATTATCATTAACAAAAGATTTAGTGGAGTTGCATCATGGTACTATTGGAGTTGAAAGTGAATTGGGTAAAGGGAGTACTTTTACTGTTGATTTACCTATTGATAAAGATAGTTATGAAGAGTATGAACTGATGGAAGGAGAACTTTCGGCAAATAATGTAAAGGCGGATGTCATTTTGGAGAATGAAGAATTAACAGATTCGGAGACTGTAGAAAATTTGCGAACAGCGGATAATCATTTACTGTTGGTGGAAGATAATGAGGAACTGTTGTATTTGATGGAAAGAATTTTATCCAGACATTATCATGTGCTCATTGCAAAAGATGGATTGGAAGCTTTAGATATTATAAAAGATAATGAAATAGATATTATTATAAGCGATGTGATGATGCCTGAGATGGACGGTTTGGAATTATGTCGAACTTTGAAATCTAATTTGGAGACTAGTCATATTCCTATAATTCTACTGACAGCTAAAAATACGGCAGAAGATCGCATCGAGTGCTACAATGCGGGAGCAGACGGATATATATCCAAACCATTTGAATTAAAAATATTGGAGGCCCGTATTAATAATTTTATAATGCATAAGAAAAACAAGCAAGAAGAATTTCGTACCAACGTAGAAGTTAATATAGATTCTCTGGAGACTTCTTCTATCGATAAAGAATTTTTGGATAAAGTAATTTCTGTTATAAAATCTAATATGTCAGAAGGGGACTTTGATGTTGTTCAGTTAGCAGATGCTTTAGCCGTGTCTAAGTCTTCTCTTTATAGGAAAATGAAAATAGCAACAGGCCTGTCACCAATTGAGTTTATTCGAAATATAAGGTTAAAACATGGTAGTCAATTATTGAAAGATAGATCGATCTCAGTAGCAGAGGTGGCTTATGAGTGTGGATTTTCTAATCCTAAGTATTTTGCGACCTGTTTTAAAGAAGAATTTGGTGTAACCCCTAAAGAGTATCAAAAAAATTGCTAGGATAAAAAATAAGGGACTATCCATCTGATTGTGTAAATAGAAAACTACGGGATTTTTCTCGTTGTT
>ENA-ORUX01000123-ORUX01000123.1-human-gut-metagenome-genome-assembly--contig:-NODE-123-length-74744-cov-8.109829_pt1 | contig 74744 bp, 91 predicted proteins | sample MGYA00242087_ERZ509225 | MGnify/ENA primary metagenome ERZ509225 (study PRJEB26280, sample SAMEA2338864) | human gut metagenome | biome: human gut; feature: human-associated habitat; material: faeces... | reverse complement strand
CCCCTTAAATTCTTGGAGAGCAAATTCACCTAACCCCATCCAAATTTATTGCGCCTTAATTACTAATGATCCATCATTTACTACAAACGTTACAGAACTGTAGTTCGTATTGTTATTTGTGAAATCACTTGCCTTTAATCCCATTGGATACGTATTGGCTTCAGTCGCTTTCACTTCAGCATTTCCATTGAATGTGAAATCTGCTTCTGCATACGTACTACCTTCAGTAATGGATACATCATATCCGCTCACTGTCTTTTCAGTTCCATCATAATCATATGTTTTTTTATGACCCGTAATGACTACGATCACTTGTCCATCTTGAGTTGTGATATATAATTTACCAAACTTAACTTCGATGTTGTAGTTAGAATCCTTCGTATCATCGTTCAACTTGTAAGTAAATTCATTGTCACTGTCACCAACATTTGTTTGAGATCCAGTTACATGGTAAGATGCACCCTCTAATTTAGCGAATCCATCACCACCAATTGCTATATTGCTGTTTGTTAACGGAGTCTTATCATAAACCTTAGAAGCAGTTGCACTTGTCAATGTTACATTACGCTTAGTGATTTGATATTCTACATTATGACTACCTGTGTAGTTTCCAACACCAGTAATCGTTACTGTTACTGTACCAGCATTTGTAGTATCACCTTTATAAGATAATGTGTAATCTGTACCTTCAACTAACGTTGCGCCCGTCTTAGTATCTTTGACTACCGGTTTATTTTCATGAACATTACCATCATACTTAGAATCAGCAGGTTTTGTTACTTCAATACCAGTCTTCTTTTCATCTGGAGTATCTGGACCATCAGGAATGATTGACTTAGGATCAATCTTTAACCAACCATCATGAACTACGAATGTTACATTTGTGAAGTTATGACTGTTATTTGTGAAATCCGATGCTTGTACATTCATTGGATATTCACCAACATTTGTACCCTTAATCTCAGCCGTACCACTAAATGTGAAATCATCTTTTGTATAATGCTTATTGCTGATTGACTTGACATCATATCCAGTTACAGTCTTTTCAGTTCCATCATAGACATGTTCAGCACTATGTTCTTTAATAGTCACTGTTACTTCATCTGTTACTGGGTTAACCGTTAACTTACCTGCTTCAGTTGTAATGATATAGTTAGAAGCTAATGTTCCATCTTTTAATGCATAAGTAAATGTATTGTCACTTGTACCAACATTTGTCTGAGATCCAGTAAACTCATAAGTCGCACCATCGTTCTTAACAAATCCATCTTCACTTGGTGTTACATTATGTTTAACTAATGGAGTTCCATCATAAGTCTTAGAATCAGATCCACTCGTTAATTTAACTGTTCGTGGAGTAATTTGATAATCAACTGTAGTTTCTTGTGAATAGTTACCCTTACCAGTAATAGTTACTGTAACTGTACCAGCATTGATAACATCTTCACTGTAAGATAATGTGTAATCCGTATTTTCTACTAATACTTTTTCACCATCTTTAACAGTTGGTTTATTCTTGTGTTCATTACCATCATACTTAGAATCAGCAGGTTTAGTTACTGTGATTTCTTGCGTATTAATTGATTTAGGCGTAATAACTAACTTACCAGCACGAGTCTTTACAAGCACTTTATCCGTTACATCAACTCCATCTTTTTCAACCTTAGCCGTTCCACCAAATACAGTGTTCGTATATTCACCAACATTTGTACCCTTAGTTACTGCCGTTAATCCAGATACTGTGTAACCATTCATTGTAGTTGATTCAAAACCATCTATTGACTGTTCAGCACCGTTATAAGTACGTGTACCACTATTCGCAACCAATGTGATTTCAGTCTTTTCAACCCAAACTGCATATAGAACATTTTCACCATTCGCATCAATATTGATTGTTTGTCCATCTGCATAAGTTGCATTTCCTGTACTAGAATCAGCCCAACCAGCAAAGTAGTATTCTTTACCTTCTGCTACTGGAGCGCTAAAGCCTAATGAACCATGAGCTTCAATTTCTACTGCCTCATTATTCATGACATTAACTGTCTGAAGATTACCACGACCATTACCAGGATTATAAGTCAATGTTGTAGAAGTTTCTGCATTACCCCAAGTTGCCGTTAAGATAATCTGATTATCCTTATTCGCAATGTCCTTGTTTACTTCAAATGACTGTCCAGGCTTATAAACGTTTCCATTTAACTGCCAACCTAAGAATTTCTTACCTGAAGTAGTAGTCGCATTACCAGCTACAGTAACTCTTGCACCACCTGCATAAACTCTATCATCCGTAGGAACAGTTACATCCTTTTCAGTACCAGGATCATAAACAACTCTTAATTCACCTTTATACAACCATTTACCAACGATACTTGTATCTCTCGTAATTGTACTACCTGTATGGAATACTTCCGAAGTAATATTTCCATTACCATCCGCATAATACCAACCCGCAAATGAATATTCATTGATTGTTGGAATACTAGGTAATACTGTACTAGCTACTGTACCAGCTTCTACCTTCTTAGTATCCTTATCTACTGTACCTTCAGGATTATTCAAGTTATAAGTGAACTTAACATTGGAAGCCGTCCACTTTGCGTATAACGTAACATTTTGAGCTGGCATCTTCTTACCAGTAAAGTTAAATGCTTCACCTTCACAAAGTTCGTTTTCATACCATCCATCAAATACATAGTATTCTGGAAGTGAACTTGGTCTTGTAGGTGTATAGTTCTCACTTGAAATACTTTGTTCATACTTCTTAGAAACAGTTTTTTCTTGTTTACCATTGTTGATAAACTTTAAGCTATAAGAATTACGTTTGTAGTAGAACTTAGCTCCATTATATGATTCACCTACATCAGGATTACAATATTCAAATTTAAATCCAGAAATCGCATAACAATCTTCCTTACCAATTGTTAAGTAGCGGCTTCCTTTAATTACATCTGTATGGTGTAAATCATAACCATTACCAGTAATTTTCTGTACATAATAATATGCAGTATAAGTATAATGACCACTTGTACTCCATAATTTGGAATCTTTCATTGGCATTGTACTTGTATACGATAAATATCTACTATCAGAAATATGCCATAATCCATTTTCATCATATGTTGGCCATTCAGCTTTCGAAATACTTTGACCCCATTTTTTAGTGATTGTTGATAAATCTGTACGAGAGTTACTATATTTTTTAAAATGCATTGTATACGTTTTTCTCTTGTAGTATACATTTACAATCGTCGATCCATCACCTTTGATTGTCTTTTGAGAAATAGTACTTGCAGTAAAGGCTTTATCAGTTACTGATTCACCATGAATGTTTTTACCATTTGTTGTATAAGACTTAGCCACAGCTGCTGTTGTTTCACCAGTCAAGCCTTGTAATTCTTGAGATTCATGGAATGAATATCCATTATCATCGGCATTTTCCCACCAGTGAATAACTGTGTAACTTACTTTAGTAGCTTTCCAATGAGCCTTTAATGTTATCGGTTTAGTGATTTGTGTTCCATCCACTACCTTTGATTCACCATTGTACCAACCATCAAATTTATAACCAGGCTTTGTAGGTGTTGTTTGATCATTTAGAGAGATTTTGTCAAATACGAATTGAGAATCAATTGCACTTCCACCATTTGAATCAAAAGTTACCCAATAACCTGCTTTAATAATCGCATATACATTTACAGAAGTACTTCCTTCTGGTACTGCAATACTTTTTGTGATGTCATCAGTTCCATTCTGATTTGCTGCCCAACCAACTATTTTGTGAGTTGCGTCAACATCATAAGATACGTGTGAGTAATCATGATCCTTGTGATCTGCAACCTTTTCTGTACGCATGATCTGTGTTCCTTCTGGATTATAGAAGTAAACATATAATGCGTCTTCGTATTTTGCAGTAATTGTACGAGTTTCAGTCTTAGTAATTGTCTGTACACCAAAGCCATCAAACTTAGATCCATTTTCTTGCCATTCCACAAATGCTTTTCCAGCAATATCTGGAGCCGTTGGAGTAATCAATGTATCACCCGTTTTAACGATCTGTGTACTTACATTTTTTTCATTTGCAACAAAATTAAATGTTGTCAATTCGACTTTCTTTTCACCCGTAATAACATAAATTGAGAAGTGATTTGCATCAAAGCTTTGTGTATTTGTAGCAACCTCAGTTACTGTACTTGCATCATCTGTAACATGGTAAACATTGACTTCTTCACCACCAACTGCTACATTTTCAAAGCTAACATTAACAATTCCGTTTGGTTGAATTTCGATACCATCTGCATTCACAATCGTAATATCCAGAGCTATAGCTGAATCAACCTCTTTATCCTTTTCCGTAACTGTTTCTTCAACAGCGTTCAAAATAGCTTTTCTTGTAACACGCTTAACGATTAATTGTGCACCATTAGGTAAAACACCTTCGGCCGCCGTTACATGAACGGTTACGTTTCCAGCTGTAGCACTCATATCAAATGCAGGATACTCTGGTAATTCTTCCTTCGCTTCTGGGTCTGCTTCTGTTTTTTCTTCAGTTTTGTTTTCTTCTTGAGCTTCATTTGCTTCTGGGTGCGATTCTGTCATTACCTTCTGGTAAACAAATTTCACACTTGTCAAATCTGAAGTCACATTTAAATTTGCCTGGGCTGCAGCTACGATTTGTGAATCATTCATAACTACATCTTTTAGGGTATAACCATCAAAATTCAACATCACACTTGCATCCGAATTCAAGCTGTAACCCATCTCATACTCATGAGTGGTAGCATCTTGTAATATTGTTCCATCTTCAGCTACATAACTTAATGTTACAGACTTGGTTTCAGGCACTTGTACAAACTCTTCTTTCGCATCTATTGCAGGCGCTTCAGTTTGTTCGACAGCCACTTGTTGCGAACCCTCTTCAACCGTTACCGGTTCTTGTCCTTGGGTTTCTTCTATTATTGGTTCTTCTGATAGCGTATTCGCAAAGTAAGTATCTGCCATTCCGAACTGAACAGCCATCGCAAGCGACAACATGATCGCCGATGCTCTCTTCAAGTTCTTCAACATATTCAATTTTCCTCCTTTTCTATTCTTAGATAGTTACCCTTCCCATCTACAACTAAAGTATAGAATTTTAACGGTTAGAAAGTGGTTATAAAACATATAACTTTGTCTTTTTTGTTACACAATTTTCATTTGTTTACAACGTTTACTTTTAAAAAAAAGCCATCCCATTTCGGATGACTTAACGCTCACTAATTTTTGTTTCTACATCAATCTCATAAGGAAGCTGTACAAGCTTTACTCCCGCCTCATGAAACATACGCTTACTGGCAATATTGCCTTCAGTTCCATCATACTTATCACTTTCATATACTACGCAAGAAATACCAGCCTGGATAATGGCCTTTGCACATTCATTACAGGGAAATAACGATACATATAAAGTACAACCATGAAGGTCTTGAATACTATTTAAAATCGCATTTAATTCGGCATGCACAACATAAGGATACTTAGTCTCAAGAAATTCACCATCTCGATCCCAAGGAAACTCCTCATCTTCACAACCATAAGGAAAACCATTGTAGCCAAGTCCAACCACTCTTTTTTGAGGATTGACTATACAAGCTCCTACACGCGTATTTGGATCCTTTGAACGCTTTGCACTCAAATGAGCCATGCCCATAAAATATTGATCCCAACTTAATACATCATCACGCATTATTCTTCCCCTTCTCTAAGTTCATTCAAAACTCTTTCAAAAGTAGGTTCTAAACCAATCTCAAAACGCATCTTTTCCTTTGTCGTAGGATGCACAAATTCCAATGCACACGCATGCAACAACTGACCATTGGCCTGAATTGTTTTTCTAGGACCATACTTAGGATCTCCTGCGATTGGATGTTCAATATACTGCATATGAACACGAATTTGATGTGTTCTACCCGTCTCTAACTGACATTTGATATACGCAAATTTCTTGAAGTTTTCCAATACTGTAAAATGCGTAATCGCATCCTTCGAATTATTTGCGGTAACCGCCATCTTCTGACGATCCTTTTCATCACGACCAATTGGTGCATGAATCGTACCATGCTCGTGCGTAAAAGGATTATGTACAATAGCTACATATTCACGATGACACGTTTTATCCTGTAATTGCTGACTTAAAGATTCATGGGCCACATCATTCTTGGCAACAACCAATAATCCTGACGTATCCTTATCAATACGATGTACGATGCCTGGACGCATCACCCCATTAATACCACTCAAATCTTTACAATGATACAACAACGCATTCACTAAAGTTCCAGAATAATGACCAGGAGCTGGATGCACAACCATACCCTTTGGCTTATTGATCACAATAATATCATGATCCTCATATACAATATCCAAATCAATTGGTTCAGGAAGAACTTCCGTGGAATCTAGTTCAGGAATAGAAACCTCGATTTCATCTCCTACACAAACTTTATAACTTGCCTTCATAACCTTTTGATTGACCAAGACATTTCCTTCGTCTAATAAATCCTTAATTCTCTTACGTGAAAAATCCAATTTTTCCGCAAGAACCTTATCCAAACGATCCAATTTAGTATCTTCATCTATCTTTAAGATTCTTGTTTCCATCTTGCTTGCTCCTTCTTATCATCTATAAACATACTTACTAATATTAATGCGATACCCACTGTAATACAGATATCTGCTACATTAAATACGGGAAATGGATAGCCAAAAATATAGAAACTAAAAAAGTCTCTTACAAAGCCTAGCGTCATACGATCGATAAAGTTTCCAATAGCTCCCGAAAAAACTAAAGATAAACAAATCTGATAACGCGAATCATTCGTTTTAAAAAACATATATACCATACCAACTAAGGCAATAATGGTAAGTGCGGCAAAGAAACCCATTCCAGCTTCCGCAAACATACTAAAACCTGCCCCTGTATTTCGAACATATGTCAAATAAAAGAAATGATTAATCATTTCAACCGAATCATTTAATGCGATAGACTTCTCAACAGCCCACTTTGTCCATTGATCCAGTCCCAAAGTGACCAACACAATCAATAGTGAAGCCACTGTAGTTTTACCTTTTTTCATATACTTCCCCTTTAAAAAGACTTGTTTTTTCGATGCAAAAATAACATCTTAAAAAACAACCATACACTCATCCCAATCGCAATGATGTACCCAAAAAATCCAAGTGCTGGTATTCCCATAATCATCGGCTTCATCTTTGTCGTACAAATCAAACTTGAACCCACAACCAAAGCGGCAATCAACACACATACAATCAAACGATTCACCATCTGATCAATCTTGGCAAGTGGAGCTTGAGAACCCATTAGATTCAAATTTACCTTGATCTGTCCTCTTTGAACCATCTTCAACACATCACTTGCCTGCACAGGAATATCCACCGAACGAGAAAGCGCATCAATACTACGCTTAAATCCCGACTTAATTTCTTTCTCCCAATCAATTTTTGTCAAACTTGACTTATGACTCATCGCAATCTTCATCGTATTCATATTCGGATCTAAAGCCGTTAACGTTCCTTCAATCGTCATCATAGAACGAGCTAACATACTAATGCCTTTAGGCAAAGAAATCGAATATACATGACAAATTGAAAACATATCCTGAATCAGTTTGGCAACATCAATTTCTGAATATGGAACACTCAAATATTGATTCACAAAACGATCCATATCCGCACAAAAAGCCGTATAATCAATCTCCTTTTTACAATCCCCTATCATCAAGATACAATCCACTAACTTTTGTGTATCCCTCAAGGCAATGGCACGAACAGCCTCCTTCATCGTTTCACGTTCATTCGCATCTAAAGTGCCCATCATACCAAAATCGATCCATACGATTTGATTATCACGAATTCTTAGGTTTCCCGAATGTGGATCCGCATGAAAGAAACCATTCTCAATAATCTGTGAAATATAATTAAATGCCAATTTATCCGCTATCTCACTACGATCATATCCCAGTTCATCTAATTTTTTTGAATCATTGATCTCAATGCCATCCACATATTCCATCACCAGAATATTCTTTCTTGTATATTCATCATAAATCTTTGGCGCATCAATAAACTTACAATCCTTATAATCATTCTTAAAGCGTTTCGCAAATTGAGCCTCAATCGTAAAATCCATCTCCTGTTTTGCGGTTGTCCAAAATTCATCGATGACCATATCTAGATCCACTACGCTTGATACAATATCTGAAAGATTCAATATCTTAACAGCCTTTCTTAACAAGGCCACATCACGTTCCATCCACTCATAGATCTTAGGACGCTGAATCTTAAGTACAACTCGTTTTTTAGACTTCAAAGTAGCTGCATGCACCTGCGCAATAGATGCGGAACCTAGACAAATCTCATCAATACTTTCAAACTCTTCTTGAAATAAATCGCCATACGTCTCTTGAATGATTTGTTCAACCATAGAAAAAGGCATGGGACTTGCCTGCGAGCGAAGCTTCATCAACTCTTTACAATAACGCTCAGAAAACAGATCCTGTCTTGTCGACATAATTTGTCCAATCTTAACGAAAGTAGGACCCAAGTCTTCAAGTATCATACGTAACTTAACGGGATCCATTCCCTTTTGGATATGATGTTTTCTTAATATAGATACAATCTGCGCAAACCTTGCACTCGTTGACATCGTATTCGTATCACTCATCGTTTCACATCCTGCTTTCTACGTAAAGGCGTATTTGTCACTTTACCCCTTTTTAAATTCCTTAGCGAATTTGACTTCTTTTTATCATCCACCAGAATCATTCTCAACAAACGACTCCAGTCTCTATTATTTTTCACCATAACAGTATTTTAACACACTTGTTAAAAATCAAAAAGAAACAGTATAAACTGTTCCTTAATAGTAGTCATCCACCAATGTAATTTTATCCTTTAATGCCTTACCATATCGAAGACTTACATGAATTTCACCATTCTTTGCACAATACTCATCATAACTCTTCGATTTGAACGTATCAAAAATGGTTTGAAGATTCTTTGACATTTCATAATCATCCATCTGTAAATCCAATTGATCCCCATCCTGCACAACATGAAGCATTTTAGGATATGTGATCACCAATGAATTATTCGGTAATTGATTATCTTCCACCATCTCATCCACAACGACACGTACATCGCCAGCCGAACTTAAATACGTTTTTGTATACAAACGACAACGATCTGGCATTGTCGTTGTCATAGTCTGCGTTTCTTTTGACAAATCAATTTGATTTGGACTAATTTGACTCAATTCATACACAAAAGTTCCACAGCCAAACACAAATAATAAGATTGAAAGAACCAACAATACACCTAACTTACGCATTTGTATCCACCCTCTTAGGCCAAGCACGAACTAACATCAATAGTATTGCCAAACTTCCTAACACAAAGGCAATATCCATACAATATAATCCAGCGCTTGTTGTGGCATACATAGCACTGACATAAATTAACACCACTAAACCAATACCACTACCAATCAAAACACACGCTACAGGAATCATAGCCAAGACTAAGATCACCTTTAAGACATCGGATTCAAGATGTCTTGGCTTTCTTTCATGATACAAAGGACGCTCAGGTGTTGGAGGCAAATCACTCGATTTAATATTATCATTCCAAGTATCTTTGATATCATCCATCACACCCACATTATGTGCATGCAAACGATAACGCTCCACTCTTTTAGCCATGACTTTCACAAAGAAATAAATGGCTAAACATAAATATAGTATGCGACAAAGACTTAACATAAAATCTGTGATCATATAGAATCCGACAAAGAATGAAAAAATCATAGACAATAAAAATTGGCATAATATATCAACCACGATGACTTTTCCAATCAACAAAATCAACACTAAAACAATCGCATCAAATAAGATGTGAAAAATTTCATTCATCGAAAAATTACCAAGCTTAGAAAACAATTCCTCTACCTTCGCATACACCTTATCAATCGTTTTATCTGCACGATTAGAGAATGGATCCATTGAGTCCGTATTGATCTTATATGCATCTAGAATATCCTTTACCAATTCATCCACATCACCAAATCCAGCAACAGCCTCTTCTTCTGCAACACCACCAGCAATCTTGTCATCAATATACGTTCCATATTCCAATATGATGTCTTCTCTTTCTTTATCACTAATCAACGATAACTTTTGATTTAAAACATCCAAAAATTCCTTTTTTAACACCCTACTTCACTCCTTTCAAATATGCATTTACACTATCTGAAAAATCCGTCCACTCCGATAATAATGCATCATATCTTTCAAGTCCTAAATTTGTGATATGATAATACTTTCTTGGAGGACCCTCCGTAGATTCTTTTAAATAAGACTCCAACAAACGATCGTTCGACAATCGCTTCAACAAAGGATAAATCGTACCTTCATTTACTTGAATTACCTCGTTGATACGAGACACAAGCTGATACCCATATAAATCATCCGATACAATAGCCTTTAATACAATCAACTCTAAAACACCTTTTTTAAATTGAGTATTCATGCGTTTCACCCCTATTCTTTCCCATTAATGATGGCTGAAACACATCTACATACATCTTTTCCAAAGTTGTCAATGAAAGATTACGAATCGACTGTACATACTTAAAGTTTGGATTCACAATCCCATTCTTATATTTCAACTTCAATTCATATGCCTCATTATATTCAATGGCACCCACACCAATTACCTGAACACACATAAATAATTTCGAAGCTTTATTCAACCCCATGATTTTTCCGTTACGAATCCAACCACAAAAATACACCGGAATATTTTGGAAAGAGTATCCCGAAATATGGTCAATCGAAATCACAGGAAGATTCTTTTTTTTACCTAAACATTGCGCATATTCTTTTGTTGCTCCATGTTTAGAACAATAAATCACCGCTCTTGGCTGCATAATATCACCCCGTTCACTATTATGATATACATACTACCTTGGATTGTCAAGTACTTTGTTATGCGTATTTGATTTAGATGAATTTAACATCGAATATTCACTTTATTTTAAAATATCTATCTAACGAAGATTTTAGTAGAATATAGGTGAAATAATATATAGTGCTAATTGATTCTTTAATGTATTAACACAAACACCTGGAAACATATAGGTATCTGGATAACAAAGGTCAACATACAGTGGATACAGTAGCTCAGATGGAATATGAAAGAATTAAAGAAGGAAAAATAAAATGAAATTTCAAAGATTTAAGCGAGGAAATGTTGTAATGGTGGAATTTTCACCATCTATGGGTAGTGAAATCAAGGGGAAACATTTAGCTATCGTTTTAACGAAAAATGATTCACCTAATAATGGTGTGCTAACGGTAATTCCATTAAGTTCAAAAAATAAGCCTTATTATGTTCCAATCGGTAATTTTTTCTTAATGAAGCAATCCCTTTCTTAGATAAACAATTAAATGAATTCATAGAGAACATTAAAAATGTTACAGATGAAGAGAAAAAAGCAATGTTAGATAATGCAAATAAGTTTATTTTGGTTGCCAAAATGTATCAAAAAATGGGTGTTGACTCCTATGCAATGGCACAAAATATCTCCAAAATCAGCAAATTAAGAGTTCTTAAACCAATAAACAAGTATGATCCCATTTTAAAAATTAGAGTTTCAGATGAAATCATGACAATACTTGATAATAAATTAATAGAATTATTTACAAAGTAAATCTTTTGACTTTAGAGTTATGAGATGTTAATATACTTATGAAAAACGGCCTTAGCGCCATTGATTATTACGCAACGGCCTTAGCGCCATGTAGAAAGTCACTGATTTATTTCAGTGGCTTTTCTTTATTATCAAAATCTTTGTGTGAATGTCAAATCTATGGCTGCTTAATTAATGCTGAAGAAGAGATTTTGAACGCAATTTCAAATTTTTAGGACCTAATTAAGATATAATACAACATAAAATCATTAAATCCCCTTTATATAAAAGGGGATTTTGCTTAGTTAGTAAATTTTTCGTAGAAAGATAATGCGTTTATAACATTAATTTGTGCTTTAAATATAGGTGTAGAATTCATGAGAATAAATGATATTTAATGGAATTCATTCCTTTTAAGATGTAATCAAGATATAAACGATATCTTAATTTTTGAAGAGTTTCCCAAAGTTAAGTCCATCGGTATTTAATCCAAGAAATCATAAGAAAAACATTGTTTATGCTTGCATATATGCTAGTAGTATGCTATAATATATATGTAAGGAGGAAAGGTTATGAATAAGAAATTTAAAAAATCCAAAATCGATTGGACGTCTCTAATCATACAATCAATCTTGGACTTAGCAGTTGGGTTAATCTTATTGATTATCGAGAAGCTTACATAGCTTCTCCCCTAACTCATTATAACTTATTCATCGTATATTATGCTAGTAAAATTAGGAATATTTTTTATCGCAATTGGAATTGCAAAATTCATTTATGCAATGTATTTAAAACACAAAGGAGAATAACATGAGACCCCAAGACAAGTACAACAAAGAAAAAATGACAATTATTTCTGCTAGATTCAAAAATGATTTTGCCGAAGAATTTAAACAAGCTTGCAAAGCTTTAGGAGTATCTCAAGCGGATGTTATTAGAGACGCAATGAATCAAACAATTGAGAAAGCCAACGCATTGGATGGACTAGATATGTTTAGTATCGATAAAATGAATCAAGACGAAGCTTATTTTAGCCGATTCATCCAGGAATTAAAAGATTATGATGATTTTGGAAAATTCAAAGGATATTTTGGAAAAGCTTCAGATGTTGAAGATAGAATCTGTGAATTAAATACATGTGAAATCTATACTGAAGTTAATGGATCATACGAATGTACAAGTAATGATAAAGAAATTCATGATGAATTCGGTTCTGATGACAATCACAAAATCAACGGATATATTGCCATCGAAGTTGGATATGGAAAACACGTTAAAATGTATGGCGAGTACTTCTGCGAAGACTGGGATGAAGCTAATGAAGTTTATCAGAATTGTTCGTTTGAAAATTACTACGGAATTGATTTAGATTAATGCATAAAAAAAGAAGGGCCACAATAAAATCGGCCCTTTTTTGCGTTATTTGAATAATTTAAAAATCTTTTCGACGATTTTCAACAACAATTCAATCAATTTGTTGATTCCAGATACATTAATTGTGTCATTTTTGACAGAATCTGAACTATTTTCATCGTTTTTATCGTTTTTTGAGTCATCTTTTCCGGTATTTGAACCATTTTCATCCTTTTTAGGATCGTCTTTTTTAGGCTCGTCACTCTTTGGATCAGACTTGTAGAAGTCAATATCATGATAGATTACATCTTTGTCAAATGGATTCGAAGTGTATTGATGTATAACTGCAATATCTGAATTGTCTGAATTGACATTACCATCATCCTGATTCCATGCTGCAATCCACAAAGGATAGTCTGTATCTACATATTGTCCGATCCATGATCTAGATGTATAAACACCAGTGTAATAACCTTGTGATTTGAAATAATCACAGAATACTTTGCAGACCATCGAACAATGTTCTTTTGTCAATAATCCGTTTTGTTCCTTCCATCCTGGTTCTCCAGGCTTTGTGCTGGAGTCTTCCATATCCATCCAAACACCAAGTTGGATATTTCTACTTTTAATTAATTTATGTGTATACTTGGCTTGCTCAAGTGCGGTTGCTTCATCACCACAATAATCGTAACAATATACACCATAAGGAATTTTCAATTCTTCACATTTATTTGCAAAATACTCAAATTTCTTGTCTTCAGTTGTCCACCAATTTGAGCGCAAAATCACAAAGTCATACTGTGACAAATCTATGTCCGAACTGTTATGTTCTGATAAGTCGATTCCGTATCCTTTTACATTTTTAATGTAATCTGTTTTAGACGGGTTGGATGACTCTGGTGTAGAAGGTTTCGTTTCTTCCTTCTTTTCTTCTTCTGGTACAGTGAATGTAGCCCACATCTTACTCTTATCTTCGGTTGCGGACACTGCCACAAATACCTTTCTATCACTATCTTTATAAACTACATAACGATGGCCATTGCCAACGTACTTCCAATAATATCTGATTTTATCTCCGCTGTTGTATATTTTGCATACATTGCCAGTTGGCGAGTCGTAACGCGCTCTAATGCCATCTACAGTGAACGTAGCTACACCATCTTCTTGTACAAGTTCAATTGTATCACTTGGATTAGCATCATCTTCTATTGCACTGAAAGTGGCCCACGTGTCTTTTCCTTGAACTTCGCTTCCTGAGATTGCCATGAGTTGAGTCTTGTCTTTATTAACCACCCATCTATGGCCATTAGCTACGACTTTGTAGTAGTATTCAAACTGATACCCTTTATTTACTCGTTTCAATACATTTCCTGTTGGACTACCTTCACGAATTGCAACTGAATCAACAGTTAAAGTAGCAATAGCGTGTTCTGCAACTAAATTGGCTGCATTAAACACTGTAATTCCTGAACCGCTTGTAGGATTACTATATCCTTTGTAATGCAACACCCCACATGATCCATTGTAAGTCAATGTTTGAATATTCGCAGGAGACAAGTTAGTTCCTTGGTTCATTCCTAAAAACTGTCCTGTTCCGTTACCATTGTCTTTAATCAACATCGCTACATGGCCATAATAAACTCCTTTGTACCAGCCATAAACTGAATCCCATATAAACCAATCTCCAGGGTGGCCAATTTGTTCGTAATTAAAATAATCGGCGTATCCAAGTAAATCTCTTAGATACCAAATTTCACGTGCTCCTCCAGATCCTCCAATCGCTCTTCCAGGGTTTGGATATCCAGCTTTCTTTAAGAACTCTTTGAAAAGAGTTACACACTGATTGTAGTATCCGCCTAGACCAGATGATTTGCCTAACCATTCTTTTTTAAAGTCATCTTTTGTGAAGTAATTCATAATTAAATCTCTTCCTGATTGATTTTCTTGTCAGCTACTTCTAATCCTTTGATTAGAAGTTTTGGAACGTCATATCCTGCTTCAACAAAGTTCTCAATAATTGATCTTGCTTCATTAACGGTCAAGGAAGCTAAGACGAACCATCCTAATAGAGTTGTTAGCGTTAGATCAACTCCGATCGTTTTGCCGATTTCGATAAACCAAGCCGAAATTGCAAAAGCGAATACAATCATCAACCAGTATCCTAGTTTTTTAAGAACCCCAGTCCATCCTTTGCTACTGTTAGTCTTATGATTGATGTTTGACTTCATCCATCCTGTAATCCAGTCGATTACGTTTAATAATAAAAAAATTGCGAACAAGAACCAGTGTTCACCAAAGATAAGTGTTAGTAATGCAATAATTGCACCACACACATTGTTGTAGTAGCTTGTAAAAACTTTCATTTATTTTCTCCTATGTCATATATAAAAAAAGCTAGATATTCTAGCCTTTTTAATAATTTTCACCAGTGATTTTTTTATACTGATCAGCTGTAATGATTCCTTTTTCACAGAATTTTCTTACCTGTTTATCAGTATATAATTTCAGATCATAAAATCTTTTAATTTTTTCAAACATTGACTAAGCCTCGCTTTCTTCTAGAAGTGTATCTGTCATTAGTGCTGTATACATGACCTGCGCTTCAATCTTATCCTGCGCCGTTGCTTGTTGTTCTGGATCAACAACTTTAGGTTTGTCTCCTTCTGTAACCTCAATCACTTTACCTTCTACATATTTGTAGTTATAACGGCCATACTCGTCAACTAATCCTTTTTCTAGATATTGATTTTGTGCGTGTGCGTATTTATCGCCTTGCCCTTGGTCGATTTCTGTCATAGTTTGAATTTCTTCTTCTGATAAGAAAATATCTGAATTAATAGATGTGATGTATCCATCTTGTAAAGATGCGTATACTTTATATTCGTTCATAGCTTCCTCCTAATAGATTTCCGCATCTACATTATATGTGATAGCACTTCTAAATATACAAGCAGTAAATGCGTTATACCCGAAATTTGTAGCAGACTTGTGCGTAATAATTAATTCGTTTAAATACATTGTTGGTGAAATGTTATTACTTAGTTGTAAGTTTCTTTCCGTGTTATCTCCACTTAAATTAATTGTTACGGATGATACATTAGAGATAATTGTTGGTGATGTTGTACGCATAGCACCGACATAAAATTTCGTATATAAATTCCAATATGATACTGAACCAACAAACCCTTCAAATACATTTAATACTTGAAAATAACGCTTACACTTCACTAATTCTTCTGCATGGTTAGGTGCAATAAATGATGTTGCTACTGTACCTTGCTCTACTTTTGCGTATTTTAAAGTTATCGTTCCACTTTTAACTCGAATAACTAACTTTTTTATGCCTCTACTAAATGTGAATGTATTTAATCCGTTCTTTAAAGTTCCTATTTCTGTGGTTGAAGAATCATCAGATGATCTTACAGATACTGTAGCAGTTCCACTTACACCAACGGCATAAACTTGAACGGTGATATCCCCATCGACCGGAGTTTCTAAATTCTGAATTAAAGCTCCATCACTGTAAGTTGTTGGCGTTATAGTTACTGATTTATCTGAGTTAACTGTTAAACTATGCCCATACAAACACCATCTGTCTACTGAATACACAATTTTTATTGTTTGAGCAACTGCACTTGTGTAGCTAGTTTCGCCCCTTTGATTGATTCTGAAATCCGGATTAATCAACAAATTCGGATTACTGAATTTTGTTCCTAAATAATTAACTAGTTGCGATAATAGCCCTTTTTTTAGTCCTGCACCATTGTGTACAGGCAATAAGCTATTATCAGTGAAACTAGGCAATACGTCTAATTCTGTTACTTGTTTTCCTGGCATGTTATTCCTCCTTGACTTTATATGTCCAATCCGAGCCAACTTCTCCACTTGCGACTTCATAAGACCAATCGGCTAGGATTTTATTTCCTTTTTCATCCACTAAATCTTGAGCGCTTGTTGCGCTCAAATTTGTAGTAAAGTGATTATTCATCACCATTTGATTCAATGCGTTATGTGATGTGGTTACAGACTTTATTCTATCGACAAGCCACTGAATAGAAGCTTTGTCTTTGAATAGGAAAGCCATATACTAACCCCACATTGCGCTTAAATCTGATGTACTGATTGCGGTTAATTCTGAACTCTTAACATATCCCGATAATTCAATATCTGTATTACCAATCTTTTCAAACGTTTTGGATTCTGCAAGCCAAATATACTCATCATAAATATCTTGAGTTCCATGTGAATGTGCAATTAAATAGATAACGCCATTTGAGCCTGCAGCAGGTAATGAACTCACCTTTTCGCACTTAATAGATGTGATGTTTCCTACTGCCGAATTAATCAACGATTGTACTTGTGATTCCGTTTGATATCCTTTTCCTGTAATCGTTGAATTAACCTGCGTAGCATTTTGAAAGTCACTGTCATTTGTTAATTGCGATACCTTTGTAGGCACTGAAATATCTACGGCTTTTGAGCTTGGCTCAACTTTTGTACCGTTAACCTTTACAGACTCAATCACGTTAACTTGAGCACCACTTACGATACCACTTAATTTTGTTTTTTCTGCATTCGTATAGTCATTTGTCGATAAGCCTTTACCACTTACCACATCAACTTTTCCGCCTAATGCAGTTTTAATTTTACTGATTAATAGAGTTAATCCACTCTTATCTAAATATTCAATAGCCATTCTTTTTTCCTCCTTATAAACTATTCCATATTTCATCTAATTCATTTGTTGACACCGAAGCTACAGAACCTTCTGCCATAGCTCCAATATCCTCCGGTGTATATACCGGTCTTGTTTCTGCTTTCGCCCACGCTGGAACTGTTGGGTCTATTTCTTCAACCTCTCCAATAATTTCATTACCATTTAATTTTGGCTTGTTTCTGAGCTTTTCATAATCCGTTGTTCCAACGTATTGTTCATTTAAACCGAACTGAATGTGATCTGATTCGTCTTTAACATCGATTTCTATACTGTTTACCAGAATCATGTAATCACTTCCTTATTTAATACACTATACACATTAACTGTTTTTATCGGCGAAGCCATCGCTATGCCGTCATATGTAATCATTCTTAGTTGGATATTGCAATTTCCGCTTTTAAAGCTTAGCGTTTCTTCTTGGCTTAACGATACTGAAATAGTATTTCCTTCAATATCTAAATCACTTGATTCTTTTTTCAAGATATATCCGTTCTGTTCAAATACCACATAGATATTCTGCATTTCATTTAAATCAATATCGTTTATTGTTATTTGGATTGTTGGCGTAGTTCCTTGTCTCATTATTTCACCTTGTACGTCCATTCCTCGCCTACATTTCCGGAGTCAACTACATATGACCAATCCGCTAAGACTGCATTTTCGTTCTCGTCGATCAGACCATTTTCTGAATCTGATAATAATTCAGTTTTAAAATGATTAGTCAGAATCATTTCCATTATTTTCTGATCAGCTTCACGGATTGAAGCTCCTAATGTTTTCTTTACATTTCCTTCGAAATCAATTCTTGCGTCAACTATCTCCGCATTTGCATTCAATGAGCTTTCCGTTGAAGATATAATTGCATCAATGCGTGAAGTTAATTCATTCGCTTTTTTTAATAGCGCTAGATATTGTCCACGCACTGCATTTCCAGCATTACTATATATAACACCATTACCACCTGCACGAATATCAATTAACTCGTTCAGATTTGTCTGATTTCCATTAGTGGTTGTCAATGAATCCAATCTATGCATAATGGTGTCATATTTCTGCTCGATATAAGCATCAACCAATTGTTGCCAACCGTATTCACTTGGATCTACTTCAGTTGTTCCGTTTGGCGCTCTCTTCACGATAAAAGCTAATTCATTTGTCACTAGCTGCTTATTACCACGAATCAAATGAACTGCCAGTTCAATTAATCCGTTTTCCTCAAAAGGCTTTCCTGGAATATAAAAGCCATCTTCGTCAGATGGCAATACTTCTTCATGTAGTTTTCCTTGATTAAAATATCGAATATGAATCTGTGATGTATAGTCATCATATTTACTCCCATCACTTTTCAATATAACAGGAACATTAACAGACCCTTCACATGTTTCTAGCCCTTTAATGGCCACAAGCTGTAAACCGCTTCTTAATAATTCCATCGAATCAACTCCTTCCTATACATATTTTGCGTCTATTACAATTCCATTAATCAATGTTAATTGCAATTTTTTTGTAACGATTGTTGGCCCATCAGAACCATCTGCATAACATTTAGGCCTAAAGTATCCTAATGGCGCAGTTCCGATTGCCAGTAAATTAAATGGACCACCATTCGTGCCACCGCTACTTCCTTGATTTTGGCCAAAGAATTTTCCGTTGTAGTACATCGCAACATGACCATAGCCACCACCCATGTTTGAACCCCAAACTGCGATATCTCCATTTTGTGGAGTGGATACAACATCACATGAATTCAACATTCCATTTGAGGCTCTTTGCGTCCAAATATCTTTAGCTCCGCCCGATGCAGTACAGTGTGCATACGGATAGCCTAGCCACTTCATGTAGAATGCGTAGCCATCCCAACATTGTGCTTCATATGCACCGTCTATATCATGACTTGTGCCATTGTACGTATTGACAAATACTGAAAAAGGTTGAGCCATATTACTCAACCCCTACTACTATTCCAGCTTCTACTGTAATCGATTTTGTCACAGTATAAGTACCAGTGAGCCCTTTTTTACCGTCCAAAGTTATGATGCTAGCACTGTCTGAAATAGATATAGTTGAATTTTTAGTATCCATCCTAACATAGTTTTTGGTCACAGAAAACCTATTGTCACCGCTTGAAAGCAAAATTGTGCCATCATTGCTAACCGAAACACTGGTGTCGCCACTGATCAGTGCCACACTATGCGATAGATACTCGCCATCGTGTTTAAAAGAACGGAACGCAATTCTTTCGGGCAATACAGTACCATCTGAATCAACACACTTTATATCAGACCAGACGGAACCTTGTGTAACTCCCTCAGCACGTGGCTGCATATTGATTTCCGCACCAACATTAATATCTTGAACAGTATTCAGTACACCTTTAAAAGTACCATCATTCATAACTAACTCACCGGTATCCATATTCAAATAAAAGCTGCCACTCTTATCTGAAAGAATCCCAGTTATAATCGCATTCGCAATTAAACCTTTTGGCCCAAACGCATTGCCCCACTTCCAATCCGTATCATCTTCATTTCTCGTGTCAGAAAATTCCAAACCGCTAGTTCCATAGCATGTTGCTCCATACGTTGGACTATCCGGATCTAAATCTTCCATCTTCATGGCTCTGTAATCCATCTTCTTTGCAATGTTTCTTTGAGCATAAAGCGAAGCTTGAGTCGCATCAATGATTCCTTTTATCTTTTCCGCAATCAAGCTTGATGTTTTCTTATCAATCACCTTTTGTGCTGCCTGGATAACACTATCCGCATTTTCAAAATACTTCGTTTCATAATCACCTAAAGTCATACTATCGTATTTTTTTAGGATACAATCATAATCACATTCGATTAATCTTGCCTTAGTTTCGATATTCAACTTTCTGTGTTTAATATGAGCTGTATCACCAAAGCCAATTGAAACAAGATTCTTAATATCTTTGTAAGCATCCAGTCTTGCCAAATCTACAATATCAACCTTATACGTGATATTAGGAACATCACAATTGGTCTCAGTAAAATAATCGGCTGCTCTTTTTCGCAACACTTTATATAATTCTTCCAATGTGTCGCAGACTGTAATTCCATTCGATGCATCATCTTCCTGTGCATCTTCTTTTAGCTTTACGTCATCAAACTGGATGAAACTCCAATATACATCTGGATAATTATTAATATAAGGAGAATCAATACACTCCTCGTTTGGCAATACATATCCATTGTAGGCTTGTGGATATATCCTAGTGATTAAATTTTCTGTGTTGACGACTTCCTGAACGCTTTTCAAATTGTATCCGAACTCACACCTGGCACCTTTGTCTGAACCAATTCTTTTGTTGATCTTGATTGTGTAATCATCATAAACAATTTCTCCGCCCCATCGATTCATAAATGTATTGTCTGCATTTCCATTAATAGCCTGTAGGCGATTCATTTTATTAAAATAGCATGTAGAAATATCTGTGATATCCGAAATCCCTTTAAAAGACGTTCCACTTAAAATTGTATTTAACGCATCTTGGCCATTCATATTCACACATCGAGTATCCCACAAAGGTGGTGTTGTCTTGACCATGTAAAAAAGCGGATACGCTGTTACTTGAACATCATAATCCGCTTTGTCTACATGACGAATAATAAACAATTGGTCTTTATTAAATAATGTTGGAACTTTTAAAACTGCGCCATCAATGATATTTTCTGAAATATCATCAATAGGATGCACTAATTTAACATACCATTCGCCGTTCAATACAACGTGCATAACGCAGCTAGATGGATGTAGAACATAATCACCATTCTTTTCATACTTCTTATTAAAAGGCTTATACAATTGGATCATAGTTCACACCTCCAGTTTGGAATCACTTCACACTTAAAATTACCACTAACTGTAATTGAATTTGAACCTTCAACTAAATATAAAGATTCAAAATCCCCACTGATCTTGACATTCTGTAAATCGCCATTTTCTCGATATGCGACACATCTATCCGTATCAATATAAATTGTTCCTGATGTATTAACTGTCATCTTATTACCATTTACAGACAGAACACATTGACCTTCGCCACTAATAATATAAGTAGGATGAGATAGTGCATAAGGATTTGTCTGCACCATTTCACAACTATATCTATCTTGGCCAATAAATAAATATCCGTATGGATCACAGGTAAACGTGGCCACAAAAGCATTAATTTCTTTTGTGCTTTCTCTTGAGATATCACCAAATTCAACTTTTTTAATTTTATAAAAAATTTCTGAATCATCCATCATCATAAGAGTCTTAGATTTACGAATCATTCTTTTATAATCTCTAAAAGTTTTATTCAAGTATTCTCTTTTTTCTTTGAAATTAAAATTGATATTAAATGTAATATCATCATAAGTGCCTAAATCTTCGAAAAACTTACCATCTCTTCCAGGAATATCATATTCTTTGTAGTTGCGCTTAGGAGTTACTATATCAGGTCGTCTGACCGGATATAGTTTTTCCCGAACGCAAGATACATTATCTAAATAAATATCAAATGAACTCATTCTATGCCTCACCTCTCATATAAGCATTAGATACACTTCTAGATCCAATAACTCTTTCCATAGATGAAGCAATATTACGACCATCCAAAGTTGTAGTGTTATACACAACAAATGTTGGATCATACCGATAATTCGTATTATCAGTAAACGAAGGATCCATTCCAATATCCATGATATCCTGTAAATCTTTGATTTGGCTTTCTACTCTGCTTTTGTTTCTGTCAATTCCTGTAGCTAATAAATCCATGAAGTCAGGCATCCACTCATCCGCATCGGCCAAAGGACCTTCATCTGGAACAGAGAAATGTAGATTTTTCTTAATAAAGTTTGTGACTCCACTAATCTTTCCTTTTACCCATCCAGTAAATCCTTTCCAGATACCACTCGCAAAGTTTGACATCATGTCCATTCCCCATTGTAGAAATTGACCGGGTAGCGATTTTATTTCATTCGCAATATTTCTAACCAAATTAATTGCTGCATTCTTCCCTTTTGAAGCAAAATCTTTTGCCCAATTGACAATTGCAGACAACATATTACTAATCCAATTTTGGAAGTTGTTTAAACCATTCGCAAAGTTCTCTCCAAGATTTTGGAAGAAATCATTGATTTTCTGTTTTACATTATTAAAACCATCCGTCCATGACTGTTTAAATCCTTCCCATAACTCAGAAATCTTATTACAAACGGACTCCCATGTTTCTGTCAAGAAGTTAAGGGCCTCATCCCAGTTCTGAATGACATATATAATTGCCATGATAGCTGCAATGATCGCTACAATTATCGCAATCACCGGAGCTGCAGCGGTAACCAAAGCTCCAACTCCACCTGCCGACCATCCACATGCTGTGCCAACCGCCAGTATCAAAGGAGCAATCGTAGTCAAAACCGCAATAATCCCAATAAGGACCGCAATCATTTGTTGAGCTGGTTCAGGAAGTTCACTAAATATTTGAATAATTGTAGTTAATGCTTTCGTGAATTCAGTAAATACTGGCATTACCGCTTTAGAAAAATCGGCCATTGCCTCATTGTAATCATCTTGAGCCTTGTTTGATTCAACTAACGCCTTGTTATTTTCATTCCATGCATCTGCTGATTTCATTAACCCTTGATTTGCCATTTCATCCAACACTAACTGTGCACGTTCTGAATTATCTGAACATTGTTCTAATTTTTCATTGAATTCATCTTCGGATGTTCCAGCCCAATTCAACATATCCGCAAAATTACCGGTAACTGTACCTGTCTTGATTGTCTCGTTGATTGACTCAGCCAAACCGTCGATTGGAATCGAATCACCATACCGGGCCCAGGCGCCAATTGCACCTTTAGTGATTTGCGTTAACTGACTTTGCTCCAAACCAATTGCCTGCAAGTTAGCTGTAGTTGTTGCTGCGGATTGTGTATCGCCTAACACTCCAATAAGCTGCTTATAGGTCTGTTTTGTTTCATTCGTAGTGTAATTTAAATGAGAAGAAGAAACTTCTAAAGAACCCATAATTTTTAAATACTCTTTAGATTCTTCTACTGCTCCTTTGATATTTTCAACCATTCCAGATGCAAAATCAGATACTTGCTGAGCAGCCTCTTGCATGTTAAAGCTATCTTTAAGTTGTTGAACATCTGTCTTAGTCTTTTTTAACTTTTCACCAGTTTGTTCTGAACTATCTCCTACTTTTTCGACTTGAGTCGATGCATCACTTGCACTTTTTGCCAAATCATCCAATTTAGAATCATTGTCTGAAATTTCAGACGATAATTTATTGGCATAAGCAGTTGTCTCATTAAATGCAGTCTTCAATTTAGAAATCGTTGATTCCGTATTCGCATAAGCTTTTTCTGCTTTCTGAACTTGACTTGAATTCTCACCATATTCATTTGTCAATTGTTGAATTTCTTTGGCCTGTGCCTCAAGATAATCCGTTTGTTTTTTTATCTGATCCGATAAAAGCTTCATTTTATCTGACTGTTCATCATATTGTTTCTTCAAAACTTTATTCTTTGCAGTCAACGACTCCATGCTGTCAGCTTGAGCATCAAATTCACTTGATACAGCTTTTAATTCAGACCCATACTCTTTTAAATTCTGATTGATTTTAGAAATGGATTGATTAAATTCAGATTCACCTTTAATCGAAATCTTTGGACCAATATCATATCCAGCCATATCATCACCTCAAATCTACATTAATATATTCTGGCTCTATATATTCGTCGGCATATCCATCTAGAATGACTGAAGCATCCGTTAGATCCGCTAAATAACCTAACGGCATCACTAGAAACTCTTTGGATGGAATACCAATCTTATAGGCTTTTACCATTAAGTATTTGCTTGAATCACCTTGAAGCTTTTTTTCTTCTTTTTTTTTGAAGATTTTAAAGGCTTAGCCTGGATTTTTCTTTCTTTTGATTTGGAAATACATTTCTTGATTTTTGCAACAATTGCCTTCAATTCTTCTGGATCAGAAGGAATCAAGTACCCAATTGTATCTTTTGGAATCGGCTCCAATAATCCATCTTCGCCAATTGGTGCTCTATCATACTTTTGTCGCATGATATTCATAAACGCACATCCTGAATCAATCATTAGATAAAGCATGCTGATCATCATGTTTGCAGCTTCGGCCACGTCTTGACCTTCTTCAATCTTTTTAGCAGCTTGCGCAAAGTTTCCCATTTGTGAAACACAAGCTAAAGAAAAAGACATTGGATATCTATATTCTCCAATGTCTATAAATTGAATATTCATGTCCATAAGTCACCTTATGCAACGATATTTGCCTTTTGCTTCAAGTACGCAACCGCTTTTGCTTCATCTGGTAAATCTGCATAGCATTGCCATGCATGATCACCTGCTGCATCACGCATTACGGATCCTGTGATTTCAGACAACTGCCAATCGACTGTATCTTCTTTAGTCTTCGCAGAACCACCTGGAATATTAAATTTAACACGATTAAACCAAATTGCACGATAGAATTCTTCATTGTTATTTTGATGCAGTTCAATAAGCCCACATCCAACTTCAATTGACTTCGTATTATCATCAAATACATATTCAATCACAGATTCCCCACCAACTGTAATTTTATTTTCTTTAATACTCAATAAAAGTTTAGATGTAGCAGGCATCAATTCACCAGTGGTAATGGTCAAAGTTCCTTCTTTGAACTCTCCACCTTCCGATTCTGCAATTTCATTGTCTAAATATAAATTATTATTGTCAGTAGTCGTAATATCAAGACTATACTCACTCATCTTTTCAGGGATGTTACCTTCTGAATAAGTAGTAGTACCGTCTGAATGACTATATTTCGCAATAATTAATTTTGATAAACCTTTTTTTGCCATTATTTGTTCATCTCCTTTTTGAATAATTCATTCATTTTACTGTCCATTGTTTCAACACTCTTTTTTCTATTTTTCCGGACTGCACGACCTACAAAATCATTTTTAGGACGAAAAGACGTTCCTCTCAAGATTGATCTAGCAATCAATGGGACCGGAACTCCCTTTGGATACTTTTTAGTTTTATGACTTGAATATCCGGCAAAACCAACTTTGACATTGATATCATCGCCCTTGCTTTCCATGTCTGATATTCCAAGACCTTTCTCAAGAGCTTTTTTCTCGTAGTCCATAGGACCTTGACTTGCATGATTGGATGTCTGCAACGATTGTATCTCACTGCGAATCCCATCTACAACCACTCCAGCACCTTCATACAATGACATCTTCATGATTGGAACTACATCATCTTTTTCAAGCTTCTGTAGTTTATCAAGATATTCATCAAAATCATTAAATTCAATTTTGGCCATCAATACTCCCAGTCGAATGAATAATGAATGTAACTCGAATTTGTTTCGTATTCAATATTAATTATATTGAATGGAACTCCGTTGGCGTTAAACAAATCAATAACGTCATCCACTAAATCATCGAACTCAACTTTCGTATAAATGTCCAACGAACCTTTTAACATGATTTCATCATGCTGATTGTCCAAAAATAAAGAATCAGATTCTCCTTCTTCTTGCCAAACTATATATCTATCGCCTTTATCTCCTGTTGCATCATAATGGTAAATTTCATTAGTGCTTGTATACCGCAGTAATTCTGCAAATTCTTTAAGCTTCGAATTCAAACTTTTCATTTAAATGCATTAATGTAAGCTTAGTGATTTGTATACCATTATCATCAAATGTATGTTGAATCTGTGAAATCTGATACTGTGTACCATCTTCCAAAACCACAACATCGTTATATGTAATTGAACGATCTCTGTAAATAGATACAGATTCATCCAGTCTATCCTGTGCTTTTTTAGCTTCATAAAACTTTGTAACACCAATTACTTCATAAGAAAAATAATAAGAAGATTTAAGGCGTAATTTAGGTACAGGCATAAATCCTTTATTCTGCACTAATACACGCTCATAAATCTTCAGAATTCCATCATCAAATGTCATTATCTTCCTTTTTGTGACCACAGAATATTGTTCAATTCATATCTAAGAGATCTAGGCATAGCTAGTGGGCTATCTTTATTAGCTCTTTTTCTGAATAAGAATGCTGCGTAGTCAATCTTAGCCATATAGTAATCAAAGGAATCATCATCGACGATTCCTTCTCTTGCCATAAGTGAAACAGCTTGTTTCAACAACATTTTTAGATATTCATCGTTGGCATTTGTTTGAGGCATTTGGAGATTCTGCTTCAGGACAGTTAGTTCAGTATCTTCTCCAAAATCCATTATTTATTACCCCTTTGTGACTTTTACAGTATATACAAGCTTTGACATACCGTTCTTAACAGTAACAACTAAGTTCTTAGAACCTTCTAATGTTAATTCCTGGCCATTATTGTATTTCTTTCCGCCATACATAATAGTCACTGATGCTCCTTCTTGAGCTGGAACTGCATTTACAACAGCATTTGCTGCAGTTGCGCTTACTTCATATTCGTAAGTGTTTGCATTGAATGCTAATGTTTCTGATCCAAGAGTCAATGATGATAATGTTGCATCGTTTGCATCATCGGCACGGAATGTTGCTGATGTTACTGGTGCTTTACCATCAATTGTCATTACACCGAATCCTTCATCAATTGCAGGTTTTCCGTCGTAGCGAGCTACACCACGGAATACTGTCTGATTGTCTAAGAACTTAACGTGTTCTGACTGATCAATCTTAGCTCCGGCACGTTCACCTAATGTGTATAAATCAAAGTGTCCGAAGATGATATTATTGTCAGCAATAAAGTTAAGCTCAACAATTTCACCACCAACAATAGGCATTGTATTCTGCATTCCCGCAACAATAGCACCATTCATATCTGCATCCAATGATTCTGCCATCAATAATTTATGCGTCTTTTCATTCATTACCCATGTCAATCCTGCAGAAGAGTAATCATTGATTACACATGTTGATTTTTTGATAATATCTTTAAACAATTCTTTTCCGGTAAGGTTAGCACTGCCCTTTAAAATATTTGTAGTATGCAAATCTTTCCATGCTCTAGCCGTTGAAGGATAATCGTTTGGACGTACTTCTTGCGCTAATCGAGTAACAATACCTAATGGCATTTTAACTCCGTGTCCAAATAAGACACCTTTATCCAATGCTTTACCGATTGCTTTACCAATCGCATTAATGATTTCTGTAGCTAAATCTTCATCGCTGTCTTCCAATACTGCATTGCATACTGCGAAGAATCCGGCTACTGCGTATCCGTCCATCTCAATGTTGTTGAATTTTAAATCCATTTCATTCAATGATCCGCACATTTCAGTCCAAATACCTTCTGGGATGTCTCCCATGATATTTTGACGAGATGTTCCACTTACACTCTGTAAATTAACTTTTGAAATCAATTTAGAATTCTCTTCTACTGTTTGACGAATCAAAGGTAACATAACTTGTGGAATTGTTAGTCCAACATTTTCAATTGCACGATGCTCTTTAATACATGTTCTTACGTTGGATAAGAATTTTTCTACATTCTCATCTTTGAAGAAACGATCACGTTCTTCGATTGGCATATTGAAGAATTTATTTCTTACAGTCATTTTCTGTTGTCCTCCTCTATTTTCTTCTTGTTTAGGGTCATCTGTTGGCTGCTGAGATTCTGCTTCTTCAATTTCTTTTTCGATATCAGCGATTGTCTCTTCCAACTCTTTCTTTTCATCTTCATATTCTTGTTTTTCTTCTTCTAATTTTGCGACTTCTTCTTCAACAGCTTGTTGTTCTTCTTCTGTTGAATCATCACGTAATTCAGAAATCGCAACTTCTAGTTCTTTTGTACGTTTTTCAAAGTCAGATTCTTTTTTTCTTAATTTCTCAAGATTCTTTTTCTGCGTATCTAATTTTTTACGCAACATTAAAACTTTTAACATGCTCATTCTCCCTTCAATTTCTTCAGCATTTCTTTTTTTCTTTGTTCTAATTTTCTAGAACGAATTGTGTTAAATTCCTTTTTACGCGCAGATACCTGTGTGTCTTCGTATGCAGGAAAAGTAACTACAGATACTTCATACAGATTCACGGATTTAATCGTCCAATGAACTTCGTTTCCATTTTCCGAATATTCTTCTGAAGTAATCTCAAAGCCAAAACTACATTGATCCACATCGCCACGTTGCACACGAGCATATAGATTCATCGCATCCTGGTCTGATTCATTGATTTCAACCTCGCCCCATAGACCTTTGTCATCAACTTTTAAAGCCAATGTTCCTGATTTGGTGCGTCCTAAAACCAAACGTGTATCATGGTCAATCAAACAACGGATATCACTATCCAGTGCGCCATCAAACGCATGCGGATCAACACTTTCAGTAGCCCCATCCCATAACTGGTAATTGGAATTGAATACCGCAAAGTATCCACTGATATACTTTTTCCCATCTGCATCTCTAGTTTTGAATTTAGATAAAGAACTTCTCATCTGATATTTTTTATCCATTATTCTCACCACCTTTTTCCAATTTTTTTTGGTCTCCTATCATTCCTTGTGGAATATAGTTTTCAAGTATGATCAATTCATCTAGTCCATCCATCGGAGAATATCCTAGTGAATCTCTTACTTCATTGCCTGTCACGATTCCTCGTGTATACAAATCACATCCCACCGTCGAGAGTGTTTGTATGTCATAGGCATAAAGCGACCTATAATTGAACCTAAAATACCATTCAGGCTTGATAAGCAAACTTCGAGTAAGTGCCTGTTGGATGCACTCACAAATTCCTTTAATTCTTGTATTGATCCAGTTGTTCCATTCATCCTTATTGAATTCTCCTGCACCTAGTACGAATGTTGGAACATCTAAAATGGAAGCAACTGTCTTCTTATCCATTTCTACTGAATCTTTGATGGCCAAATCATTCAGTGATAACGGCTTTACTGTAACCACATCAAAACCATCTGCAGGAATTAGCCAAGGCTCTCCTGTCTGATTTGATTTAATGTATTTATCCAAAAGCTTTTGCCGTCCATCTGAATTAGAAAACTCATCAACCATTCCATCAACCTTGACAATCAATGATGGTTGCCATTTTGATTCCATAAAACCTTTCTTTGTGACACTTGCTTGATCTAATGTTTCGGCCACACTTCGCAAAGATTTACGATATCCAACACCTTTCCACGGATAGTTTGGATCCGGATTAATCACGATATGAATTAAATCTTCCGGAAAATATTCCTTTCCGTTATAAAGAATCGAATACCCAAAATCACCATTTGGAACGAAAGAAACACTTCCAGGATTCAAAGGGTAGATACCTTCAATCAATCCGGATACTGTTCTTGGATACAGAACACAGTTTCCATCACCTTCAAGCAATAAAGAACGAACGATAGAAGACATCCATGTCATTCTCGTCATGTATTTGTTTGGATGGATATCAACCAAATTAGATAATGCATTACTAATCCTTTGATCACCATTCTTAGAATTCTCCATTAAATGGATTGTCATACTTCCAATTAGATTGGCAATCTTATTAACTGCGCTAATAATTTCAGGATTCTGTGATAATGGTGTATAACCTGCCGACAATAAAGATTCCCAATTTACTGGCATTACAGCTGCATAGTTCGACCTTTTTTGTGGATCCGGTCTAATATTTTTCTTTTTGTTTCTCCTTGACAAAATAAGCCTCCTAATCTAAGAACATCGAAGCAGACGAATTCTTTTCTTCTGCAATCAATAATTGTTTACAAGCAATAACTGAGCAATCAAATAAATCTATACGTTGGTTTGGCATTACTTTTTGGAATCGAACAAAATCATCGCTATCTTCTGTAGCTTTGACATTTCCAACGCAATACTCATACGCAAGATTGTGCACGTAATAAAATTCTTGAAGGTTGAACTTTTTCTCGATTTCTCTAAAAGCTTCCGTTTTTTCAACGTACAACTGTTTCTGATCACGAATTTTAAAACCGGCTTTTTTCATTTTTAAAATGAACTCACGTGAATACCTTCTATCGTATCCAATCCATCGAATCCTAAAACCTCTGTCTCGAACTTTTATGAACCATTGAATTACATCTTCATATTCAATGACGTTCGAGTTACAGCATGTTAGCCATCCTTCTTCTTCCCACCAGAATACCGGAATGTTATCTTCATCCGATTTCTGATATGCCGTACTTCGTGGAATAAATGCATGACTAATGCAAATATCCACTCCTTTATATCGGCCATAAATACAAACTCCGGTTAAATCGTGCAGTTTGGATAAATCTGCACCGCCATACCATTTGATAGGAAGTTTAGCCAACTCATCAATCGTCCAATTATACTTGGCATCGGATGTCTTCACGACATTCATATCAAAATATGTATCAATTTGATTTGTAAAAACATTCAATGATTTTGCGAAGAAATCTTTTCTTTGTTGAGGGTCGTTCTGCGCCTGGATTGCATCGTTCATTAAGTCTTCGGCACGAACAGATTGACCAATACCAGGATTGGCCATCGCCTGAACATCTGGATTCATGTAATCCAAAAACTTTGCGCCTTCTTCATTTTCCGTTAGATCGGCTTCGCAAATAAAAACGAAGTATTGCTCATCGTCTACTTCGCCATCTAGAATCTTTTTACAATATCGAACTCTTTGTGCTAAAAAACTGTTTGGATCATCTCCAGCAGTTGAAATACCAATAATCAATTTATTTGCGTAAGCTTTCATAGCTTCTTTAAACAAATTGTATTGTTTCGGTTTTTTAAATGCGTGAACCTCATCCGCAATCGCAAAGTTACAGTTAAATGAATCTTGTGCATCTGGATTTGTGGCCAACGCATTTAATTCAAACATTCCGTCAGACATTTCTGCTTTTATAGAATGTTCGTTGTTGTTGTCGATAATATGAAACAAACCGCCATCCTCATCCGATTCTCCCATGTTTCTTACGTTGTATTTCAGAAAATTGAATGTTTCCAATGTTTGTTTTAAGGCTGCGGCCACAACATAAATCTTGGATCCGGACTTTCGATAAAGTAATCCAACCGCATACGCTAATGCTGCAGAAAATGATGTTTTAACATTTTTTCTAGGAATAAATATTAAAGCCTCATGATATTTCTTTATCTTTGTTCCTTTTCGATAGATTCCAAACAGGTTGTAGATAATAAATTTATGAAAAGGCATCAAAATAAAAGGAGTACCTCGTAAAGGTTCTCCGTCTTGTGTTTCGCCTTGCATGTGGCAAATGGTTTTTTGAATGATTGAAATAATAAAGTCTGCATCTTTTGGATTGAATTCATATCTTTCATCTTCTAAATCTCTATAAAATCTATCAATTGCTTTTATACGATAAATATTGGCTTTGATTTTTCCACTCTTACAATCGTCGCAATATTTCTGTACTTCTGAAAAATACTTTCCATTATACACTACTTAGCACCTGCGCCAATCTACTTTGTTTTGCGGATTCAAGTCCGTTTGATTTAATCGCTTTTAATCCTTTTGGAGTTAATCCTAAAGTTGTTTCGATTGTAAGAAGATTCTTTTGAAGAGCTTCGATGGCCAAATATTCTGCAGTCTTACGAATATTCTCATTTCCGGATTTATTTTTAAAAGTCTCTGTCACTTTGCACCCCTCTTCGAACCACTTTTGATACAACAAATCGTACTGAAATCGCATCTCTGCATACCTGCGAATCGTTACATCGAACTCTTTCTTGTAAGTTCCGATTTCTTGCATATATAAAACTGTTTCTTTAAAAATTCGATTCGTTTTTCTGCTGACAGTTGCTCTGTTCATTTTGGCCATCACCCCCTTTTTTCAAAAATTGCTCAGAGTTGGAAAGATGGATACTCCCCCAGGGAACCAATTTTCATGTCAAAAAAATTTAGGTGGGGGGATCTCTTTCAGAGCAATCTTTTTGAGGCTATCTCATCCAAATCCACACCTAATTCTTTGGCCACATCACGTTTATCGTAAGCTCCAATCAAATAGAGCAGATAGATTCGTATCAGCCTACATAGTTCATCATTAGATTGCATAATCTTTTTTCTTCTTTCTCCAATCAACTCCTGGAATCGTATGTCTTTTCAATTCTTCACCAAGCTCAGTCAATGCACCAGTACTTCTGTTCTCCAACTTATTGTGCTCGCCTACGCTTACACTAATTAGATTCCAGTCGCAGAACCGATATTCCGGATATTCATCTGCTGGATAGATATGATGCACAACTTCTGCTTCTACCCTTCTGCCATATCGCTTTGAGATCTGACAAAGATATCCATCTTTTCTTAGAATTGATTCTCTTTTCTTTTTCCATCTCTTAGTCTTATAATCCATGCTTTTTACCTCGTGAAGACAGTCTAGCAAGGAAACTGCCTACACCAAATAAAAAAAGCACATGTGCGTGCTTTCATGTGTAAAAAGATTCAACACTTGGCTTGTCGAATTTTTTACGCTACTAATATACCACATTAAAATGGTGGCCAATGGCTACTCTTTTAATTTTTTGGTTCAGGAATGATTACAATTTTAATATTTTTATCTATATTCATGTATATTTCAACATTCTCGTTATTTCTGCTTTTAGCCACAGCTTCATCAAACGAGAGCTTTTCTAGTCCTGGATAAGCATAGATAGAAAATTCATAATCCTTACTGCTTTGGTCTTCCCACCCCATGCATCCGTATGCTAATAGTTTCTCATTTCTTAAACTATATACATATACAAATAGAACCTCATTTCTATCAAACAAGATTGTTTTCACAGATTCATGTCTGCGCATTCCTTTGTTTGAATCATGTATTCGTAAAGGATTTGTTAAAATCAGAATCACGTACAAGCCAACAAAGGCACATACAATCGCTAAGATTGCTTTTAATAATTGCCACGTCATAATATGCTTTTTATCATCGCATGAACATGTTTCTTTAATCCACTACGACTGAATCCATATTTATCTGCCACTTCGTATTGTGACATTCTAAAGAAATACAAATCACACATAATGCATCTATCCTTGCTGGATAACAATTCAAAGGCTTTGCATTCGTTGATTCTCTTTTGATAATAAGCAATTTCACGCTCACGCTCTTCAATCGTTTCTAACAATGCAAGCTTAGATGTAAATGTTCTTTGATATGTCGGCATTGGCAAACTGGATTTCATTTGTTCTTTAGACAGTTCTTCAACTGAATGTGATAAGCCTAACATTTTATGATTCAACTCTTCCAACTCTTCATTCAATTCAATAATTCTATGGCAACAATAGTCCAATGATTTAAAATCACCAATAAATTGTGCAACTGTTTTTGAAACCTCAATCATGCGAAACCTTTTCAATACCCGAGCAACGTGTCCATTGTGTTCCAGACGAATATTTACTTTCTACACGCTTTCTCAAATTGAAGACTGTTTGATTTAAACCACAGTTTTCTCTTTCCAATTTTGAATATTCTTGTCTGATATATTCAAGCTGTTTTAATCCTGCTTCACGCATTCCACCATTTTCAACATCATATGTCATGATCTTAATTAATTCAGTTAAACAATCAAATGCATTCTCTGCCGTTTGATTGTGTAATACAACTTTTTCCATTCTTTTCCCCTTAATACAACGAAAACAAAAAACAAACAAATTTAACAATACTTGAGATAATCCACACAGTTCCGCCTACAATGGCCGTAAACATCCATATGTATAAAACCCCAAACAGAATAATAAATACTAATCTCCAATTAATCTTCATATGCTGCACTCATCGCTTTTTTTAACTCCATGTATTTACACATATACCAATCAGATTTTTCCATGTCCTCTTTCCCATTTTTATTCAATGCTCTATATCTGTATTTCCAAACATTGCACAAGCAAAAATTTGCGACTACTGACATACCAAATACTGCAACCATTTCATCGATGCATTCATATGATCCACTCTCATAATGTTCTGGATGATTGACTGTGTCTTTTTCTTTTACCATTGTGGATAACCTCCTTCACTGTATGACATTTCTCTTTCCTGGTTAACATCATTATTTTGTGTTTCTTCTTTCTTATCCAAGAACTGCAAGCTTTCAACCATCACATCACACGTGTAGATTGTTTCGCCATTGTTGTTTGTGAATTTTCCTGTCTGCAGTCTTCCATCAATTCCAATCAATGAGCCTTTCTTCAGATACTGGTACATCAAGTCTGCTGTTTTGTTCCAGGCAACACAACTAATAAAATCTGCATCCGGTTGTCCTTGAGCTTTCACTTTTCTACTCACTGCCAATGTGAATTTACAGATGCTTGCTCCATTTGGTGTTTTCCTAATCTCAGGATTCTTAGTCAATCTACCAACTAAAATAACTCTGTTTATCACTCTTTCTCCTCCTTTTTTCTTTGTCAAATAACCTTAAATTATTTTCCAAAATCAATTCTGCACTGAGAGCCCTAGTTTAAAGGCTCTCTGTACATTTTTTTGAACTAAAAACTTTTTGTGTTTTTTAATGCTTATTTTGTCCATAATACAATCCATTTTCTATTAGCCAACTTGGTGAAGAAAACACTGATTCAACATCTGTAAACCTTCGATTTAATTCACGCATCGATTCTTTAAGTGATATTGATGACTCAGGTCCTAGAGTGCCAAGTGCCACAAATTTTATCTGATCTTCATCTAGACAAAATATAGCTCCATCATCGAACTGGACATCGTAAAGTGTAGGCTTCACGTAATTACCCTTGCTGATGACGCACGTATGGATTACTTTACCAATCTGACCAACGTATTCTTTTTTTAGCTTTCCTGTGCTGCTTACCAATTTATGCTCATATCCATCAGTTAAGCTTAATAGTTTTACTTTGGTTTCCATTCATTGACACCAGTCATCGTTCCTTTTAGCGTTTCAATAGCTCTATTTTGACAAATACATTCATTGACTATTTTCTTATAGGCATCAAAATACCATTCGTCTTTGTCTCCGTTGTATGTCAGTTCATAATACATACCATCAGGAAGATTGGTGCTAATAAGATACTTCCTGTTCTGCAATGCTTTGCATTTCCAAACAACATAAACTTCTAATTCAGATACATACTTTTCATAGTCTTTATCAGACTTATCTAAGCTGTTAATCGCATATTGTTTAGCAATACTGATTGCGATCATATCCTCATAACTTGTCACTAAATTCCCTTGAAATAATTCATCTAAAACTACATTACTAATCATTTTCATTCTCCTTTAATTTCTGCTATTTCTTCCTCTAGAATTTGGGTCTCATTAAGGCACTTATCCAACTTATACTCAAGATATTCTATAATTGCTTTTTCGATTTTTTGCTTCGCTTCATCAATTGATTTAGCTTTTAGTGGCATCAAAGAACCAGGTTTCAATACAGTATAACTGCTATAAGTATATCGTTCTTTCTTGCCTCTTCGTTCCACATTTAATACCGCAATTGGTCTTCTTTCTCCGGGTTCCCATGTTCCAGGGAATGTATAGCAATATAGACTATAACTATTGTATTTCTCGTTATACTCCCAACGTTTAGGCATTTTCATTCTCCTTCGTTATACTCTAACATCCACATCTTGTGGCATTTGATATATGATGCCATTTTCATCCGCTTCATAGTGTATCCAATTTTGAATTTCATCTAAAACTTTCAAAGCTTTTTCTTTGCTGGAATATATACCTAAATCCATGGTAATATTCGTTCTATTATTTAACGTAACCACTTCATGTGTCTCACTGTAACTTTCAACTTCAAAATTGTCGCAATCCAATAAAGCAGTTCGGTCTTGATTTCTAATCCACATGATTAATACCCCTTTCTAATCTTTCACGATTCTCATCTGCGTCAGTAGATTTAAACTTATCAATCCAACTTTGCAAATATTCGACTTGTTCTTGTACAAGCTCAAGAATTTTTTCTTCTGCTTCCAATTTAGCCTCTTCGATCGTTTCTGCATCTAAAACATAAGGCTCACATTCAACTTTTGGTACATTTTCAAGTTCATAATCCGCATAGAATTGAGAAAACTCTTCATCTTCAAATACAGTTGCGATAATTTCATCTTCATAAAATCTTGTAAAATGAAGCTTATAATTCTCTTCTATTTCGTCATATTCCCAATATTTATCTTCTTTAGACATTGCTTTGTCCTCCTATTTATATTTCATGCTTTCCAACATATTCTTCTTAGCTTTGTTTGTCGTTCTAGTATACAAAGATGTTGTCTGTACGGAATTATGGCCAAGAATATCCATGAGATCCGTTACCTGCCCACCAGCATCTAAATAGTTAATCGCGAACATATGTCTGAACGCATGAGGATGGATCTTATCCAGGCTTATGCCTCTACATTTTCCTGCAATCTTCTTCAACTGGTAGTAAATCTGCTTATAGGTTAAAAAAAAGATTTTTCCTGACTTTATCTTTTCTGTTCTGCAATACTTTAATATCTCTCGCTTTAAGTCATTTCTCAGAATTACATCACGAATCTTACCTTTGTTTTTGACCGTAATATAATTCGCTTTTACATTCTCAACAGTAAAATAACTTAACTCGCTCACGCGTATACCTGTGTATGCGAATATCTTCATGATCAGATAAATATCCATTCGATTACATTGTTTGGCCATTCTGCACATTCGCTTAAAATCAGATGGTTCAATCACATCATCAAGCGAAGCTGCCTGTTGAATCTTGATATTTTTTAATGTCATTTTAGAATGATGAGTACGCAACAATTCGTCTGGATCCAAATCCTTTTCGACCAATTCGCAATACTTTATAAATCGATTTGCGATAGTAATGTAGTTCTTTACTGTGGCCGGAGCATACTCTTCTTCTAGATTCTTTTTAAAGTCGATAATATCAAGCTTGCAGATATCATCGACCTCAAAAGAATTTACAAACAGTTCAACAACCTGTCGATAATGAACCAAAGAATTCTTAGACTTTTCATTTTCCGTTTCGAATGCGATGAAGTCATCAACTTTGCTAACTAGAAACTCTTTATTCATGGCTTAGCCTTGAAGAAATATCCTGGTAGTTCTTGAAGACTCATCGTCTACAATCTCAACAATTTGTCTTTTGCCAAAGTAATTCTTGGCTTTGCTTAAACATGGAAATCTATGAATTCCATTCACTGAAAACATAATTTCCTGATAATCTTTCACAACACTGATTTCCACGGGTCTAAATGTTGTATTCTTTAAATCTCTTAAAATCACGATATCAACTCCTTATTTATCTTAAATTTATCCGCCCATTCCCTGACAAAGCTAAATGCATCATCTGGAGGGACTGCATTATGATTTGCTCTAAATTGTCGAATAACCTTATGTTTGAGTTCCAACGTATACAAAGGAACATCCGGTTTATCACTTAAACGAACAAACATGATTTCCGTATGTCCTTTGGACACCTCGTCTGCATAGGTTCTAACACAATGGTTCAATACTTCAGATTCCTTCTTCAATTCAGCATTACTCTTAGCAGGACGAATCAAATACTTTCCGTTTGAGTAACATAACTCAACATGCTTTTCATAGTTCTCAAGAATCCCCTGTTCAAACCTGGCATCTTCTGTAGCACGCATAGCCTTATATGCTGCACTATGTGCTTCTACTAAATTCGATGGTGTTAGAACTCTATAAGACTTCATGTCCGCTCCAATCGTTTCCGCGAACTTTAAATAATCTTCGTAAATATTTATGTTCCAATCATCTATCTTCGATGCGTACTCCAATACTCGTGGACACATATACTTACGTATATGCTTGAAATTCAAATGTCTAATTTTCAATAACTCTTTTTCATTTGCCCATGAATATTTCCTGCATAACATCAGATGCGTGTAATCCATCTTTGGAAGAAGCGGAACGAACTTACGATCAACTTTAAATATCTTATCCAGACTCTTTTGACTTAGATCAAGAACGCGAAGGTTTGAAATAAACTGACTCAAGTCTGCCTTCACTAAATATTCGATTTTAGGCTCTTTACGATAAGCACACACGTATTCAAAAAAATCTAATCCTGATTGATTCAATTCAGACTGATACTGGCAATACGGAATGTTCAATAACTTGATCCAGTCTTCAACTGAATACATCCTCAACGGATAAAAATTCAATTTACTGTCGCTGATCCAAAACTTTAAAGGATAATCGAAATCAACTCTTTTGCCAAACATTCCGCAATACAGATTGCCAACTAAAAACTTCCTTTCGCCTTCTATGTATCGAGCTACTTCCTGGATTTTCAGTTCTACTGTATGATTCGGGTTCTTGAACAATTGAAATCCAAATATTCGTTTTAATAGCTTTCCGTAATACATTTCTAGCGTTTCAACAAAATAAGTTCGGCTATAAGCCTCTTTTGCAAGCCATAAATCCATTTTTGAAAAAATAAACTCTTCAATGCCTTTTGGCCATGTGAGCTTCCTTGTCTGCAATCTCTCTAAAATAGACTTTCCTGCTTCCATTCTGATTCTTCTTTCTTAGGCTTTTTCTTTTGATCAACACTCTTTTTAACGATTGCCTTTGCAGACTCAAGATTCAAACGTGAAGGCTGCTCTGAATCACCTTCAATAACTTCTTCATCGTAGTAATGAACGGCCAAGCCGAACACTTCTTCATCACTGATGATTGCACAGTTTTTCACTGCCTTCTTTTTAGCTTCAGAAACTATATAATTCCACATTCCGTCGACAGACTTCTTAGGATTATCCAACTTCGAAACCATGTCATTACGTGACATCAAATATTCGCAGATTATTTTCAATCCTTGATTCTGCTTGATTGTCTTATATTCATCTTCAAACTTAGACATACGAACCTCCTAGTATGTCTTTACAGGCACAAGCACACTCATCAACTTTAAAACGTCACACGAACCACGAACAATCAGTGGCTTTCCGATTCCTGGAGTCGTAATCTGTACTTTTTCAGAATTAATGACATCAAGTGCATCTCTTAAATACTTTCCATTCAAGTTGAATTCGATTGGATCCGACATCAATTCAACTGTTTCAAGTTCTTCATATGTTTCTCCAATCATCTCAGATTTTGAATCGACATGAGATTCATCTACGCCAAACGACAAATGCACAATTTGTTTCCCATCAGATTTCACAAAATCACAACGTTTGATTGCTTCTAATAATTCATCCTTATCCATTTCGACACAATACGAACAAGATTTTGGAATGATTCTGGAGACATCCGGATATGTTCCATTTAAAAGCTGCGACTGATACATTCTATTGTCAGTTTTAAATTGAATTTTGTTTTCATCATAGAAAACAGAAACCTCATCATTGAATGTTTTCAAAAATTCCACACAAGCCTGTCTAGGAATTATAATACTGGTATCCTTACAATCCATATCAATAAATGCATATCGGTTCATTCGGTACGAATCAGAACCAACGATTGTAACCTGGCCATCATCCACACTTAAATGAATACCTGTAAGTATTGGACGTGAAATCGCAACTCGTCCTCCGCTCGCAACACAAACCAAAGCTTTTTCGAATGCTTCACGCAACGTTTCGATTGGACAATATAATTTGTTTGCCGGTGTATTTAAATCGATTTCTGGATATTCTCCAATATCTGTACAAGTAAGTTTGAATTTAGCCTTACCACACTTGATGTGCATCAAATTATCCGTGCAACCTATTTCAACCGATTGACCGGATACTTTTCGAATGATCTCGCTAAAATATTTAGCATCCACCAAACATTGGCCACATTCTTCAATACCAGTATCCATTGGCAATGTCTGCTGCATTGAAGCAGTTCCATTGGATCCAGTAATCACAACCGAATTTTCTTCGACCACAATTTTTAGATTCGCTAATGCAGGTAAAGGTGATAGTTTGTCAATTACCTTCGACACATTGTTCACTGCATTTAGCAATGTCTTTGTTTCTATATTGAATTTCATTTTCCTTTTCCTCACTCATTTAGATATTCATCAAACTTATTTCCAAACAAAATGCTTGGCTTTAAATAAGATTTCATGACTGGATCAGACTTCCACGAATCACATTTCTTTTCAATAACACATTTGAAATCCGCCAAGCTATATCCAGCGTTCAATTTATCCTGAATCAACTTTCTAGTTAATTTAGCATCAGGTGAAAATTCTTTCTCCGTTTCAATATTCAGGATTTCAACAATGGTTCTAATAATTTGATTCATTTCTAGTTCTTCGTCAGAAGAACAATATAAATTATTATTATTCTTATCATTCTTTATATTCTTTACATTATTGTTTGTTGCCCTTTGTTTGCCCTTTGTTTGCCCTTCGTTTGTCTTTTGCATGTCTTTTGTTTGCCCTCCGTTTGCCTTTTGTTTGCCCTCAACACTTGTTGGACCTTGAAAATCTGCGTATTTTAAAACGATTATCAATGTATTTTGGTTTGCCCCAATCTTCTCAATTTCTCCTGTTTTTGATAAATTAGACAATGCTCTTCGAATCTGTTTTACAGTCAAATTCGTTTCAGTTGATAAACTTGCCAAACTAGTGATGCACGAGCCTCTTTCTATTTTCTTTCCCTGCCAATTGCGATCAGCATGATTTACTTTTAAAAGTAAATGAATAAATAATCTGCAAGTTGGGATGTCGTCATACCATTCCCAATCCACAATTTGGCGGAACAATTTAATATAACCCTGTTCCATAGGCATTACTCCTGCGCTATTGGATAGCCATTAAAGTCCTTGATAGTAACGAGTTTTGCACTCAAGCTCTCTCTTTTAACTTTTAATAAATTAGCCAATTCATTAGAGCTTAGAGTTTTAATTATTGTTGAATAGTCTTTACTAACTAAATAGTAAGTTGACTCTCTAGTGCTCATATTCTTTTCTCCTTGCTAGTTCTATCTCGAACTCTGCAACCTAGATACCACAATCCGCGTAAGTCTTGTTAAAAAGGAAGATAAGTTACAGAAACAATCCATTAACTTTTTTTGACGTGCTAGAGCAAAAAATACATTATGTAGAAAGCGAGTGCGGATCACGTCAATTTGTGGTGATACCCAGGTTGCAGAACCCGAGAAAATAATTTATAATTTAGTTGTTATTTTTTGATTGGCCACTTTCCTTTGAAGTGGTCTTTTTTATGCTCTGCATGATTTACGCAGCTTGATCAGGTTGTCCAAATAAGGCTGCAAGCCAAGAACATTAATTACCTTGATTGTTGGCCATCCAAAGCAATTGGATTCAACGCCCAACTTGTTCAACTCGGTCTTCACAGTCGCACTGCTACAACCAATGATTTCTGACAAATCTTTTTGCGTGATGTATGCATACTTTGTCAACTTTTGGATCTTACCTTCAATTTCTTCGTCATATTCCTGACGAGATACAACTTTAATACCCCTCATAATAATCTCCTTTCTAGATTCCAATAGACTGGATGGTTCTACAAACAAATGCAGTACCAATCACACATCCAATCACTAATACAACACTCACAAACAACATCCAGTTTGCGAAACATTGCTTTCTACGCACCGCCTTCTCTCTTTTATCTAGATCAGCATAACGATGCATCATCTTTGTGTACTCTGTAGCATGTCCATTATTTGCGAACGGAGACAATTCAAGTTCTTTTTCTTTAGTTTTAGTTTTTGTGGTAGCCATACTTATTATCCTTTCTGTGGTAGTAATTTTTAAATCTAAGAAGGTTAAATAAGGCCTTCTTTTTTTAATGCCAAACAAATTGCCTTGCTTCTACAAACTTCAATCACCTGCTTTAAATACTCAATATCATTACAATCATTCAATTTCTCTAGAAATGATTCTCTTTCAAATGGATTAAGCGATTCGCAAAAGTTTTTGTTTTCCATAATGTTTTCTCCTTTCTGTGGTAGTTATTGGTAGTACTTAATCAATTCGTAAATTGCATTTATGCAACTTCGGTGCTAAAAAAAATAAGTCCTGCTTTTTTAGACGGAATATCCAATGCTTGTACTACAGCTTGAGCTGTAGCAATCGAACACGCTCTTTGTTCGTTTAATAATCTACTTATAGTAGATTTATCAACGTTGCTCATTCTTGCCAATTCCGATACAGATACATGCTTTTTATCCATTTCTTCTTCTAATAACTTAACGTTCACTTTCATAATACTCCTTCCTTTCTTGTTGCGTTCTTGCAACTTCATTAATATTATATACCCGTGTTGCATTATGTCAACGATTTTTGTTGCTTTTTTGCAATTTTCTTTTTATACTTAGATTAGAAATGAGAAGGTTTGTAAACATGAAGACAATACAAGAACGAATTAAATCAAGAAGACAACAATTAAAACTGACATTGGAAGATGTTGCAAATGCGTTAGGAGTTAACAAAACTACTGTGATGAGGTATGAATCGGAAAGTATAAAAAAATTACCTACCGATATTGTTCCACCATTAGCCAAGGTTTTGAAATGTACCCCTCAATATCTTATGGGATGGGAAGAACTAGAAAATGATTCTTACATCCTTACCGATCACGAGCGTGAACACTTAGATATATATAGAGGCCTGGACGACAAAGGCCAGCACACAGTGGATACAGTAGCTCAGATGGAATATGAAAGAGTTAAAAAGGATAATAAGTAATTATATCTAGATTTTGATTATAAAATTAAGGGAGAGGGTTAAAAATTATGACACAAAAGAAAAAAGAAACAATTGGATCAGTATTAATGTATATTGCGTTAGCGTTGACTGCTATTTATCTGATATTCGCAATTATTAATTTATTTGGAATTGTTGGCATGAAAAATGATTTTGCAAAGTTAGGTGCAATGCTGGCATTGAGATATTTATTGCCATTTACAATTTGTATGGTAATTAACTTCTTTTTAACTGGAGTTAGTGCTATATCGAAGAACTGGATTGTAACTTTAATTTCGTGCATCTTATATTTTGTAGCAATTATAGTTGTTCCAGAAAGATTTTATTGTTCAACAGTGCAAGGTATTTTATCATTTATTTCTATATTCTTATTTTTCAATCGTGGCTTTGAAAAAGAGAATGTTGAAGAAGATGAGAGAGCTAACTTACCTGATCTACCAATTCAGAAATAGAAAGAGTTAAGAAGGATGATAAGTAATTTTGGTATGATTATATAAGGAGGGATAAGATGACTGAACAAGAAATAAGTAATAAATGTAAATCTTTAGATGCTAGTAACGATACTTTTAAAAATATCATTAAGGATTGTAAAAATCCTAAATTCAATAATTTAGATAGTTGGCAACATTTCCAAGCAGCAGCTTTCAAAAGAGAAAATAATCCTAGTAGAAAAAACAGATTCATTAAATATAAACGTGGAACCATTGTTATGGTAAACTTTGGCACATCTATAGGGAATGAACTGAGCGGAAATCATTTCGCTGTAGTACTAAATAAAAAAGACTCTCCTAATTCTGGAGAAATAACCGTACTGCCATTAACCTCTAAAGCCAATAAATCTAATATCAATCTGGGGAATGAACTAATTCAAAATGTATTTAGTGACGTTTTGAAAAGTATGCAAGATCTTGTAGCTTTTTCTGCAATAATAGAAGATTTATTAATGGATGAAAACGGAACTTTTAAATATCATGAAGGGCAATCGGTCACGTTTCACGATTCTTTGATTGAACATTATTGTATGATAATCAAACCGAAGAAGGCTGCTTCTGATGGTATAATTCATTATACGACTAATGAAATTGCAGATGTTATCAACAAAGCCTTGAATATGCTCCAAAATATAACTAATTTCTACAACGGAAAAGCCAAAGATTCATATGCAAAGATTTTATCTATAACAACAATTAGTAAATATAGAATTAAGAAATCGATTAATGCATTAGATCCAATTGGAAAAATACAGTTATCTAAAGAAACAATGGACAGAATTGACACTGAAATCGTAAAAGCTATAACCAACATTGCCTTGTAAAACGCTTGATTTTAAAGAAATTCATGTTATTATAAAGATGAATTTCAGTGATGATACATTGTATCAGGCACTGCAGGTATTTATTTCGGTAACACATTTGTGGGTACCGCGGATAAGGGAAAGCTATTCGATTTCGGATAGCTTTTTCTTTTTAACGAAGCAAAATAAAAAAATCCCACTCATTGAGTGGGATCTAATCGGGGCGACGTACTTAACATACGCTTAGTATTCTTAACCATCCACCGACTATTGACCTGTCGAGGAGTAAGTACCTCCGGTATTCAAATTATAATTCGCATTTTGCATATTTTCAACAAAAAGCGTGCCCATCTATATTATCAAATCTTTGCAAGTACGCCAAATTTATATTGAGATTGCTATAAAAGAGTTTAAAAAAAGTAATCCCAGGAGCTAGAGAATTCTAAGGCTTATGCCCATACTCCCATTCGGGAACCCTGCTTTATCCATCACGGACTACTTTGTAATCAAATTATAGATTGCATTTTGTTTATTGTCAAAACAATATTTATATTACAAAATCAATAAAATACTGAATCTATCAATTCAGAAAGAAAGGAATTTATTATGACTAATCATGAAATTGCAATGGAAGCTTATTACTATTCAATCAACAATGAGTTGATTGGTGGCATTTCTAAGAAAAATGCAGTCAAATGCTTTGAACAGATTATCGCGATGTTGGATTCAGATGAAAGACTTAATCTTCCATTCATTACTGTAAATGGAAAATGCTTTGTAGCAACTAAAAAGCGCCTAATAAAATGTTCTAAAAACATGTTTGGATATAAGTTTAAAGAGTGGAAATGGAGTCAGATCAGGAACGTATTCTACAAAAAAGCATTAACAACTGGTACTTTAATACTGAATACAGTGGATGGAGAAGTTAAAATCTCAATCAATCGAGATGGTGCTGAGTTTGCTGGAGAAATATTGAGAAAACTGAAAAACGAAGCAAAATAAAAAATCCTGGATGCTACCAACATCCAGGAACATAGAGTACTACCAAAACAAGATTAACGAAAGGAGTTGACAAACAACATATTGTTTGACAAACAAAAATAATTTAGTAAAATGAGGACAAGGATAGCGGTAGAGAATTCTAAGTGAACCTACTCGCGCAAGAAAGTCTCTCATTTTGAGGGGCTTTTTTTGTTTAACCATAAAAAAACATATGTGATTAATTTAACAAACTAATCGTTGACACCCCACGATGGTTTTGCTAAGATATGAGTACCTTAACGAATATGTTAAGCAATTGGTTAACTCGGTCTTAGTCGGAACCCCCAGTATAAGGGATTAGGTTGTGACTAAGACCTTTTTATTTAGAAAGGAAACAAAAGAATGAATCATAATGATGGAATAAAAACAGCTATTCTCGTTGATGGAGGCTTCTATAGAAGGAGGGCTTATGCCTGCTTAGGGGACCTATCACCAAAAGAAAGAGCTGATGAACTAGACGTATATTGCAAAAGGCATTTAACTGAACGCATTAATGGAGACAAAGTAAATCATTCATTATACAGAATCTTCTATTATGACTGTGAACCAGTTGACAAAACAATCTATAATCCGTTCACGAAGTCAAATGTTAATTTAGGCAAGTCCCCTACATATGAATGGACCAATGCCTTTTTCGAGGAACTGAAGAAAAAACGCAAGTTTGCTATTCGATTAGGACAACTTGCAGTTCAGCAGGCAAACTATAATCTATCTCAAAAGGCTTTTAAAAAACTATGTAACGGAACTATAGACTTTTCAAGTTTATCTGAGTCTGACATAATCCTTAACATCGATCAAAAGGGAGTTGATATGAAGATTGGTTTAGACATAGCTTCCCTTTCATATAAACAACAGGTAGATCAAATAATTTTAATTTCCGGAGACAGTGATTTTGTGTCGGCTTCAAAGTTGGCGAGGCGAGAAGGGATTGACTTTATATTAGATCCACTAGGTGCAACTATAAAGCCAGAATTATTCGAACATATAGATGGTTTAAGAAGCTGCGATAAAAAATTCTACAATTCTGCTTCCACAAAAAAGAAATAATAACCAAAAAAACCTGGATGCTACCAACATCCAGGACGATTAAGAGTACTACCAATACTCTCACATAAAAAGATGACTACCACATCAAACTTTTTATGTGCTCATTTTAGCATAGAACGGAGGAAATTTAAATGCCTATTTATGAGCGCCTACACAATGGAAAGAAACAATGGTGTTACCGTTGTTACTATACTGATTTTAATGGAGATCGTGTTCAAAAACATTCTAAATGGTTTAATACCAGGAAGGAAGCAGTGGCATCTGAATCTGCATTCATGCAGATCAAGGTTGTTGGAGACCAGAACGTAACCTTCTATGAAGTTACTTTAAAGTGGTATGAATTTAAGTCTAGAACATTGAAACCATCCACACTGGATACGAAAAGAGTGTATCTGAATATGTTGTCTCCGCTTAACGATAAGAAGATGGCCAAGATTACATATCTTGATATTGACAACTTTTTCGAATTGCCACAAATCAAATCTTATAAGTATTCGACCAAAAAGACTTTATTAACCAATCTTAGAAATATCTTTAGATTCGCGAAGAAACACTACGGTATTATCAATGATCCATTTTATAAAATGGCACCTTTGGTTAAGCCTGTGGCCACGGAGGCTAAGAAGCTTGAAATCGTGCCTAAAAGTGATTTTAAGACACTTTTCGATTATGCAGTAACAAGTAGAGATGGAGCATGGAAAGATACGGCATACGCAATTTGGACGATGTATATGACAGGCATGCGTGTATCTGAATGTTTATCTTTAACCTTTGAGGATTTTGATGGTAAATACATCCATATTCGTAGACAATATATTCGTGGTAAGTGGCAGACACCTAAGACCAAGAATTCAATTCGTAAGATTGCGGTTGATGAAAAGACAAAATCGTTTATTTATGAATTGAAGAAATACTATTCTTCATTTGATGAATTTGAAGAGTCGTGGTTCATCTTTGGTGGATATAGACATATGGATCCTGAAATATTGAGATTAAGAAAAAACAAGTTGTGTGCAGAAGCTGGAATACCTGAATTCAATATTCATGCGTTAAGACACTCACATGCTTCAAATCTTATTGAGGCAGGTGTTAATATGTACAAGATATCAAAACGTCTAGGACACTCTTCTATACGTACTACAATGGATATTTATGGCCATCTTATTGATACAGAAGAAGAAGAGATTTTAAATGCAATTTCGAACTTCTAAAAACTCAAAAAAGCTAGAGAAAATCTAGCTTTTTATTTTTTTAAGATATAAATAAGATATAAATGTGTTTCGATATGCCATTTACGCTTTATATAAAGCTCTTTTTACTTAATTCGTAAATTTTTCGTAGAACTCCATACTCTCAAGTACGCTTGTATCCTGGATTGGATTATCATCCAAACGTAAAGCTTCTAATAATTCTAGATCTTTTAATGGAGTTACATCTGTAATGTAGTTTGCCTTTAAAGTAAGTGAACGCAAATATTTAAGTTTAGATAATGGAGTTAAATCTGTAATCGCATTGTGGTCCAAACGCAAATAAGAAATAAACTCTAAATGTTCTAATGGTGTTAAATCTTCAATGACATTGTTGTATAGATCCACATCGCAAAGGTTTGTTAGTTCTTTTAATGGTGTCAAATCTTTAACATTATTGTTTTCCAAAGAAATGATTTCCAATTGCTTCATATCCTTTAAACAAGTAATATCCTTAATATCATTACGACCCACATTCAAATACACCATGTCTTTGGCATCCTTTAAAATACGAATATCCTTGATGCGGTTTGTGAACAAATTTAAATGTTTCAATTGACGCGCATTCTTTAAGAAATTGATTTCTGTTAACTGACAGAACTTCGCATCTACACTTTCCAAATGCTCAACATTTACGAATTTTTCTAAATTCTTCAAGCGGTTTTTTGAAACATTCAATTCTTTTAAATCACCCAAGTTATTCAATAAAGACATGTCCTTAAATCCAGTCTGTTCCATAGACAAAGATTCTAAATGATTTAATTCCTTCAAGAATGTAAAGTGTTCTGGTTCATTATAGGAAATATTCAAAGACTTAAGATTTGAAAATTCTTTTAGTACAGAATAATCCTTTAAATATGGACAGTTAGAAACATTCAATTTCTTTAAATTTTTCATTGACAACAATGGACTTAGATCCGACATTAAGTTTGTGTTTAAATCCAATTCTTCAACATTAGAAAGATATGTTAAATCTTCGATGTTGAATAAACGCATACCACCCATATCCAATTTCTTTAATTTTTTAAGTACACCTAAGATGGCATAGCTAAAAGGACCATTTTCAGTATTGATATGAACCTCTTCTAACTTCTTACAGTGCTCTAAATAAATCAAGCTATCAACTTTCGCCTTGGAAAGATTCAATACTTCCAAATCAATCATAGCAGCAACACTTGAAATATCCATTGTATATAAATTGTTTCTTGAGATATTTAATTTTTTTAGTTGTCTAAAACCATGTAGAGCCTGCAAATCTCTTAATTGGTTTCGAGAAACATTTAAACAAACTAAATTATGTAAATCTTTGATTGGATCCAATGTTTGCAACTTATTATTGCTCGCATTTAAAGTTTCTAGATTCTCCGCATACTGCAAACCTTCTAGAGTCTCTATTTCATGATCTTGTACTTCTAAGTGGATCAATTCCTTCATCAAATCTTCGTTTAGTTCTTCTTCTTTAACACGCAAAGTACGCGCAATTACACTACGTAACGCATCATCTTGAATAAGCATAAAATAAATGCCCTCCTTTATATATTCATTATAATCAAAATATAACATAATAACTATATAAAAATAGTTTTTTTAATGACAATGTTGTTAGAAAATGCTAAAATGAAAGCAGTTAAGGATTAGACTCGTATTCTGATTGTGATAAATGCTATTGTATGCAAATACTTTCTATTTTAACGGTCAAAGGATATTGGCTTAGTCCAGGAGGTATAGGCATGAGCACAGGTAAAGTAAAATGGTTTAACGCTGAAAAGGGTTATGGATTCATTACCAGTGAAGATGGAAAAGATGTATTCGTACACTATTCATCAATTAATTCTGAAGGATTTAAAACTTTAGAAGAAGGACAAACTGTTACTTATGACGTTGTTGAAAGCGATCGTGGACAACAGGCTAACAATGTCACAGTTGTAGATACAGCTGCGTAGAAATTTGTTCGAATCAAGCGCACATTGTGCGCTTTTTTCATGAAAGAGAGGGATTTTATGTTAGAGCGATATGAAAAAGTAAAAGAATATGTATATTCTCAATATGCCAAAATTTATAATGAAGATTTAAAAGTAGCCGCCCTTACCCATACTGCAAGTGTGGACCTTTCCATTACATTTATTGCCATGGCAAGAGGCACAAATCTAGAACGAGCTAAAGTAGCTGCTCTATTTCATGACTACGCTCAATTTATTGACAATTGCCCACATTCTCAACATGCCAAATTATCAAGTCTTCACGCCTATAAGTACTTAAAAGAAAGTGGCTTATTTAAAACTACAGAAATAGATGATATTACTTATGCGATTCGTCAACATTCCAAAAAAGAATCTTTTGACTCACCACTTTGTGAAGCCTTAAAAGACGCTGACGTATTAGCTCGTTTCTTAGAAAATCCCGAAAAAGAAATCACAGGAATGAAAAGACAGCGCCTGCTTAACGCCTGCGCTGATATTCAAAGTCATTAAAATTTTTGATAATACAGTTCGACACTCGCATCGAGCTGTTTTTTTAATTGGTTAAACACCTTCATAAATACATCTTTATCATACACAATCCAGTCAATATAGGAAAAGCTCTTACCAATAGCTCCCCCAACCACTTTACCTGCATGCACCTTAGAAATAGTTTCATCCAATTGTTTCGATAATTTTTGACGATACAAAGCATCTTCTTTATTATGGAAAGGATTCGAATAATACACATAGCCAAACTCACCATCTTTACTCGATAGATCTGCAAGCACTTCTTCCTTTTCCTCAATCGTTTGTTCCACCAATAAAGGATGCGTAGTAAAAATAAACTTCATATCTTTTCTTAAGGCATCGTGCGCAAAATCCTGAATTGGCTGATATACCGAATAAATATCAATTGGTTTATCATATACTTTCCAATGATTCTTCTCAACAAGAGCCATAATCACTTCATAAAAATCAATCATTTGACAGAACTTCATATCTGAGTCTGGCGTATCGATAAAATCAACACGACAAATATATGCCTCATACGCAAGCTGGCCAATCGCAAGCTCCATAAGATACATACTCATTTCTTTTTTATTTTCCGGATTACCAATCAAATTAAATCCAGGACAATATACTTTACAATCCAACATATCATTTTCAATTTGATAGAATACATGAAAATCTGCTAAAGTATATTCCTCATTTTTGATTTGAACCATGGCCTGAATCGCCTTTTGCGACATAGGTGGTAAAGTCGCATTCATGATCCAGTTTTGTTTCACACTCTTTGGTGCAATGTCACAAAGCATCTGACACAAATATTGCGTTGTCTTATTTGGACCTGTGTCAAAGGTCATCTCAAAAGAATCATAAAAGCTTTCGACAAAGAAATGGGCACCACTAATTTCCATTACCTCTTCATCCAATTCTTGAATCAATTCGTTTAATTCTTCATATTGTTCGGCCTTTAAACAATTAATAATTGCACCCTGTTTTTCTTCAAAATGCTTCCAGAACGCTAAACCATTTGTATAAGCACTCATTGATGATCTCCCTTCTTATAATTCTTTAATCATAGATATCAAGGCATCCGCCACAAGTTTATGACCCTTCTCATCCATATGGATTCCATCCAAACTTCCAGCTACAGCACTCGTATCAATCACTTCTACATTCAAACCAGAACAACCTTTTTCTAAGTATGGCTTTGTATTCGCTAAGATATCAAATCCAGCTTGACCAAAATTACTAGCTGTTCTTTCATTCTTTAAGCCATCCACATTCATTTTAGGTGGACACACCACAAAAAATTTAGGTAGTTTAGATCCATCACGATAGTTTTCCGGATTTAAGGCTCTGTACATCAAAGTACGAATTCCCTTCTCTAAAGAAATGGAATTCGTTGAAAATTGACGCTTCGCATCATTCGTTCCCAACATAATAAACACAACATCAATGGGAGCATGCGTTTTTAAAACCATCGAAATCATTTTAGCTCCATTACGATCCGCATCATACGGATCATTTAAGCACAATGTTCGACCACATAAGCCTTCCTCAATAATTTCATGTTCACTAAATGCCTTTTTAACAAGCTGCGTAAAACGATTTGGTTGTCTAGACGCATCCTTGGCATTATAGCCCCACGTATTACTATCCCCAAAAAATAATATCTTCATCGTAATATCCTCGATTCTGTAATGATCATATCTAACTTCACATCGGTTGGTTTTACATCAAATTCCACTTCCTGCACATCAAATGCTACCCCAATTTTCAATGCAGAACTTTTACTTAAATATCGATCATAATAGCCTTTTCCATACCCCATTCGATACGTACCAAAGAATCCAACGACCGGTACTAAAATCACATCTAAATCTTTTACCTCATGCATCCCAATGGGTTCAATTGTTGAAAATGGACCCTTACTTTTTTCTTCTCGATCCGAATAAAAGGCAATCGTAGTATCATCTAACATCCTAGGTATATATAAATCAAATTCATCACGAAACTTCGCATATACATCCACTTCATTTCGAATTGGAATATATGTTCCTATTTTTCCTTTTAAAAAAGGCAAAACACAATTTGTGATTGCCTTTTCCTTTTCAAATCTTTTTGAATTTGATAATGAACTACGCCTTTGAATACACAACTTTCGCTTATCCAATGCTGTCACTCATATCCAGTTTCAACATTTGATTCAATTCAACCGCATATTCCATTGGAAGTTCACGCGTAAATGGTTCTAAGAATCCCATAACGATCATTTCCGTAGCTTGAGAACGAGTTAAACCACGAGACATTAAATAGAACAATTGTTCTTCACTAATGTTTGAAACTGTCGCCTCATGTTCAATTTGAGACGTATCATTATAAGATACATTCATCGGAACTGTATCACTACGTGATTTCTTATCTAAAATCAGAGTATCACATTCAACTTTACTCTTGGCATATGCTGCATTTTTAGAATGTGTTACCCAACCACGATAGTTTACTTCACCACCATTACGCGCAATGGATTTAGAGATAATTGTACTAGAAGTATGAGGAGCTAAATGAATCATTTTACTTCCTGCATCCTGAATCTGGTTTTCACCGGCTACCGCAATCGAAATCGTTGTTCCCTTTGCGTATGGCTCAGCCAAAATACAAGCTGGATACTTCATATTTACATGGGAACCCACGTTTCCATCAATCCATTCCATGTGTCCATTTTCAAATACTTTTGCACGCTTAGTCACTAAGTTCAAGATATTGCTTGACCAGTTTTGTACCGTTGAATAACGACACTTCGCATTTTTATGTACATAAATTTCTACAACTGCCGCATGCAAAGAATCCTTTGAATACGTTGGTGCCGTACATCCCTCTACATAATGTACATCGGCACCCTCATCTACAATGATCAACGTTCTTTCAAACTGTCCCATCTGCATGGAGTTGATACGGAAATAGGATTGAAGTGGTTTTTCCAACTTCACACCCTTTGGTACATAAATAAAGGATCCACCAGACCATACAGCCGTATTTAAAGCTGCATATTTATTGTCTGTATAAGGAACAAGTTTACCAAAATATTCCTTTAATAAATCTGGACATGCCTTTAATGCAGAATCCGTATCCAAGAAGATAACACCCTTCTCTTCCACTTCCTCTAACATATTGTGATATACAACTTCACTCTCATATTGCGTAGATACACCGGCTAAGAATTTTTGTTCCGCTTCCGGAATTCCTAGCTTATCAAACGTATTACGAATCGTATCTGGAACTTCATCCCATGACTTTTCCTGTTTATCACTTGGTTTGATGTAGTATGTATAATCATCAAAGTTGATTTCACTTAAATCTGGACCCCAATTTGGATTTTGTTGCTTTTCAAAAGAATGATATGCATCCAGTCTTAGCTGCAACATCCATTCAGGCTCATTTTTGATTTTTGAGATCGTACGAACTGTTTCTTCATTCAATCCCTTTTGGGTTTTATAAACACTGACATCTTCATCATGAAAACCATATTCATATTCACTAGAAAGTGCGATATCTTTTTCGTTACTCATCTTTTCCATCCTCACTTTCCTTAATCATTTCACGCATAGCCTTCCATCCAATTGTGGCACAATTGATACGATTGGCTTGTTTTCCAACATTTTGAAACGCTATGGCCTCATCTAAAACATCTTCATCATATTCTTTTTGATCAATCATTTTGAAATAATTGTCCATAATTTCTTTTGCTTCTTCTGTCGTCTTTCCTTTTAATAATTCAGACATAATTGAAGTCGAAGCTGTTGAAATCGTACAGGCAACCCCATCAAAACGAATATCATCAATTTTTCCATCTGAAATTTTTGTCTGCACCGTAATATCATCAATACAAGAATCACTCGCCATATGACGTGACATGTAACCATTGTCTTTTGTCAATTCTTTATTACGAGGATAGTCATAATGATCCATAATAATCTGGCGCATCAACATTGGATCAATATTTGACATAATTAAGCTTCCTTCCTAAAAGAAAATGCTGACACAGTTTTCCACTGTCGCATTCTTCAAAGCATCAATCAATTGATCGACTTCTTCTTTTGTGTTGTACAAATAGAAACTTGCACGACAAGTACCCGGAGTCTTCAATACTTCCGGAAGTAATTTAGCACAATGCTGTCCTGAACGAACGGCAATGCCAAATGTATTTAAATAGCTAGCGACATCTTGCGCAAAAATCATTTGATCTTTATCCTTCACATTAAATGTCACAATTCCACTCTTCGCATTTTCGTTGTATACAACAATATTCCCTAAAGCTTTAGCTTTTTTTAAGAAATATTCCTTTAATTCTACTTCATGCGCATGAATATTCTCTTTTCCAATCGCATCCAAATAATCCATGGCAGCTGCCATACCAATCACACCCTCAATTGGTTGTGTTCCAGATTCAAACTTTAATGGCGTTTCCTTTAAAGTTAATGAACAAGACTTGTCAAAGCGCGCATTACTTTCACCACCATAGAAAATTGGTTCTAGTTGATCCAACCATTTTTTCTTGCCATATAAAGCACCTACGCCTGTAGGACCACACATCTTGTGAGCACTAAACGCATAGAAATCACAATCTAAATCCTGCACATCAATATTTAAATGAGGAGTACTCTGCGCTCCATCAATCACTAACAAAATGCCTCGTTCATGACAGATCTTGGCAATTTCCTTAACGGGAGCCACAAAACCCAAAACATTAGAAACCATCGCTATCGCAACAACTTTAACTTGATCAGTTAAGACACTTTTAAAGTTTTCAACTGTGATCTTACCCTCTTCATCCAAAGGAATGTAATCGATTTTAGTTCCTTTTTTCTTTCCCGCCTGCATCCAAGGCAAGATACTTGAGGCATGTTCACTTTCGTCACTTAAAATGACATCACCCTCATGTAAAAGCTGTTCTGTAACCATCATAGCTACAAGATTCAAGCCTTCACTCGAACCTGAAGTAAATACGATTTCTTCTTTGTGTTTCGCATTTAAGAATTTTTGAGTACGAACACGAGCCCCTTCAAAAGCCGCATCGACCTGTGCACTCATTTCATAATCACCACGGTGAGCATTAGCACCAAGGTATGTATAATAATTTACTACGGCATCAATCACCGGTTGAGGCTTTAATGTCGTAGCCCCATTATCTAAATACACTAGAGGTTTATCAGACATCTTACGCGTTAAAATCGGAAAATCTTTACGAATTTTACTGATGTCCATATAATCCAACCTTACTTTCCATTTCTTGACGAAGACTATCTTTCAATTCTTCATCTTCTACTAAATCAATAACTGGCAAGAAATAACCAACACTTAACAATCCAACAGCTTGTTTTGTGCTCAATCCACGAGACTGTAGATAATATAGCTGATCAGCATCTGGCTGCCCAATTGTTAGAGCGTGGCTTGCCTTTACATCATTTTCATCAATTAATAATAGTGGAATAACTTTTGTCTTATGTCCCTGGCCCAAAGTTAATACACGCGTTGCCTGATGAGACTGAGCATCGAAACATCCTTTTTTAATATTTCCATTGGCAACCATTTGATATTGTCCATAATCAAATAAAACGGCAAAGTTTTTCATTTGACCATTTGTATGAGGCGCATTATGTCTTACTTCCATATCGCATACTTTTTCGATGTGTTCCTGACATAATTGACCGCTTAAAATTTCATATTCAGCCCCCTGCTCTTTTAGATCCACATAGTGATTCCATTTCAATGGGCTTTTTTCTAGATCCAAGACACCCATTTGGCAATTGGCATCTTGTTTAAGTACCATATTAATGTTTAATTCGCACGCACTTTCAGCATGGTTTAAAATAAAGAATTTTGAAAAAGAATTTTCTAAACACTCCACATTCAAATCAAATTTTGTACAATCTTTACTCAATTCAATTAAATATGATTTTTGATCATGAGAATCAATTTGAATGTTTAAAGTTTCGCTATTGTGTACTTCCTTGCGATTAAGCATATTTTTTAGCTCCACAAGAACCTAAAGAAATAGGTTGTTTATCTTCTTCTTTATTTGCGGTTACGTGGTACTCTTTTTCAATCCATTCATATCCATCCTGGTCAACTTTTTCAACTAAACTTGCATCACCAGATACAACAATTTGTCCATCCATTAATACGTGAGCATGTGTTGGCTGTAAATATTCATAGAAACGTGCATAGTGAGATACGATCAATAAACCAAGATCTGTTTGTTGCTGACATTGGTTGATGGCATCCGAAACAATACGCAATGCATCGACATCAAGTCCAGAGTCAATTTCATCCAACATCGCAATTGCCGGTTTTAACATCATCATTTGAACGATTTCATTACGTTTCTTCTCACCACCACTAAAGCCATCATTTAAGAAACGATGAGCCAAGTCTGGTTTCATTTCTAATTGTTCAATCGCTTTATCCATTTCTTTGATAAATTTAAATAATGAGATTGGTTTTTCTAAACGTGCATTGATTGCACTTCTTAAAAAGTCAGAGTTTGTAACACCAGAAACAACACTAGGATATTGCATACCCAAGAAAAGTCCTGCCTTACTTCTTTCATCGACTGACATTTGTAGTACATCTTTTCCATCTAATGTGATTGAACCAGATGTAACTGTATATTTTGGATTACCCATAATGGCTGCAAGCAATGTAGACTTACCATTTCCATTAGGTCCCATTAGGGCATGACGCTCACCTGATTTTACAGTTAAGCTCAACCCTTTTAAAATTTCTTTATTCTCCACGGATACATGAAGATCCTTAATGACCAAATCTGCCATACCTTCTACCTCTTTTCACTGCAATATAATACCAAATAATTATTAAAATCTCAATTAATACATCTCGAGCCTTCATTGCAATTTAAAAAGATATCTCGTATAATTGAAAAGACATTCTCAAGGAGGTTAATTATGACTGATATTTTACGAAATAACTGGTTTGTCGTACTTATTGCCATCATCATTATTGGTTTTATTGGCTACTTCATCTACGACACCAATAAAGATAATGTTTCCGCAAAAACAACCAACAATGAACAAGTTGTTGCTTCCATTAATAAGGATGACATTACCGCTGATGATTTATATGATGAATCCACACCTTATGATGGCTCTACTATCTACAATATGTATAAAAATGCCGTTATCGATCAATCTATCAAAACTACAAAAGATTTAAAGAAACAGGCAAGCACATTAGAGTCTAATATTAAATCTAACGCATCTAATCAAAGTGATGACTATGAATCTACACTAACAACAGAACTTGCCAAATATGGTTATGCATCCTATGAAGAACTTAATGATTATTGCTTAACAAGTGTAAAAGAAAAAGAAATGAACAAAAAATATATCACTAAACATTTTGATGAGGTGAAAAAAGCTTGGGAAGAAAAAAGCCCAAGAACCGTATCCATTATTAAGATGGATGTTAGTGATGCCGATAATCTAACAGAAACAGAAACTAAAAAGAAAAGTAATATTGATAAGGCTTTAGAAAAAGAAAGCTTTGCGGATGTCGCAAAAGCCTTCTCTGAAGATTCAAATACCGCTAATAAAAATGGATTTGCAGGATATGTAGATTCAAACTCAACAAGTTCGGATTCAAGTTCAACATCAACTGTTCCTGCTGATGTAGTGACAGCTGCAATCGGCCTTAAAAAAGGTGAAACAAGTGACTGGATCACAGTTACAAGTTCAAGTGGAACAAGCTTATATAAGGTATATGTAAAAGAAACAAATTCAAAGAAGATCTTTAACGCAAAAAGTGACACTGTTTCAAACCAAGCATTGTATGCCATCTTAAACAGCGATTCTTCTCTTTCATACAAGATTTTAGATTCGTATGCAAAAAAATTAGATATTAAATTCAACGATAAAGATACAAAGAAAAAATTCGACAGCTATGTAAAAACAACTTATGGAGGTGATCAATAATGAAAAAGACACCTATATTATTCGTATGTGCTGCCATGATGTTGACAGGATGCTCTGGAGCTACCGCAACCATCAAGGATAAAGATGAAACAATCATGACTATTGGTGACACAAAATACACTAAGGGTGATGAATATGAATTGTTAAAAATATCTACTGGTTCAGATCTTACAATGGAACTTGTAAAACAGGCTATCTACAAACAAGAAGTCAAAGTTACAAAGGAAATGAAGGAAAAAGCACAAGAACAAGTTAACAACTACAAAGAAAACATGGAAAACTTTGATAAACAAATTCACTCATTGGGCTACAAAAATAGTAAACAATATATGAATAAAGTTCTAATCCCAAGTTTACAAGCAAGTGAATTAACCGAAAAATACTTCACAGACGCAAAGAAAGACATTCAAAAAAAATACAAACCAAGTAAAGCTCGTATCATTCAATGTGAGAATAAGGCAACTGCTAAAAAAGCTTTGAAAGCATTAAAGAATGGAACAGATCCAGAAGAAGTAGCTCAACAATACATGGTTGATTCTGCAAAATATTCTGGAAAAGAAACATTGATAACGACAAAGACAACGGATTTATCAACTCGTTTGATCAATACATTGTCAAAGACAAAAAAAGCCGGAGTCATTGACGAAGTCTTCACAAACGAAAGCAGTGGAACAACATATGCATATGTTGCCGTATTAGTATCTAATACATATAAAGACATTAAAGATGATGTATATACAACATTGAGCAGTGATGATGACGTCACAAAAGCTTGTCTTGTTTATTATTTAAAGAAATATAATTTTGAAGTACACGACCAAGATGTATTCAATAATTTAAAGACAAACAATCCTGAATATCTAGTTTCTAGACCAGATTTATCTAAATCAGACGACTAAACAAAAGGCCATTAGACAATAGTCTAGTGGCCCATTTTTTTCATCATTTCATCCAGTTCAAACCGAAAATTAAATTCTTCTATATCCTGTAACCCTATATAGAATAAACAATCTATATCCTCATGATCAAATACGTAACAATGCTCCTTATCCATATAGCCTTCTGGCCATAAACATCCCGCATAATCATAGATTTTTTTTGTCTTCATATTTTGTTGAAGACGCCCCATGATCATTAATTTCTTTGTCCCCTCTTTTAAAGTGACAACACTACCAATCGGTAATAAATCTTTCATGCCGACTCCTTTCTAATAACTTACGTTGATTTTAAAGCCCAATCCCGCAATAAAGCCAAGTTTTGAGCCGATTTCCCACTCCCTGCTAGAAAAATGATAAGAGAAATTGGCCTCTGCACTACCTACACTTCCTTGTGCTGTTAAAGTGACTTTCGCCCCAAGAATGTTTAATACACAACGTGTTTCGCCTCGTAAGGCTGCAACACCAACTCCAGCTTCAAACGACTGTTCTTTCCTAGAAAAAGCAGCTTTACAAGTCGCATACGCAACACCAACTTGCCCTGTTGCTCGAGCGCTCGCATAGACTTTTGAATTTCCAATACGCACATTTACTGTAGAAGATAATAACGCTAGACTTGACTCTGCATTTAATACTATACGCGGATCAAATTTCTTGTTCTTCCATATTCTTGCACTGATACTCGATTTAATTTCTCCATCAAGAAGTGTGGCATTGGCCCCTACATGGAAATAAGGCTTTGTGTAATTTTTATTCCATTCTTTAAATGACTTTGTATAGCGAACTGAACCATACGAATAGCGGCTCTGTTTTGTCAATTGTGAAACTAAATTCAAGTTTGTATACTTGATCAAATTCACCTTTCCAGGTTTCCAAGCACTTTGTTTGTGCTCGCAAGACTCAATTAAAGATGCGCTCTTCGATAAATAATTCGCAATATCCATTATTTCTTTAGCGATGCGATATTGCCTTTCATTAATTGTCGGATCTTTTGAAGATAGAGGCCTAGAAGCGAGCGCCTTATATTCAAGACTTAGATTTTGACAAGCTATACTATCGCCGTTCACGATTCATAATCCCCTGCATCTGAATTTGAATCAAATATTGAATTCGACTGACCTTTTGATTCACATAGACAAACTCAGCATTTGATACAATATTTTTTGTCTGATTTAACAACGCACTTAAATCACTAGACAAGGCATTGTAGAAATTTATCTCATTCATAACGCATCAAAGATTGTTCGTTTTCCTGATATAGATTTGCGGTTTGATGTAAGTACGTAGAAAAGCGTGCTAACGTATCTAAATACGACATCATTGCTGGATTCAACGTTTGAAATTGTTCCATAAAGTATTTCGAAGCTGGAGATTGCCAAATAGATTCCACATAATACATTCTGGATTCAATTTCGTTAAATACAGTTCGAATCTCATTGGCATACGCATCCACCTGCTTAGAATATGCCATTACATCTTCACTTGATATTTGAATTTGTGCCATACTATTCTCCTTCTACAACAACAATCTAGCTTGTGCAACACGATCTTGTTGAAGCTGTTCATAAACCGAAGCTGTCTGCTTCAATACATTGCTGTATTCTTGAATCACTTGATACATTTCATTTAATGAAGGTCTAAATTCTTCTAGCTGATTTTGAAAAGCTAAATGATCCACACCCTGCCAGATACTTTGCATCTGCTCCACTTTTTTATAAAGATTCTGAATTAGATCATTATAGCTATCCGCTTTGTTTTTTACATAGACACTTGCTTGATATACTTCGGAATAATCCACTGATATTTTCATTTTTACCTCCCGTAGATTAAGATATCGCCATAAGCGATTTGATTTTCTTGAAACGTTTTATTTAAATCTAAAAAATAATTTCCTGTCACATTAAACACATACTGTATTTCATAACCTAAAAACTCATTCAAAAACATTTTTACAATATACAATTGAGATACATATACCATTCTTAGATCAAGTGACAAATATATACCAACCTCATTCACAAATACCAACCCCTTCATTTTGATCTTTAAAAAAGACACAATCAAAATGTTCATATGGAAGCTTTCGCTTTAACATATATCCATATTCTTTTAAACCATAACCAACCCATACAATTTGAGCATTGTATAGTTTCTTTTGAAATGCATCCTTATTCAATAAACTCACATCTACACACACGACATATACATCACTCTCTTGATTCCAATCACTCGTAATTTTTAAATGTGCTAAACTCTCACATATACGATTTACTTCATGCACATAATCCGTATGCATATATAAAATGAATAACTTTTTTGTTTCATCCATAAAAACCGGTCGATCGCCTTTACATTCAAAACCAATACAATTTTTATCCTTATTAAATATCATCGATTTTGTAGCCCTTGATTTAAGATCTGTTTCTTTTATCTTTCGATATAAAATTTCAACATATGCATTGTGATACAGCGTCATATTTAGATACGAAGGCAGATGGTAGGTGTCAAAGAATATCCGTTTATCATCTAAACTCTCTATATCAAATACATACTTATTTAAGATCCATTTCAAATTTGTGGTTTCATTATTCGTAACCACAAACGAAATTACATGTTCATCCAATTCAGAAAGATCCAAATTCTCATCTTCGAAAATGATACAAACACCTTCATGAATCTTTGAAAAATAGCGAGATTGAAAGAAACTAAAATCTACATAGGAATCCAACATATTTGTTCCATAGACATAGATCGTTTCATTTTCAAAATACTTGATCAAACGATATACAATATCTAGACTTTTTGTATAAAACAACTGTATTGACATAAATTCAATTTCACATTGTTTTTGTTCAAAAGGAAGATCTAAAACACCAAATACATGTTCAGGGATGTCTTTCGGTAATAACACCCATTCTCTTACTTCCTTTAAATCATGAATTCGATCCTTTAATACATCCATGACACGCTTACCCGCATGATGTTTTGAATGCAGTACTTCCTTTTTCTCATTGATTTCACGCCAACATATTTCATCTATTGAACTCTGCAAATAAAAACTTCGACAAGATTGATTCTTTTGTTGGTGTTGAAGAATCATATCACCTGGATTTTTTAAATGATACGCCATTTCATTTTGAAGCATTTCCCGACTATCTTGTATACTACTCACATGAAAACAAGCCCGCCAAGTTGTATTGGACCAAACTTGATCATCAATGATGCCAGAAGGTTTTTGTGTGCTTAAAACCAAATGGATGCCTAGTGATCTTCCAATTCGTGCAATTTCCTGCAGTTGTGACATAAATTGTGGAAATCGCATTTTCAATTGGGCAAATTCATCCACAAAGATCCATAAATGTGACATTGTATGGATCTTATTGTAGGAATGAATATCCGATACTTTTTCTTTTAAGAACAAGCGTTGTCTTTTCTCCAATTCATAATTCATGCTCTGAAAGAAACGTTCCATAGATTGTGCATCTAAATTGGTCACAATTCCTGCACAATGCGCAAATTCATAAAAGGGTTGTCCAAAAGCACCGCCCTTAAAATCGATCAATACATATTGAAATTGTTGAGGTGTATTATGCCATATCAGCATCATCAAAAGAAAACTAATAAATTCACTCTTGCCAAAACCTGTCATTCCTGCAACTAAGCCATGAGGCCCATACTCTTGAAAATCCATAACAACAATTTGTTGGGACTCATCAATACCTACTGGAACTCTCATTACATACTCAGATTTTCGAACAGGACCTATTTTGATTAGTTGATCATAGAAATTTGAATCTTCATTCCGCAATACAAACCGTTTTCGATCTAAACTTAATTCTGTTATCGCAATTGTTTCAATTTGGTAGTCATAATGGAAAGATGGTTTTTGGTTTCCCACATAAATCAAACAATAATACGACTTAGGAAGATATTTTCCTTCTACATCAACGACAATTGTATCGGCATCGATTTTTTCACAAATAGCACAATAGGGATTTAAAAGAATTTGTTTCATTCCATCAAACTTTTGAAGCCATACCCATTTACGTTTTTGTTTGGAATACCACAAATAATTTTCAAATAAAATAACACTTGCCTTCACATCGCCTTGAATCCAACAAACCTCTCCTTGTCTCAAAAATATAGGAACTTGTACAAATTGATTTAAGTTTGAGATTAACTGTTCTCTTTTCTGCATCAACTCATCAAGTGCATATTCATACGAAACTTCACGATAACTTATTTTGCACCATGCATTGTATGCACACCCGACATAGATAACATCTCTGTTTTCGTGTTGGTATGTATCTATATATTTAGAAATATATTCATCCATCTGCTTTTTAAATGTGCCTTTAGATACAACACCCTTTTCATACATCTTCTCTATGTAGGCATTATACATATCGATACTTTTTGTGCTCTCTTTTATACTTAATTTGTATTGATAATTCCGGTTGTAAAGGCCATACACCATAAAAGTAAATGCCATTGTCAAAGAGCTGATCATACTTGTGAAGAGTGATTCTATTCTTTGTTTTTGAAGATACCCAATCAAAATGGAAGAGATAAAACCAGAACTTGCGATCATACAACTCGGTCCTATCGCACTAAATAGACTTTGTTTTTGAACTGTACGCATAATTTGTGGCATCTGAATATCAAATTTTTGAACCTTTGGCATTTCAATATTTAAACAGGACGGATAATATGCTGCATTTTTACGATCTAGATCTACATTACTATAAGGATTATTGACCATATCCAAAAGTACATAATCTTTTAAATAAATCATGCGAATGTTCGCAAACACGATTTCATCCTGCATACAAAGGCTGCATCTTTTAACTCGTTTCGAATTGACATACGTACCGTTTAAACTATCAAAATCCTGTAATACACCTTCTTCAATTTGAAAATGATACCTAGACACTCCATTTGTACATAATTGAATATCACATGCTTCACTTCTTCCAACCTTTATCTTTTTAGAAATTGGAAAATGGCACATTGTACTTTCTATTTCTTCTAAATAAAATAAAACTTCATCTAGAATACACGATTCGCCATACCGCAATATTTTTTTAGATTGATTCCATACGATACACACACCATTCCTCCTTTTTTCAAAGAAGTACTTTGAAAATGACTTTGCGCTGTTCAAATCAAAGTAGTGGCAGGATTTGTCTGTGTATACCCATAGTTTGATCATAATTTAAAGATTTGTTTGAGCCACATCCTTATTTTCTGTATAGAGGTGATTCTCACAGCTGACCTTTTGATTTCTTCTTTTTTTAATACTTTGCGATGCTTTGTCTTTACCTCAATTGAAGTCTTTTTCTTTTTTAACGAAATCTCGACAAAATCATGTCCCACCACATCTTTTTCAATCTGTACACGCTTACCATTGACTAAAACATACTCGATCTTATCTTCAGACCATATTTGTACCTTATTCTTTTTACGCGTATAGTGAATTTTGGGCTTAGAAACCTTTTGAATATGTTTCGTATTCTTTTTTAAGACCACTTCATTATCTTCATTTACAACCCAGACACGTTCAAATTCAACCACTTCATCTTTTTCTAGAACTTGTTCACTTTTTGAAACCATTTCAATCTCTTTATCGGGACTAAATACAAATTCATATTCTTTCTTTTCTAGGTTCATCAGCACATCATTTGTATATGTCACAACTTTTAATACATCATCTTTGACCATACGATTAAAGACTTTCTCAAAATCCATATCCATGAAAGTATCATTTAAATAGTATTCCACCCGCATATACGCATTTGAATCATCATACTTGTATTCTAGACTTGGTAGTTTCTTTAAATTCATGCGATCCACAACCATTTCATTATTCATAAACAACTGACTTGAAGGGGCTTTTTTATCGATTTGGACATAGATTTGATCACTTACCTCATGTCCATATATATCTTTGGCATACGCACTCACACAATAGATGACATCCTGATTATGTATGGCTGGTAAACGAATCGTTTCATTGAGCGCATAACGCGTTTTAATACCATTGAGATCCACATCTATATATCCTATTTCTAATTTAGGTACATTACGGATTGCTTTCACAATGACATCCTCATTGGATAGCTTACTTGAAGGAGTTAATGTGACTATTGGCAAAATATTGGAATATTCAATAGAGCCTTCGATACTTTTTTTAAATTGTGGATACTCTTTATGTTCTAACTCAAATGTATACTTTCCATTTTTTGAATGATCAATCAACACTTTATTTTTGTCTTCTAAATCGAGTGAATAATAATATATACCATCACAATATACATGCAGATTAAAAGCCTGTTTACATACAGATTCAAACTGCAGATTAGAATGATTTTCTTTTGTGTACACGACAGAATTTAATAAACATTCAGGATATTCAATAGGTAAAATTTTAACTTCTCTTTCCAACTTATTTTGTGCAATATCCGTACAAATTATTCGTAAAGATTGATTTTTGGATGTAACATCCACATCAAATTCAAATTCTTCACATTCCATTTGTTCATCATCTAAATAAACCTCAATACTTTTCAAATTTTGTTCGAATATCTTTACATGAACGGTTTCTTTATCTTCTAAAGGAAGCACATCTATGATATTTTGATTGCCTGCATTGAATACGATATCTGGCATTGTCGTATCTAATAGAATTGTTTTTTCACCTTCCTGTAAAGCATAACCATCTATATCTTTTAAAATAAATACAAGCTGCGTGATTCCTTCTTTTTGAATATCGATAAAAGTATGTTCTTGGTTTAAATCAATTTCTTTGCCATCATAAATAACTAAACTAGAATCTCGATCCACTTTTTCATCAAAGAACAACTCAACATTTCCTGTCGCAGAGGCCACACCATTTATAAAGCTTTCTGTTTCCTGCCAATATATAAAATCTGTATATTCAACATCTTGTAGAGAAACAATCATAGGCTCCTCCAAAATTCATAAAGATCTTTCCATCTTTCACTTTTTAAATTGTCAATAAAAACCACTGGAATTTCCATATTTTCACTCTCCTTATTTCGTAATAAAAGTACATATTCCAAGTAATTACATCCTAGATTTTCAAATTCGGCTTGATACGTTTTTAATGTCTCTGGATTTATACTTTCAATCCAGTCTTTAATCGGTTGAATCGAAATTTTAATTTCTTTATGCAAACCAAACTGAAGACATTGATTTAAAACGTTCAATTTATCTTTTAGAAGCAAGTTATTTGAATTAACCAGCTTAACACACGTATCAATATGTGCGGCATCCGGATTTAAATACACCAACACAAGTGCTTGAAGCTCTGGCCATTTATCTAAAGAAACACGATCATATACATATCGAATCAAAGTAGCATCTTTTGTCGCTATTGCCTCCTCCATTAAAAATAAAGATGCCTGTTCATTGACATATACTTCATCCAAGATCCATCCATTAGAGATCCACGTATATAAACGATCTTTTTTATCAGACTCTTTATACGCTTTTTCAAATAAGGCAATTTGATGATGGGTGTAGTACGCATCAAAGACACTTTTTGGACTTGTACGGAAGACAGACAGAATACATATAGAAAGTACAAGCAAGATTCGAATGATGATATGTATAAAAATCAAGTTCTTAAATGTGGATAATCGAGATATTCTTCGCTCTTGTTTTTGATGACACAAAAGAACTATGGGCATCATACTTATGCCAAAAAGTTCTTGAATCAAAGAACCAAGTGCATAAATATCACAACGAATATCCTTTTCATTCAGTGTTAATAATTCAGGTGCACAATTGGATTTTGAAGCCATCACTGCCACATGTGAGTGATTTTCAATACATGCATTAAAATCAATTAAATAGAAATGGTTCTGATAATAAATAATATTTTCAAGTTTTAAATCAATATAGAGATAGCCAATCTGATGCAGATCTTGCAGGACTTTTAAAACATCAATTAGCAAGCGATACTTTTTGAATAAACAACGATGGTTTTGAAAGTATTGTCTTGCGTTGATTCCCGGAATATATGTTTCGACAAAACATTGCGCAAAGTCTTCTTCAAAACAAGTGATCAAGCTAGGGACATGGATCGAATTTAAGTTAGAGAGCACATTGATCTCTGTTTTAAATTGATGTTTATATCGTTTTGTTTCATAATCTGGACAGATTTTTAAAATATAAACACACGTACTCAATTCATCCATAACACGATAAACATTGGCATTATAGGTATGTATGATCTTATATCTATTGTTCTTTAAATTCACACACGACATCACCAAATCGTATCGTCATGCCATCTTTTAATCGCATCTTACGTTTCACTTCTTTTTCGTTCAGATACGTCTTATTCGTACTCTTTAGATCTTGTATATAGTACCGATCATTTTCACATACGATCTTGGCATGTTTTAAAGATATACTCGCATCCTGTATACGGACATCACATACCATCGCTCTTCCCACTAGATTGATTTCATTGCACAATGCATATTTTTCTTGATCGCATAATAAGTAGGCATAAAAATCTACTTTTACTTGTAAAAGCTGTGTTTTTTCTTCCAAAACAGATTCAACAGGCTTCTCTTTATGGAAAGCTTGTATGGGTTCTTTGACTTTAAATGTCTGCATTCTCTTGTTTTTAAAGAAAGAAAACTTTTTCGGATAATATAAATTTCGTATATTATCCAGACCTAAGACAAGATTGGGTAAACTAAACTCAGCACTCTTTAAAAACTTCAATAAAAATCCAGGAATTTCAAAAGCGGTTGTAGTCCGCATTGTTTTTGCGATGTATTCCACCCATTTTTCTGACATATCCTTTTGAAACATCCAGTTCGATATTTGAATGGGCACCACGACAAACGCAAAGCGGTCTCCAAAACTAGAGACAAATACGTAGTCTGGGTCAAATAGAACTGGCTTATTGCGATTGGATGCGATGGCTTGTTCAAATAACTGATGCAAGAATATATATCCTTCTTCTTTTTCAAACACATACTGACTTAAAAAATCATGTAAAGGAATATAGCCTTCTATCGCATACACCATCGATGCCGTTTTTTCGTTTGTCAACATACAAGGCAGACAAAAATCATCATTCGATAATCGATCAAAAATGGATAGGTCGAGTAATTCTGGATTTTTCAAATGAACATACAAGTGATTATCATCCATGTGATCTTGTTCAATCCATTCGGACATCTCATCACCTCCATACTCTTAAACGTTTTTTTTAACACTTTTTCCAGAAAACTTTCATTATTTTTTTGATTTTTTGAGTTTTTTTGTCTAAAATGAAAAAATGATGAAATTTATAACATATATTCACGTTTATTTAATCCAAGTCATCCTGAATTTTCTTCCATTTTGCTGGATTGACATCTTCTATGACAATCAGACGTATATAGGAAATCAACTACATCACCCCATATATTTATTTCTATGGGCGTTTAGTTCGGCAATTGGATTTTATTATTATTCAAAAAAAATATGGGAAAAATATAACGTAAATTACAATAAAAAAAATCATACCCTAATCTGTTTAGGCATGATTCTTTCATGTAGTATTCCCTATAACGATATTACACTTTTAAAAGACCTTCACGTATGGCTTTCCATTCTTTTTGTAGCCTGGTTTATCCTTGAATGGTTTCTTTATATTCCGGTTCACTTAAATAAAAACTCAATCCTGTTTTTTATCAACATTGGATTGAGTTTTGTGTTCACATTTATGTTTGGCCACATTACTGGCTTTTGCGAAATCTATTTTTCATTTACTACGAATATTCTACTTCATCACTGGATGTTTCAGGATTGATCTTTTCAATCTTATCTAAGTAGTTTTTCGCTTTTTTCACAAAATACATACGATTTCCGAGCTCAAGTACTTTTTCAAAATATAAGCGAGCCAATTTATAATCTTCTTCTACAAATGAGATCAGAGCAATGTAGTAACATGAATCTACTTGCTGGAAAGGAAAATTCGCTCTTTGTAGACCTTGTAAATAATATTTCTTACAAGTATTCAAATCCCCATCCATTAGATGGATTTTATTTTCAATGGCCGCCATTTCTTCACTTTGAATCATGACACCCGCACGTCCATAATGAAGACGAATATTTTGTGCCTCTTCTTTACAACGAGATAAAGCCTCTTCATCCTTCAACATATAATAGATGTAAGACATCAATGACCAATATTGTAAAGAACTCGATGCATCCTTACGCGGATAACTAATCAATACATCTTGAGCAAGTTCAGCATCATTTAAATAAATCAAGCATTGCGCAAGCAATGTGTGCTGGCTCAAACGTGTATGTCCCTTTGAATTTGTGCAATAGTAAATAATGGCACTCGCACAAGCCTCAGGATTACAATCTTCATATAATAATTTTGTGATTGGTAAAAGTGATACAGCACGATAACGTAACACTAAATTAAACGCAAATAAGTAGAACATCAACAATACAGCTAGAAGCATCATGTTATTCACGGCAATTAAAATCGCAAATAGGGCAACAATACCTAACGCATAAATACCTGTTAATTTACGCACATTTTTACGACAAGTCTTTGCAAGATCCTTATAAGACTCATCCAATTCATGATGAATCTTATACATACGAACCAATTCATCATCACTTGTAAAATTAAATTCGCGACGTTCTTTCGAAATGTTTTTACGTAAACTTAACATTCCATAAATACATACAATAAATGCAGGCACAACCAAAATGGCACCTATATAGATCATGTATTCAGGTAAAAAGAAAATCAAACACATAACGATCCATGGGCTGATGTTGAATCGTGATGTTACATATTGTCCAATATAAATGATATTGATGATTCCTGAAATCAATAAGGCATCACCTACATATAAGATCCACATATTATTTTGTAGATACGTTAAAACCTGTTTCAGTGATTCTGTATCTACACCTGGCACAGAACTTAATGAACTCGACAACATATCCGAACTCATATCTATACCACTCGCAAATACAACCGCACTTAAGCAAAGTCCAACTAAAAAAGCTACAACTAAAGCTATTAAATGGGATTTACAACGATATTTCCACATACAACCACCTATTTCTTCTCTATAATTCTTGCAGGAATACCTACTGCAGTTGCCCCTTCAGGAACATCTTTTAAGACGACCGCATTTGCCAGTACACGACATCCCTTTTTCAAAGTGATCTGTCCTAAACATTTTGCGCCACAGCCAATATATACACCATCCTCTAAAGTTGGATGTCTTTTGACATGTTGCTTTCCTGTACCACCAAGTGTGACACCATGATAAAGCTGACAATCATCCCCGATAATTGCCGTTTCACCAATCACAACTCCCATACCATGATCAATCATCAAGCCACGACCAATCACAGCACCAGGGTGAATTTCAATTCCTGTCCAATGCCTTGCTCGATTGCTTACCCAACGCGCAATAAATGTATGATTATGCACCCAAAACCAATGGGCAATACGATGTAAACCAATTGCCTTAATATGTGGATACAACCAAAACACTTCCCATTTTGAATGTGCTGCCGGGTCTAACTGCATTGTTCTTTCTATGTTATATAATCCATCACGGATAAAAGATTTCTTGTTTCTTTCTGACATGATAAAATTTTAGTTTATTTATGTCTAAATTTCAAGTTTAGTGTTTATTTCACATAAACTTCACATAGTGAATCATCTAAAACCTTACCAATCGAATCATGAATCACAAGATCCGCCTTTGAATCCATATTCGTACTATCTTTATTGATCAAAACCAAATGTTTGCCATGAAAATAGTTAATTAAACCAGCCGCAGGATATACGACAAGACTTGTACCACCTACAATTAAAAGATCTGCCTGCTCAATCGCATGAATAGCCGAATACAATGTATATTCATCTAAGCCTTCTTCATACAAAACAACATCTGGCTTAATGATGGCACCACACTTGCTACATCTAGGAATACCTTCATTATCTCTTAGTTTCATCATATCCTCTAGAGAATATTTTGTTTGACAATGTGTACAAGTATTTCTTAAAACACTTCCATGTAATTCATAGACCTTTTTAGAGCCTGCCATCTGATGTAAGCCATCAATATTCTGTGTCACAATCCCTTTTAGCTTTCCCATTTTTTCAAGTTTTGAAAGAGCATAATGCGCCTTATTAGGTTGGGCATCTGGATAAATCATCTGATTAAAATAAAAATCAAAGAATTCTTTAGGATGACTTAAATAAAAACTATGTGACAACATAATCTCAGCCGGATATGGATACTTCTTTTTATATAATCCATTGTCGCTACGAAAATCTGGAATGTTACTTTCTGTAGACACTCCAGCACCACCAAAAAATACTATATTATTACTTTCTTGAATCCAATCTTTTAAAGACATAACATCACTTCCTGAAACTATTATACCTCCAAACAAGAAAAGAAAGGAAGATATTTCACTATCTTCCTTGAATATCAAATGTATACTCGCCATTATGACAATCTACATTGATTACATCCCCTTGCATAGCACCAGTCTTAATCATTTCCTTAGCAATCTGTGTTTCAAGATTTCTTTGAATATAACGCTTCATAGGACGAGCACCATACACTGGATCAACACCCATCTTTGCGATCTGATTATACACAGCATCACTTACATTCAATGTAATGTCACGTTGAGCCAATCGCTTTTGTAGCAAGCCGACAAACTTGTGGGCAATCTTAATAAAGGCTGAATCATCTAATGCGTTAAACACTATAATTTCATCGATACGATTAATGAATTCTGGTTTAAAATGACGCTTTACTTCTTCCATATATTTATCATGTACATCACCAGATTCAAAGGCATATTGGCTACCTAAGTTAGATGTTAAGATAATAATTGTATTCTTAAAATCTACCGTAACACCTTTCGAATCGGTAATACGACCATCATCAAGAATTTGAAGTAACACATTGAATACATCTGGATGCGCCTTTTCGATTTCATCAAACAAGACAATACTATATGGATTACGACGAACTGCCTCCGTTAATTGACCTCCCTCATCGTATCCTACATATCCAGGAGGAGCACCAATTAATCGTGCCACACTGTGTTTTTCCATGTATTCACTCATATCAATACGCACAATGTGTCTTTCATCATCAAATAACTGTTCAGCCAAAGCCTTGGCAACCTCCGTTTTACCAACACCAGTTGGACCTAAGAACATGAACGATCCAATTGGACGATTCTCATCTTGAATCTGTGCTTTAGAACGCAAGATTGCATCTGTTACAAGTTCTAGAGCTTCATTTTGACCAACAACACGTTTTTCAAGTTCTTCCTTCAAATTCAATAATTTATCTCTTTCAGAAGCAACCAAACGAGTCACTTCAACACCTGTCCATCTAGAAACGATTTTCGCAATCAATTCTTCATTGACCGTTTCTTGAATCAAAGCATCCTCTTTTTGACTTGCCTGCTCTTTTTGAATACGAGCCTCTAATTCTGGAATCGTTCCATATTGAAGTTTAGCAGCATCTTCATAACGAGCTTCATTACGCGCTTGCACTAAATCCAAACGAGCCTTCTCCAAACGTTGTTTATCCTCTTTTTCATTAGCCAAGCCACGTTTTTCGTCTTCCCACTTAGAATGCATTTCATCACGCTTTGATTGTAAAGAAGCTAATTCACTTTCAATTTCTTCACGACGCTCAATAGCCCTTTTATCTTCTTCTTTTTGTAGAGAAGTCTTTTCAATTTGAAGTTGTAAAATCTTACGCTGTAATTCATCCAACTCTTGAGGCATACTTTCCATTTCAACCTTTAACGTAGCACAAGCCTCATCCACTAAGTCAATTGCCTTATCTGGTAAGAAACGATCTGTGATATAACGATCGGACATAGTAGCCGCCGCAATTAAAGCTTCATCCAAAATACGTACACCATGATAGCTTTCAAAACGATCTTTTAATCCACGCAAAATACTGATTGTATCCTCTACACTTGGCTGAGCAACTTGTACTTTTTGGAAACGACGCTCTAAAGCCGCATCCTTTTCAATATATTTACGATATTCATTGAATGTTGTTGCACCAATACAATGTAGTTCACCACGAGCTAACATTGGCTTTAATAAGTTAGCCGCATCCATACTACCTTCGGTTTTACCTGCACCAACCAAGTTATGAATTTCATCAATAAACAAGATGATTTGTCCATCCGATTTTTTGACTTCATCCAAAATGGATTTTAAACGCTCCTCAAATTCACCACGATACTTAGCACCGGCAATCAAAGATCCCATATCCAATTCAATCAAGCGTTTCTCTTTTAATGACTCAGGCACATCACCCTTCATAATACGCCATGCGATCCCTTCAACAACAGCTGTCTTACCAACACCTGGCTCACCAATCAAGACAGGGTTGTTCTTTGTCTTACGAGATAAAATCTGCATAACACGACGAATTTCATCATCACGTCCAATAACTGGATCTAATTTTCCATTTTCCACATCTTTTGTTAAGTCACGTCCATATTTTTCTAATACTTCATAAGTATTTTCTGGATTTGGATTATCTACCATATGATCACCCCGCATTTCTAAAATTACCTTTTTTGTATCCTTTTTATTCATACCTTCTTGGTTCAATAAATCTTTGACCCAATTTTCATTTATTTCAAATAAAGCCATAATGACATGTTCTACAGACATATATTCATCTTTAAACGATGTCATTTGACTATTTGCTTTCGCAAGTAAATCATTTAAGCTATAGCTTATTCTCATGCTATTGACATCAATATTTTCAAGTGTCGTTTTTTGTTGAAGCCTTTGTTCTAATACTTGAATGAAATGATTTTTATCTTTATTTAGCTTAGATAACACCCTTGGAAAAATACCACTACTATCATTCAATAAAACATACAATACATGTTCAATGTCAATTACTTGATGCTTATAACTTAATGCTAATTGACTTGCTTTTTGAATTGCCTCTTGCATCTTGGCTGTAAATTTTTCGATATCCATGTTATCACTCTCCTTTAGCACTCCTTTATCCCTAGTGCTAATTTTATTATATTCATATTTTTAGCACTGTCAACACATAAGTGCTAAAAAATTAAAAAATCCTCTTTAAAGGATCCCCTATTCTATATTATTTAACACTAATAAAACTATTCAATTAGCCCTAATAACCAATTTCGTGCATTAATACGTCGT
>ENA-ORUX01000109-ORUX01000109.1-human-gut-metagenome-genome-assembly--contig:-NODE-109-length-79761-cov-97.282312_pt1 | contig 79761 bp, 65 predicted proteins | sample MGYA00242087_ERZ509225 | MGnify/ENA primary metagenome ERZ509225 (study PRJEB26280, sample SAMEA2338864) | human gut metagenome | biome: human gut; feature: human-associated habitat; material: faeces... | reverse complement strand
TTTTTTGTATCTACACAGAATCCACACTGTCACTTTTCTATCGTTTAGAGCGTATGATGCTGATAATCAACTAATAATAGATACAAAGGCTAAGACAATAAAGCCCGGCAAGAAGTCTTTCCTGCCGGGCTTTTTGTCAGTGCGACTTATTGATGATGGCTATCTTTTACAGCAATTCTGGAAGCTGGAAAAGCTTCACGCTGTTGCTGCCCTTGATGAGGATGTAGTGGTCGTGAGGCTGTGCTTCCTTGATGGCTGCCTTTACCTCTTCTACATCATGGAACTTGCGGTACTGGCAAGGGATATTCTGGAACTCGTCACCTACCAGCCAGACATTCTCCAAGCCGGCTGCCTGTAGTTGATTAACTACCTTCTGGTGTTCCTCGTGACTTACCTCGCCAAGCTCGCCCATCTGTCCGAGAATCGCCATTTTGTTAGGTACGTCCATTAAGCGGAAATTCTCGATGGCGGCTGCCATGCTCGAAGGGTTGGCATTGTAGGCATCCACCACCAGCTTGTTGTGCGCCGTCTCCTCCAACTGCGAACGGTTGTTGCTTGGAATGTAATTTCCCAGAGCATGATCTATCTGTTGAGGCTTCACGTCGAAATGAAGACCGATGGTGATGGCGGCAAGCATGTTGTCAATATTGTAAGAGCCGATGAGATGAGTCTGAACCTCATGCCAGTCGAAACTCTCGGTGCGCCAGCGGAACTTCAGAAAAGGAGCGCAAGAGATAACCTCGCCCCAAACATCGCAGCTGTCTTCCTTGCCGTAGGTGATGAGTCGGTTGATGTTGCGCTGGCCTGCCATCTCCATCAGATGCTCATTGTCGGCATTGATGAATACCAAAGCATCGCTGGCAGCAAGGAAGTCGTAAAGTTCGCCCTTGGTCTTCTTCACTCCCTCAAAACTGCCGAAGCCCTGCAGGTGGGCACGGCCCACGTTGGTAATCATGCCGCAGGTAGGTTCTACATATTCTACGAGTTTCTTGATGTCGCCAGGATGGGAAGCCCCCATTTCTACGACGGCAATCTCGTGCTCTGGTGAGAGACGGAAGAGTGTCTTAGGTACGCCCACGTCATTGTTGAAGTTGCCCTGTGTGAACATCACGTTGTATTTCTCACCGAGCACGGCAGAGACGAGTTCCTTGGTCGTGGTCTTACCATTGGTTCCCGTGATTCCCACTACAGGAATATTGAAGTGGCGACGATGCTCACGGGCCAGTTCCTTGAAGGTGGTGAGACAATCCTCTACAAGGATGAATCGCTCATTGCCCTCTTGGGCATACTCTTTTTCGTCTACTATTGCACAGGCACAGCCTTTCTCCAAGGCCATGGCGGCAAACTTGTTGCCGTCGAACGAGGCACCCTTTAAAGCCAGGAAGATACTGCCCTCAGGACAGTCGCGGCTGTCGGTGGTAATCACCGGGTGCTTTTGGTAAATCTGATAGAGTTCTGAAATATCCATAGTTTATAACTATTGTTTTGACTGCAAAAGTACTTTAAATCGTGGACATATCAAACAATTTTCTTAAAAAAGCACGTTTTCTCGATAATTCTTTCTATTTTTGCAGAGATATTCTGCTGTCGAAGTCCTCTTTGCGCATGGGATTACGGAAGTGCTTGGGGTGTTTGGGCAGTAGAGCTTAAAAAGAAAGAACAAATGGAAAAATAACCTCGATGGAATATACAATAAATATTAAAGGTCGCCTCATGGATTTGGGAACCCCGCAGGTGATGGGTATTCTGAACGTCACCCCTGACAGTTTCTATTCGGGCAGTCGCAAGCAGACAGAAGAGGAAATAGCCAATAGGGCAAACCAGATAATCGCAGAAGGTGGAAGCATCATCGATGTGGGAGCCTTCTCTACACGTCCCGGTGCCGATGAGGTGTCGGAAGAAGAGGAAGGGCGCCGCCTGAAATTTGCTCTCGATATAGTACGTCGTGAGCAACCCGATGTAGCCATTTCGGTAGATACTTATCGCCCAACCTTGGCACGCAAGTGCATAGAGGAATGGGGGGCCGATATCATCAATGATGTGTCAGAAGGGAGAAACAGAACACCTCCTACAAAGAGGATTGTCTGGGCCGATATCATCAATGATGTGTCAGAAGGTGGTATTACCGGTATAGCCAATGTGCCCTTGCAGCGGCAAGAGACTGAATGTCCGGAGATGTTTCGTGTGGTGGGCGAGCTGAAGGTACCTTATATATTAATGTCTGTGCAGCCCACGCTTGCCATGATGATGAAGGGCTTTGCCCGTGAGGTGCAGCAACTTCGCGATTTAGGAGCCAAGGATATCATTCTCGACCCAGGCTTTGGATTTGGAAAGGACCTTGCTCAGAACTATCAGATTTTTGCAGAGCTGGAGAAGCTGAACGTCATGGAACTGCCCGTCCTCGTAGGCATATCCCGTAAGAGTATGATATACAAGTTGCTGGGAGGCGATGCCACAACCTCGCTCAACGGCACGTCGGTGCTCGATACTGTAGCTCTGATGAAGGGAACTTCTATTCTGCGTGTTCACGATGTGAAGGAAGCCGTAGAGGCAGTGAGAATCGTGGAAGCCATGAACAGGAAGGGGTGAAGTCGGGGATGTTGGACTTTCCGTCAAACTTCATTAAACGTCAAAACAAAACCAATGTATGATTGAATTTGGAATAAAAGATGCGCTCGACATATTCTTGGTAGCCTCGTTGCTTTTCTATGTCTATCGCTTGATGAAGGAGTCGCGCTCCCTCAATATCTTTGTGGGCATCATGCTCTTTGTGCTAATCTGGCTTTTTGTGAGTCAGGTGTTGGAAATGCGTCTGTTGGGATCTATTCTCGACAAGTTGGTGAGTGTGGGAGTCATTGCCCTCATCGTCATCTTTCAGGAAGACATCCGTAGGTTCCTTTATGAGATAGGCTCTCAGAAAGGCATGCGCAGGTTTGTGCGCTTCTTCCGTTCCAATAAGGACGATGCCCGTGAGGTCGACAAGGAGACCATCATGCCCATCGTGATGGCCTGTATGAGTATGTCGAAGAAATACGTGGGAGCCTTGCTCGTTATCGAACGTGGCGTGCCGCTGAAAGACATCATGGATACTGGCGAGGAGATAGACGCGAAAATCAATCAGCGTCTCATCGAAAACATATTCTTCAAGAACTCGCCTCTTCACGATGGTGCCATGGTTATCTCTAACAAGCGCATCATGTCGGCGGGCTGTATACTTCCTGTAAGCCATAACCTTGATATTCCTAAGGAGTTGGGGTTGCGCCACCGTGCTGCCCTTGGTATTTCTCAGAGCAGTGATGCCATAGCTGTCATCGTGTCGGAAGAGACCGGCCGCATCAGTGTAGCCATTAAGGGTGAGTTCCGGTTGCGCCTTTCTGCAGAAGAACTGGAGAGTATTTTGACTCAAGAGATGATGTAATTGTGTGAAGAGTGAAGCACGTAAACCTTTACGCTACAGAATATCTTCGGTTTTAGCTTTTTTTACACAATTTAATAAGGGTTATTTAAAAGAAAATATGTACTTTTGCAAAGTCGATATGGCAAAAAGACGAATTTCTAAATGAGCCAGCCTAACATACCGACAAATCTACTAATGACAACAAATATTTAAACTATAAAAATAAAATGGACTTATTACAGCAAATTGTAGCTCGCGCTAAAGCAGACAAGCAGCGCATCGTGCTCCCTGAAGCAGAAGAGGAGCGTACATTGAAAGCAGCCGATAAAGTTTTGGCTGATGACATTGCAGACATCATCCTCATCGGTAACCCTGCCAACATTAAGAACCTTGCAGCACAGTGGGGTCTTAATAACATCGACAAGGCTACTATTGTTGATCCGGAAAACAATCCTAAGGCTGAGGAGTATGCAGAGAAGCTCGCCGAACTTCGCAAGAAGAAGGGCATGACAGTAGAGCAGGCCCGTGAGCTCGTAACCAAGAACAACCTCTATCTCGGTTGTATGATTATCAAGACCGAGGGTGCTGATGGTCAGATTTCAGGTGCATTGAGTACAACTGGTGACACCTTGCGTCCTGCTCTTCAGATTATCAAGTGCTCTCCAGGTATTACCTGTGTCAGTGGTGCCATGTTGCTCATCTCAGACCAGAAGCAGTATGGTCAGGATGGCGTAGTGGTAATGGGTGACGTTGCTGTAACTCCAAACCCTACAGCAGACCAGCTTGCTCAGATTGCCTATACAACAGCTCATACAGCTCAGTCAGTAGCTGGTATTGCTGATCCTCAGATTGCCATGTTGAGCTTCTCAACCAAGGGCAGCGCCAAGGATGCCATCAACAAGGAGACTGGTAAAAGCGTATATATTATAGATAAGGTGAAGGATGCAGTTGCTATCGCTAAGGAGAAGTTCCCGGAGCTTCATCTCGATGGTGAGCTTCAGGCCGACGCGGCCCTCGTTCCTGAGGTAGCAGCCAAGAAGGCTCCAGGTTCTGATGTAGCTGGTAAGGCTAATGTATTGGTAGTTCCTAACCTCGAGGTTGGTAACATCGGTTATAAGCTCGTCCAGCGTTTGGGCGGTGCTATTGCCATTGGTCCTATCCTTCAGGGTATCGCACGCCCAGTAAACGACCTTTCTCGTGGTTGTTCAGTAGACGATATCTACTATATGGTAGCTATCACTGCTTGCCAGGCACAGGATGCAAAGAAGGCTTAATAAGTGAAGAGTGAAGAACGAAGAGTAAAGAATCCGATGCCCTTCGTTCTTCAAATAAATATTAAACATTAAAAAGTAAACATTACAATGAAAGTATTGGTTCTGAACTGTGGTAGTTCATCTATTAAGTACAAGTTATATAACATGGATGATGAGTCAGTTTTGGCTCAGGGTGGTGTAGAGCGTATCGGTCTCGACAACGCATTCATCAAGGTGACATTGCCAAACGGTGAGAAAAAGCAGATTATGCACGACATGCCCGATCATAAAGAGGGCGTCAATTTTGTATTCAAGTGCTTGCTCGATCCAGAGATTGGCGCCATCAAGGACCTGAAGGAAATCGATGCTGTTGGACACCGTGTCGTACAGGGTGGTGACAAGTTCAATGAGAGTGTTGTCGTAGACAAGAGTGTAGAGGACGGAATTGAGGAACTTTGCGACCTCGCTCCTGTTCATAACGCAGGTCACCTCAAAGGTATCCGTGCCGTAGATGCTTTGATGCCTGGTACTCCTCAGGTATGTGTCTTTGACAATGCATTCCATAGTACCATGCCTGACTACGCTTATCTTTATGCCATTCCTTACGAGTTGTACGAGAAGTATCACGTTCGTCGCTATGGTTTCCATGGTACATCACACCGCTATGTATCCAAGCGTGTATGCGAGATTCTTGGTCTCGATCAGAACAATTCTAAGATCATCACTTGCCACATTGGTAATGGTGGTTCTATCGCTGCTGTATTGAACGGCAAGGTAATGGATACTTCTATGGGCTTGACTCCATTGGCTGGTCTGATGATGGGTTCACGTAGTGGTGACATTGATGCTTCTGCTGTTACCTACCTGATGGACAAGTTGAATATGAAGCCCCAGGAAATGGCAGACTTCCTGAACAAGAAGAGTGGTGTGCTCGGTATCACAGGCATTTCTTCGGATATGCGTGATATAGAGAAGGCTGCCAACGAGGGCAACGAGAAAGCACTTCTGGCACTCCGCATGTACGAGTATCGCATCAAGAAGTACATTGGTGCTTATGCTGCCGCTATGGGTGGTGTTGATGCCATCGTATTTACAGCAGGTGTAGGTGAGAACCAGACCGATCTTCGTGAGAATTCTTGCAAGGGCCTCGAGTTCTTGGGCATCAAGATCAACAAAGAAGTTAACGATACCATCCACGGCAAGGAGGCTGTTATTTCTACCGACGACAGTAAGGTGAAGGTAGTAGTAGTTCCTACTGATGAGGAAATTGTTATCGCCCGCGATACAATGGAATTGGTAAAGTAAGAATATAAGTAAAGAGTAAAGAGTGAAGAACGAAGAGTGAAGAATCATACAGCCTGTAAGGCAACAATGGATTTGAATCCTTCTCTCTTCACTCTTTTCGCATTATTTCTGCACTTTTACTCCATTCCCTTACGCACCTTTTAATATATAAAATTCTATCAACATGAAAACAAAGATTGTTACATTCGGCGAAATTATGATCAGGCTTTCCAAACCTGGTTACCAACGCTTGTTTCAGGGACGCAATTTTGAAGGAAACTATGGCGGCAGTGAAGCTAACGCTGCGGTGTCTTTAGCCTTTATGGGCGATAATGTGGAGTATGTTACCCGTGTGCCTTATGGTCCTTTGGGTGATGCAGCTCTTATGCATCTTCGCGAATATAATCTCAATGTTTCTCATGTAGTAAAAGGAGGCGACCGTCTTGGTACCTACTATTTCGAGGAAGCTGTGGCCATGCGCAACTCCCGTGTTGTGTACGACCGCAAGGACTCTTCTTTCTATACCCTCAAGCGCGGAATGATCAAATGGGACAAGGTGCTTGAAGATGCAGGCATCTTCCACTGCTCAGGAATTACCTGTGCCATCAGCCGCGATGCCATGGAAACAACGATGGACGCCATCGAACTGGCTGTAAAGAAAGGACTCACCATCTCTTGTGATATCAATTATCGTAAGAATCTCTGGGGCTATGGACTCCAGCCTCGCGATGTGCTCTATCGCATGATGCAGTATAGCGACATTATCTTCGGCGATCAGAACGAGTGGGAGGTAGCCAGTGGCGAGAGGCATATACCTTTCGAGGCTTTGGATGCTGATTACGAGATGGACAGAGAGGCTTATCTTGCTTATTTCCGCCGTATGCACCAGTTCTTCCCTAAGTGCAAGAAAATGGTAATGGCTGTAAGAAACCAGATAGCCAGCAGTCATCACACCCTTACTGGTGTGCTCTATGACACACAGACAGACACCCTTTACACCACAAAGATTTACGACATACAGCCCATCATAGATCCTATGGGAGTAGGCGATGCTTTCATTGCAGCTTATCTGCATGCCAACCTCAAGTGGGCAAATGACAATCAGAAATGTCTCGATTTCTCGCTCTCAGCAAGTGCACTGAAGAACACGGTGCCTGGCGACCAGAATCTGGTAAGCGAAGAAGAGATTATAGTCAACATGACATCGTCGGGCGGGCGCATACAGAGATAACCCTCTCCGACTTGAATAACTTGAAAACACATCGGAAACAATCTACGAAACAAACAAAACTAATCTATTTAAGGTGATGATATCAACAAACAAACCTGCTTTCAGATGCAGTGACGAAACCTTTAATGAAATATGGAGAGTGTGTGAGCGCTCAGTATGGCAGCATCCTGGTCAAGATCTTGTCACAGCCCATGCGGACTCCATGGCCGACCATACTTTTTATTGGTTTCTAAGCATATATGAACATTATCTATACACGGGCAACGAGCGCTGTGTACGTCAGGCATATCCTCGTATGCGAAAGTTTATAAACTATTGTCTTTCTCATACCGACTCCAATGGGATGATTCAGATAAAGTCAGACGATCAAGTCTTTGTCGACTGGTTGCCTGAGACTAGAGATAGGAAAGGCTTGCGGTCTTTCGAGCAAATCCTCTACTGCAAGAGTTTGGAAGATATGGCGCAGTGTGCCCATTTGTTGGGAAGGAAAGCCGATGAGGAACGTTATTTCGCACATTTCACCCGTCTGCGTAAGCAGATTCTGCCTTCTTTCTGGAACGAGAAACGACAGGCTTTGGTTCATCGTATTGTCGATGGACGACGTAGCAGGCTTATTACCCGTCACTCCAATGTCTTTGCTATTTTCTTCGATTACTTTACCGAAGCTCAGAAGCAGGAGGTGGCATCGACTGTTATCAACAATCCTTCCGTCAAGCCTTTCACATCGCCTTTTATGCAGTTCTATGAGTTGGCTGCCCTTTGCTCGTTGGGTAACCTGTCGCAGGTACTTGAGCGAATCAGGAAGCTATGGGATAGTAGTCTCCTCAAGGCCCAACTGTCATCGCCAGAGGCTGAGGTCGATGAGAAACTGTGTTATGCCTGGGGTATTTGTTTTCTCTATCTTTTTGGCAGGTATTTCTTGGGTGTCAAGCCTGTGAAACCAGGCTATGAGGAGTTCGAGATACGTCCCGAATTGGGAGGTTTGGAGTTTATAGAGGGAAAGATTCCTTTACCAAAGGGTGAGATCTCGGTTTATAGAAATGCTGACCTGATACGCATTCAGGCGTCATCGGGAAGTGGCTATTTGTATTTTTCTTCCTCCCTTCCTCCCAAAGCAAGCCGGGGAGAGATAGAAAAGTTTATCGGTAAGAACCAATATCGTCTCTGGATAGATGCAGGCGATGAGGTTGGTGTCACATTTACTCAGTCTCCATCTTCTAAAACGACCTAAGAACTAATCACTTTTACTATCTGTTTTCTGATATTTGAATGTATTCAATTATCTCTCTGTGGTTCAGAAAGGCAATAGACTGATTATAGATAAGAAAGAAAACAAATAGCCGCTATCAATAGTAAAAAGATAAAAGGGTAAAAAAAGAATAAACTACATACATCATATACAAAGGAAAGTCAGCTTTATGGCTGACTTTCTCCTTCTACATATTCTTCCATAAACATGTGTTCACCATCGAATACGGCATAGGTGAACTGCCATATCCAATCGCCCAATATCATCAGGCGTGTTTTCTTGCTCAGCATCAGGTCGAGCTCTATGTGGCGATGACCGAACATAAAATAGTCGATATTGGTGTGATGTTGCATGTATTGCTTGGCATATTTTACCAAGTATTCCTTGTTCTCGCCGAGATAAGGCATCTCCTTACCATCCTTTCTCTTCAGTCGGCTGTGTTTGGCCCAGTTGAGTCCCAATGCCATTCCCCAGCGTGGATGTATGGCGTTGAGCAATATCTGACAGGTGCGGTTGTGGAACATCTTGCGCAGCAGCTTGAACTTATGGTCTGGGTCGCCCAAACCGTCACCATGAGCAAGGAAGAAGACCTTGCCATAGATCTCAGTTGTAGTAGCCCTGCGGTGTAAAGTCACGCCGCACTCTTCTTCCAGGTAGCCGTAAGTCCATAGGTCATGGTTTCCTGTGAAGAAGTGTACCTCTACGCCCATATCTGTCAACTCAGACAGTTTTCCCAAGAAACGGGTGTAGCCTTTGGGTACAACATATTTGTATTCGTCCCAGAAGTCGAACATGTCTCCCAGCAGATATACTGCCGATGCTTTGTTCTTGATGCTGTCGAGGAAACGCACTAAGCGCCTTTCCTGCATGCGTCCGTGCTCAATGGCAAGCGAGCCAAGGTGAGCATCCGAAAGAAAATATACATTCTTCATAGCCATGTCTTGTTGATGGTTGAAAAAAAGGTTGTAAGCTGGAACTTATTCGAAGCCTAACTCTACGCGGGCTTCTTCGCTCATCATGCTTTGGTCCCAAGCCGGTTCAAACACCAGGTTTACATTGGTGGATTTGACACCCTCCACACTGTCTACCTTTGTGCGTACGTCTTCCAGTATGAAGTCGGCGGCAGGGCATGAGGGTGCTGTAAACGTCATGTCGAGGTCTACGTTGCCGTCATCCTTCACGTCTATTTTGTATATCATTCCCAAGTCCCAGATGTTGACAGGAATTTCAGGGTCGTATACGGTTTTGAGCACGTCAACGATTCTTTCTTCTATCTTTGTCTTTTCTTCTTGTGTCATTTCTTGTTGTCTTGATGTTGTTTTATATCTTGTATAACAATAATGCAAAGATACGACAAATCGAAGACAATACAAAATAAAACGATTTATTTTTGTCGCCGACTGCGAAAAGTTTGTTGGGAAAAGATTTTGTACGAAAGACTCCTTTAAGGTCTGGGGCGTATGAAAAAGCTATAGTCTACCCTTGTCGTGATAGGAATAGTAATGTCCATCGGTTACGATGATGTGGTCCATAAAGAAGAGGCGCATTACATCGCATGCCTTCTTTACATTGAGGGTAAGCTGGTCGTCCTGCTTGCTTGGGGTGGGGTTGTTGCTTGGATGGTTGTGGCACAAGGCGATGATAGTGGCGTTGTTGAGCAAAGCTTTCTTGATGATGAGCCTTACGTCTACCGCAGTCTCTGTGATGCCTCCATGTGACAGAGGCTCAGCCTTGATGAGTTTGAAATTCTGGTTCATCATCAGAACCCATGCTTCCTCCACGTCGAGGTCTTGCATACGAGGAAGCATATAGTTGTACACAGCCAATGAGGAACCTAAGTCAGGACGTATTCCCAATTTCTCAACGGAGCGTCGTTTGCCCAGTCCGCAAGCAGCCATGATGGTGATAGCCTTGGCTGGTCCCATGCCTTTGTATTCGGTCAGTTCGCGTATGGTTTTCTTGCCTAATGTGTTCAGGTTGTTGTCGCAGTTGCTCATGATTCGTTTCATAAGGTCTACAGCGCTCTCGTCTCTCGATCCGGAACCGATCAGTATGGCAAGAAGTTCGGCATTGGAAAGCGCTGAAGCTCCCAGTCGCTCCAATTTCTCGCGCGGCTTGTCTTCTTCTGCCCATTGGGATATAGAAAGTTTCTCACTCATAAGTGGTGTTTTTTTAGGTTTTTAGAATGGAGAAGTAAAAATGAGGATTGGCTTACCCCTTCGTTTTTACTGACTCTGTAATTCTCGAATTCTTGATACTTACTTATAGAAAGTCTTGTTGTAGGCGCTGAACTCGCTTTTGCCCAATACGCATCTCTTCCACCAGGCAGAGAGGAAACCACATCCATAACCTAAGAGCTGAGTAAAGGCGGCTCGGATGCTGAGCAGACCTATCTTCAGACTTTTGTTTTCTCGCGTGCTGTCGATGCAAAGCGCTACAGAGTAGATTGCGATGCATGCGAGACCGATGAGTCCCAACAAGGTGATGGCTTGTCCCAAGATGGGGAAGATGTGCTCTGTACCGAGCAGATAGGGCAGGACGGCAAAGAATAGCAACAGACACGTGCCTATAACTCCCAGGGTGAATACCATAGGAAGCAGGTGTACCAACTTCAGACTTTCGGGATATTTCTTATAGAGATTGATGCGGGCAATACCGCTATTGTAGACTTGTCGCCAGAACTTGCGGAAGTCTGTGCGTCGTTTGTGCCATACCCATGCTTCAGGAAATAACCGGCACTTGCAGCCTGCCTTGAAGATGCGGATAGAGAAATCGATATCCTCACCAAAGCGCATGGCAGAGAAACCTTCCAACTTCAGGTATATGTCCTTGCGTATGCCCATGTTGAAAGAACGTGGGTAAAACTTGTCCATCTTCTTCTTTCCGCCGCGAATGCCGCCTGTAGTGAAGAAGGATGTCATGGAGTAAGAGATGGCTTTCTGAGTGTCTGTAAATGATGAGTGTGCCTTGTCGGGTCCGCCAAAGGCATCGGCAGGCTCACGGCTCAACTCATCACTTACAGCCTTGAGATATCCTGATGGCAAAACCACATCGCTGTCGAGAATCAGTAGATATTCACCAGATGCTCTTTCAGCTCCATAATTTCGGCTTTGCCCAGGACCAGAGTTTTGTTTATAATAATAATGTATGTCCATCTTGTCCTCGTAGCGCTTGCAAACATCTTCGCAAGGTGTTTGCGAACCGTCCTCTACGATAACAACCTCAAAATCTTTCTCCTCCTGTGAGGCGAGACTGTTGAGAAGCTCGTCAACTTCGTCAGGACGATTGAATACAGGGACAATGATGGAATACTTCATACTATAATCGTCTTTATATAAAATAGGTGTAACCCCAAGGATTACTCGCTTACACGACCGAGATAGCTGCCGTCACGGGTATCGATCTGAACGGTCTCGCCTTCGTTAACGAACAAAGGAACGCGAATCTCAGCACCCGACTCAAGTGTAGCAGGCTTGGTAGCGTTGGTAGCTGTGTTGCCCTTGATACCTGGCTCAGAATGAGTAATCTTCAGAGTTGTCTTAACAGGCATTTCGGCCAAGAGGATAGTGCCGTCTGATGTATCGGTTACAACCTCTACAACATCACCTTCCTTCATGTACTGACCGCCAGTAACGTTCTCCTTAGCGATTGGCACCTGCTCGAAAGTCTCCTGGTTCATGAAGATGCAACCAGTAGCGTCCTCGTAGAGATACTGATAAGGACGACGCTCTACGCGTACATCTTCCAATTTGAAACCAATCTGGAATGTGCGCTCCAATACACGACCGTCGGCAACATTCTTCAATTTGGTGTTCATAACAGTATTACCCTTACCTGGCTTTCTGTGCTGAAAGTCGATACAAACCCATACCTTGCCATCCATACGGATGCAAGTACCAATCTTAATTTCCTGTGAATTAATCATTTTGTTATGTTTGAATTTTTATATAATAATCTCAAAAACGTCTGCAAAGTTACTGCAAAAACACGAAAAAGCAAAGTAAAAATCGAAAAAAACATAAATATTTAAGCTAAATTTGGAGGTTTTCTTTGCTATTTCAGAAATATTGCGTAATTTTGCAGCCCAAAAGGGCGCATTTTGCTCTCTTTGTAGTGAATATTAATTAAAAAATAAATAAGAAAAATGAAAAGAACATTTCAGCCTCACAATCGTCGTCGCGTGAACAAGCATGGTTTCCGTGAGCGTATGGCAACAAAGAATGGTCGTCGCGTATTGGCTTCTCGCCGTGCTCATGGCCGTAAGAAGTTAACTGTTTCTGACGAGCACCACGGAAAGTAATTTCCTGGCAGAATCGTTGGAATGACGATGACATTAAAAGCAGCATTGACCAATTCTTTGCTGCTTTTTGTGTTTTTTTACCCGATTGTTTCCTTGTTTCGTATGAAATCATTATCTTTGTGCAAAATTTAAATACATGACTTCATCCGAGTTTATAAATAAGTTCAAGAGTAAGTACCTGTGGGGAAACCTTGCTGCCATGGCATTGGTGGTGGTTCTGCTGTGTGTGGGTGTCAGGTTTGGTATCGACTTTTATACTCACCATGGAGAAGCCATCTCCATTCCAGATGTAAGGCATAAGAGTTTTGCCGATGCAGAGCGTATCCTCAAAGATGCCGGTCTGCCGGTGGTGGTTTCTGATACTGGATATGTGAAGAACCTCCCTCCCGACTGCGTGCTGGAACAGATTCCGGCGCCAGGCGAGAAGGTGAAGTCGGGCCACGTGATCTATGTCACCATCAACTCGGCTCATTCGCCTGTTATCACCATCCCTGATGTTATCGACAACAGTTCCTTGCGCGAAGCCATGGCCAAGCTTACGGCTATGGGATTCAAGTTGGGATCGCCACAGTACATTCCTGGTGAGGAAGACTGGGTGTACGGCATCTTGGTAAAGGGCAGACATGTAGTGGCAGGCGACAAGGTGTCGATAGACGATGTACTTATTATACAGGTAGGAAACGGCAGACGTGATGCTGGCGATTCTGTAGAGATGGTTGACCCCATGGGTGGCAGCCATGAGCTACTGGAAGGAAGTGGTGAGACCGAAGACGAGGCTGTGGATAATTTCGAGGTTGTCCCGGGAACAGAGTCGGGCGAGCCCTCTGCGTCATCTCATACTCACAGTCACAATCAAAACGAAGTAGTGGAGTAAATGAATATGATAGAAGATAATTATAACGACGATATAGAATTGCTGGACGAGCCGGAAGTGGTGGATGCTGGCGACGGCACGCTATACGAGCATTGGAAGATAGAGGTGGACCCCGGTCAGAAGCCTGTGCGTATAGACAAGTTCCTCTCCGAAAAGAATCCCTATCAGAGCCGTAACCGCATACAGAATGCTGCCGATGCAGGGTTTATTCATGTCAACGGGAAACCCGTGAAGAGTAACTATAAGGTGCGCCCCAATGATGTCATCACCCTGATGCTCGACCGTCCCAAGCACGACACCAGTATTGTGGCAGAGGATATTCCGCTGAATATTGTGTACGAGGACGATGCGCTGATGGTGGTCAACAAGGAGGCTGGCATGGTAGTTCATCCTGGTGCAGGTAACTTTACCGGTACGCTCATCAATGCAGTGGCATGGCACATGAAAGACGTGAAGGATTTCGATCCTAACGATCCAGAAGTGGGACTGGTTCATCGTATTGACAAGGATACTTCCGGACTGTTGGTAGTGGCAAAGACACCGGATGCCAAGACGGCTCTGGGAAAACAGTTCTTCAACAAGACCACCCATCGCAGCTATAATGCCCTGGTATGGGGAAACATCGTAGAGGACGAGGGACGAATCGAAGGCAATATAGGTCGTGACCCCAAGAACCGTCTTCGTATGAAGGTGTTCGATCCGGATAGTGGAATAGGCAAGACAGCCGTTACCCATTATAAGGTACTGGAACGTTTCGGCTACACCACCTTGGTGCAATGCATTCTCGAGACAGGCCGTACCCATCAGATACGTGCCCACATGAAGCATATCGGTCATCCGCTCTTCATGGATGCAACCTATGGAGGTGCCGAGATTCTTAGAGGTCAGCGCAGCAGCAGCTATAAGGCATTCATCCAGAACTGTTTCAAACTCTGTCCACGTCAGGCTCTCCATGCTAAGACATTGGGATTCGTCCATCCTTCCACAGGCAAGCAGATGGACTTTGACAGTCAGTGGCCCGATGACTTCCGACAACTGATAGAGAAGTGGAGAAACTTCTTAGCAGGCTCCACACAAGATACTTTTCAAGAAAGATAACGATATAATCAATATAACAAAATGGACAACAACAAAAGAACGATAGCCATCGTATGTGGTGGCGATTCTTCTGAGCACGACGTTTCATTGCGCTCAGGTCAGGGACTCTACTCTTTCTTCGACAAAGAGCGTTACAATATTTATATAGTAGACGTCAAGGGTATCGACTGGCATGTGGCATTCGATGATGGCACAACAGCCGAGATCGACAAGAATGATTTCTCGTTTGTCAAAGACGGCAAGCGCGAGTTCTTCGATTATGCCTATATCACCATCCATGGTCAGCCAGGCGAGAATGGTGTGATGCAAGGCTATTTCGACCTGATTCACATGCCTTATTCTACCAGTGGCGTACTTGTGGAGGCAATGACCTTCGACAAGTATGTACTCAACAACTATCTGCGTGGCTTTGGTGTAAAGGTAGCTGACAGTATTTTGCTTCGTCGTGGCGAGGCTTACGATGAGGAGGCTATAGCCAAGCGCATCGGTATGCCTTGCTTTGTGAAGCCAGCAGCCGATGGCAGCAGCTTCGGCGTGTCCAAGGTAAAGGAGAGCGATCAGTTGGCTCCTGCTCTTCGTCTGGCGTTCATGGAGTCAGAAGAGGCTATGGTAGAAGCCTATATGCAGGGTGTGGAAATCTCGCAGGGCATCTACAAGACCAAGGATAAGTGCGTGGTGCTTCCGGCCACAGAGGTGGTGACAACCAACGAGTTCTTCGACTATGATGCCAAATATAACGGTCAGGTGCAGGAAATTACACCAGCCCGTCTCTCACCCGAGACTGCAGAAGAGGTGGCAAAGACCACTTCGCGCATTTACGACATTCTGCATGCCAACGGAATCATCCGCATCGACTACATCATCACCAAGGACAAGGACGGCAAGGATGTGGTCAATATGTTGGAGATCAATACCACTCCTGGTATGACCGTGACGAGCTTCATTCCTCAGCAGGTACGTGCTGCCGGACTCGACATCAAGGATGTACTGAGCGACATCGTGGAGAATCAATTTTAATAATTAATGAGGAGTTAAGGAGTTAAAGAAGTTAAGGAGTTATGACAACGGAAGGATTTAATGGTATGTAAAGATATCGTTTTAGAACATTTGTCTTAACTCCTATAAAATCATAAAGTTATGAAGATCCCTCAAGAATTTGATGCCATTCGACCTTGGGAGCCTGAAGACTTGCCCGAGGTGTTCGGCCGCCTGTTGGCCAACGAACAGTTTAAGCAGGTGCTTGCCTATCTCTATCCGCAGGTGCCTTTCGAGATGATTGCCAAGAAACTCAAGGCGTGCAAAACCAATTTGGAGTTTCAGTTTGCTTTTGCCTACGACTTTGTAAAAGGTCTGCTTGCAAAGGTTGCTAAAGGCTACGAGATGGACTGTACGGCCATCGACTCTTCCAAGTGCTATACCTTTATCAGCAACCATCGAGATATTGTGCTCGACTCTGCCATCCTTGACGTGCTGCTGGTGGACAACAAGTTTACCACAACTTGCGAGATAGCTATTGGCGACAACCTCTTGTCGTTGCCTTGGGTCAAGGACTTGGTACGTGTGAATAAGGCTTTCATCGTAGAGCGTGCACTCTCCATGCGTCAGATGCTCATGTCGAGCAAACGACTTTCCGACTATATGCACTTTGCCGTCAAGGAGAAGAACGAGAATATCTGGATAGCTCAGCGTGAGGGACGCGCCAAGGACAGCAACGACCGCACACAGAAGTCAATCCTTCAGATGATGTCGATGGGAGGTGAAGGCAGCATCATCGAACGGCTCATGCAGTTGCATCTCGTTCCGCTGTCTATCAGCTATGAGTACGATCCTTGCGACTATCTCAAGGCTAAGGAGTTTCAGCAGAAGCGCGACAATGCCGAATGGAAAAAAGGACCTACCGACGACCTGGTGAGCATGCAGACAGGTATCTTTGGCTTTAAAGGTCATGTGCACTATCATGCTGCTCCATGTCTCGACGGCTATCTTGCGCAGATGGATCCTGAGACTCCCAAGCAGGATATATATAATAAGGTGGCTACGTATATCGACAAACAGATTCATGCCAACTACATGCTCTATCCGGGCAACTATGTGGCACTCGATCTCTTAGAGGAAACTTCCGCTCATGCCGACAAGTATACCGAGGCAGAGAAGGCAACCTTCGAGCAGTATATTGCCGGTCAGTTGCAGAAGATTGATTTGCCCAACAAGGATGAGGCTTTCCTCCGTGAGCGTATGCTCACCATGTACGCCAACCCTGTGCGCAATTATCTTTTAAGTAAAGACTGAACGCATAGACGTTAGTCGTTTGATGCGATAGGATAAAAAACGCAAGTACTTTCATTGCCTGTTGAAAGTACTTGCGTTTGTTATTTTAAGTACTTGCGTTGCTCATCGCAAGTACTTTTGTTTTTGGGATGAAAGGATTTTGTGCCACAAATGCTTAAATCCAAAAAGTCAAGGAATATAGTGTAAAAAATCTTGCTTTTATGTCATAATACCTACTTCCGAGGGTGTTTACAGTGATTCCAGCATACGCTTGATGACAACCTCGGCAGAAATCTCACGGTTGGCAGCCTCTGGTATTACCAGGCTGTTCTTGCTTTCGATGACATCATCGGTGACAATCAGTCCTCGGCGTACTGGCAGACAGTGCATGAAGCATCCGTTGTTGGTCCAGCTCATGTGCTCCTCGTCGATGGTCCAGCTCATGTCCTTGCTCAATATCTCACCATATTGTGCTGGATCCTTCACGCCTGGACAGCTCCAGTTCTTAGCATACACGAAGTCAGCGCCTTCCAGCGCCTTCTTCTGGTCGTACTCCACCTTGGCATTGCCCACAAACTTAGGGTCGAGCTCATAACCTTCTGGATGAGTAACTACGAAGTCGACGTCGGCTGCATTCATCCACTGTGCGAATGAGTTGGGCACAGCCTGAGGCAAAGCACGGCAATGAGGAGCCCAGGTAAGAACCACCTTAGGACGTGCCACCTTCTTGTGCTCCTCGATGGTGATGAGGTCGGCAAATGCCTGAAGAGGATGGACGGTTGCGGTCTCCATGGCGAAGACGGGACGTCCGCTGTACTTCACAAACTGATTGACGATGGTCTCGGCATAATCGTAGTCGCGGTCTTTCAGTCCGGCAAAACTGCGAATACCAATCAGGTCGCAGAAACTTCCCATCACAGGGATGGCCTCTAAAAGGTGCTCGCTCTTGTCGCCGTCCATGATGACGCCACGTTCCGTCTCGAGTTTCCATGCTCCTGCATTCACGTCGAGTACGATGACGTTCATGCCCAAGTTCATGGCTGCCTTCTGTGTACTCAGGCGGGTACGAAGACTGTTGTTGAAAAATATCATCAGCAAGGTTTTGTTCTTGCCTAATTCTTGATAACCGAAACGGTTTGCCTTTACTTCCTGTGCCTCGGCGAGCGCTGCTTTCAAATCGCCAAGGTCTTCAACATGAAAGAATGTTTTCATTGTTATTTGTTTTTTATTTGTTATTTCTTATTTCTTATATATTATATTACTATAGAATTGGCTTTCCCTTTGACCGTCGAACGTTGTTTCTTTACTCTTCGTTCTTCACTTCCTTGTCTGGCCGTTTCCTGTAATCAACCACTTGTAGGTGGTAATTTCTTCGAGAGCCATAGGTCCGCGTGCACCCAGTTTCTGTGTACTGATGCCTATCTCGGCACCGAGTCCAAACTGTGCTCCATCAGTAAAACTTGTTGGGGCATTCACGTATACGCAGGCAGCATCCACCATGGCTTGAAATTTCTTTTGTGCTTCCTCGTTGCCAGATACGATGCTCTCGCTGTGTCCGCTTCCGTATGTGGCGATGTGGTCGAGCGCCTCGTCTTCTGTCGCCACCGTCTTGATACTCATCTGCATACTGAGCCATTCGGTGTTCCAGATGCTCCTGATCTGAGGATTCTCTTCCTTCATCTTCTGCTCGCTCTCCTCGGCCTTATATAATAAGGTGTCGGGATAGTTGCCTTTCAGGGCTTTGTAGGCCTTGGTGTCGGCATGAATCTTTGTCTCATGTTTGGCAAGTTCTTCGCACAGCGTTCGAAGGTCGTTCAAACGGCTTTCGTGAATGAGCAGACAGTCGAGGGCATTGCATACACTTACCCTTCGGCACTTGGCATTGGTGATGATTCGTTTGCCCATCTCTATGTCTCCGTCCTTGTCGAAATAACAATGTACCACACCGGCTCCTGTTTCTATGACCGGCACCTTGGCTGTGTCGCGTACAAACTGTATGAGCTTCTTTCCACCACGAGGAATGCAGAGGTCTATGTAGCCTACGGCATTCAGCATCTCGCCTGTTGCCTCATGGGTGGCAGGCAGAAGGGTCACTACATTGGGACTGATGCCAAAAGTTTTCAACACTCTGTGGATAAGTTCCACGCCGGCAGTGTTGGAGGTGTCTGCATCCTTTCCTCCTTTCAGCACACATGCATTTCCGCTTTTGAAGCAGAGAGAGAAAACATCATAGGTTACGTTGGGGCGTGCTTCGTAAATCATTCCGATGACCCCGAAAGGGACGGCTACCCGCTGCAGATGCAATCCGTTATCGAGTGTCTTGTCCTTGAGAACTCTTCCAAGCGGTGAGGGCAACGTACTGACGTGTCTCATGTCTGAAGCAATATCCTGGAGTCGTTGCTCTGTGAGTTGCAATCGGTCATAGAGTGGGTTCGCCTTGTCCATCTTCGCCAAGTCTTCTGCATTTGCTGCAAGGAGCGCAGGAGTTTCGGCGATGATGGCATCAGCCACCGCCTGCAGGATTTCATTACGTTGGTCATCGGTAAGCAGACCTAATGTCTTGCTTGCCGCCTTTACTTGTTCGAAGGTCTCTTTCAGTTCCATTGGCTTTTTCCTTTCTTGTTTATGATAAGTGACTTGTATTTTTACAGTCACTAAGCTGTTCCTTTGTTGCAAAAGTAAGCATAATTATTGATAATTACAAGCTTTATGTGGGAAAAAGTAATGATTATGCTGATAAATGGATAGTTATGCAAAAAATGATACAAAAGAGGGTGCTTTTATATTTGCTGCTTAGTTTTGTGCTCAACTGTATTCCCCTGCTTAAAAAACGCACCTAAGAGTTTTTTTGAAATAGAATTACGCAAAAACCCTTCACCCTTCATCTATCCCTCGGAATCCCCTGTGTTTATCGGGGTTTCAGGGGCTGAATGGCACAAATCCACCCTTCATCACCCTTCATCGCCTGTCATTTCGAGTCATTTTCTGTCATTCAAATTGTTTTCAGTTCGTTATGAACTCACTTCCCTCACTTTCCTATTTGTTAAATTTCTATTATGAATTTGTTTTGCCAATAGTGGATAAATCTATGTTCTAAACTTTCGAACATAAGTCCTAAACTTTGGAACACAAGTTCTAAACTATCGAACATAAGTTCTAAACTTTAGAACATAGATTATATAAGCTACAGAGAACATTTTCTGTGGTTTAACGATATGGTTAACCACTCTTTGTGTAATTTTTAATACGAGTTGACTCGCTTGTTACTTAGTTATAAATTACGTTGGCTTACTTCATTTTAGTCATATTCACAGTTGACTACTTATGCAGAAGTTGCATCAGTTAGCCGGAATCCGAAAATGGCAAAAAAATGAAGAGTAATGAAGGGCGATGAAGGATGATGAAGGGTTAATTTTGACCTTTCTCTCTCGAATCCCCTGTGTTTATCGGCATTTCGGGCGTATAGATGAAGAGTGAAGGGTTTTTGCGTAATTCATTTTTATAAATACTGATGCAGGAAAAATGCCTACTTATGGCACTATTGTGCCCAGCGCTGGGCACAATAGTGCTCTTTGAGGAGCAATTTTACAGGAGGGGAAGTGATATTTTTGTAATGCATTATGACAAGGGCTGTTTGTGTTGCTAATCCTTGGGGGATGTTTGTATGGGCGTGTCAATCGGGCACTTCGACGATAAGATAGGTAGATTTCAAGATACAAAAGAGGGTGTGCCATAAATAACATGGCACACCCTCTTTATGGGTATAGAGTTTGTTATTCTACGTTGAAAGAGTAGATGTCATCGAATTGCTTGTTGGTTCCGATGGCGCCAGATACTGATTTAACGACGACTCCATTGATGATCACACGGCAGTTGTATCGTCTGCCCACAACACCGCCGAAGTGATGAACCTTTACCTGGTATTGTCCTGGAGTGAAATTGTCATTCACGCTATAGATGTTCTCTACTGCATTGCCGGGGTTGGATATCCAATCACGGTCGAGTTCGAAACAGCCTTGTTTCTTGTTGGTGAAGAAAACATGTAAGTTATCCGGACCATAAAGGTGCAGGTCGTAGTCTGTATGTTCTGCTTCGGAAGGATTGACCCATGTCAGGGTGGCCTGGAACTTGCCTGTTCCATATGTTGTGGTGATGGTGCCCCATGCGTCAGAACGTCCGTCGTTCCAGAAGATGTTGTCCAGCTTGATGTCTGTCCATCCAGAATATGTGTCATATCCACCTGTGCCTGCGATGAGTTTATTGGTTACATTTACTCTGATGACAGATGAATATTGTTCCATTTCTGTGTCGGAGTTCAACTGGCTTCGTTTCTGACGAGACAGCACGGCTTTGTATTCTCCTCTTGCCACGTATGCCATGTACAGGGGTGATCCGTTGGGTGAGAAGGCTATCATCTTGGCATCTTTTGAGCTGCCGTTGACAGGAGTGAGAGTGAGGTAGTAGAAATATTCGTTGTCTATATATTTCTGTAATATGCGGACTCCACCCATTTCTGTGGTCTGTTGTGGATATTCCACCAACACGAAGTATCCTGTCTCAATGAGTGACACATTGGAGGTGCCGTCAGCGTTGCGAGAGGAGAATGGTACTACTTCCCAACTGTTGGTATAGTCATTGTAACGCAGCAATACGTAGTTGGTGTTGCCTCCTGTGGGGCATTTGAGCACGAGCGGGCTGTTGAACGTGAAGTTCATAGGCTCTATCTTTATGCTGTTTCTCCCTACGATGCTGGCACCTGTTGGCAGCTGGCAGGGCAGGTCGGGAATATCAACATGGCTAATAGAAAAAGCCACTCGTCCGTTGTCGCCAGAGTTGGTCTTTGGCACGGAACCCTTTGGTACGTAGAGTGTGAAGCCTCCATTCTCGATGTCGGCATATTCATTGGTACCAACCACCACCGTCTGGTCGCCATCGACAAACTCGTTTTTCTCTCCCTTTTCCAGTACCATGGTGTCATCACCATCGCTCAGGCACGAGGTGAATAGTATTGCAGTCAGACCTATCACCAGTGTGCATATCTTATATGTCATTGATTTCTTCATGTTATTATTTTTTTAGTTGTTCTTAATGGTAAACTCTACGCGGCGGTTCTTGGCACGCCCTTCCTCAGTGTCGTTGTCGGATAGTGGACGTCTCATGCCATAGTAACTGTAGGTGAGCTTGTCTGGGTTGACTCCCTTGCTTACGAGATAGTTTACAACAGCTTTGGCGCGGTCGCGTGAGAGATTCATGTTGAACTCGTCGCCACCCACATTGTCGGTGTGTCCTTTTACCTCTACGTGGCGGTTGCTGCGTCTGATCGTTTGAGCCAGTTTGTCGAGATAATCGTATGACTCAGGCTTGATGTTGCTCTTTCCGAACTCGAAGGTGATGGCATCAATGGCACAGATGGTCTTGCCGTCTACCGACTTGTTCTTTGCCATCATTTCGTCGATTTCCTCCAATGTGTAGCATGGTTTCTCTGGTTTGGCAACAGGCACAGTGTATGTTTCCTTAACTACAGGTTCGGTCTTTGGCTCTGTCTTAGCAGGTTTCTTCTTGAAAATATCAAAAGGAATAGCAAGTGTTGCCTGTAGCTCAATACCGGAGAACTTGCGGTTGCCGTCGATTTGGTAGTTATCGTTGTAGAGATGCAAGATGTCGTTGGCTTTGCTGTCTTTCTCCTTTCCTGCGTAGGTGTCGGTAAAGCCATATTCGTAAGCTGCCTCTAAGCCAACGTAGCATTTCGTGTCGGCTACAGGAATGGCGAATTTCACACCGATGCCTGCTTGTCCTGCAAAATAAGTGGAGTTGAGATTGGCTTTAGTGATGTCCAGCTCATAGCCGGCATACTTGTAGTCTTCCATTTCTGCCTGTAGCTTGATGTTGCCGCCAGTGCACAGACCGAAAACAGGTGCAACAAAAACGTATGGGCGAATTTTGGAATCAGCCTTGCCAAAGTTGAAGATGAGAGGTACGCGCAGGTCGATGTAGTGGGCTTTGATAGTGTAGAAGATATTGTTGATTTGGCTCTCCTCATACGCATTGTCTTCCCTGAATATGCCTGATAGTTTTCCTCCTCTATTAAGGAATGTTACCTGAGGACGGACACCAAACTGGCGATTCTTACCGAACTCTCCATTCACGAAGATGGAGAAGATGCCACTGCCTGTCATTTTGTTGGATGGAAAGTCGTCCTTGTCCAGGTCGGAGTAACTCATCTTGTTGAAACGATAGCCGCCACCTATGCCGAGGTACCAGTTGCTTTGTGTGTTCTCTGCTTGAAACTCATTGGCTTCTTGAGCCGTTGCAGACAATGCTACGCACAGTGCCAGCCCCAAACTCAAGGCCATTTTTCTCTGTAGTTCTTTTTTCATAGACAATTATACATTATGTGAATAAATACTTAGCAGTCTTTCTCCACTTGCGCGCGAATAGGAAGCCGACTGCTCTGCAAAGGTAGATAAAAAACTCATTTCATGCAAGATGGTATTTTGCCTGGTAGGTGACAAAGTGCCTTGTAAGGATAGTAAATGGTCGAAAAAAGTGCTTAAGTGGTCTAAAAAACAAAGGCTAATGCAGTTTTATTTTGAAAGGGACCCCATAGTATTGCCTTTGTTTTCTGATAAAAGAAAAGGACTGGAATTTGGGAATATTCCCAAATTCCAGTCCTTTTAGCTGTATGCTCCTATGTTTTTTCTGGTAAGAACCATACTGAAGTTTAGTATGTACGGAAGTTATAGAAGTTATCACTCCCTTCGGTCGTTAGAAGTTAAAGCCAATAGCCTTTTTGTTGTATATTTGGCTATAAAGCATATGGCTTTAACTTCTCTAACTTCTTTAACTTCTTTAACTTCCCCATTGGGAAAGTTGAGTTTAGTGTCCACTTGAAAAAGTCAAAAAACGATTTTTTGTCTTTGTAACTTATTGATAATCAATAGTTGATTTTCGTAAAAATGACTTTTTAAAGTGGGCTCCTTACTGAACTTTCGCAAGTAAGCCCCACACGCTCTGAAAAGCTCCATACGCCCTGAAAGGGCAGAATCTCCTAGCCCAGGGCAACGCCCTGGGTATTTGTGGGCGCAAACCTATCGCCCTGTAAGGGCAAAAGCTTTAAAACCTGGCAATTAACAAAGCTTTTGCCCTTGCAGGGCGCCTTGCTGACTGCTATTATACCCAGGGCGTTGCCCTGGGCTAGGAGCTTTTAGGCCTTCAGCCCGTTCTTGAACCCAATGCAAAAGTTCAGCTATTTTATAATAAGCTATTACTTCGTTGCAAAGGTAAGTATAAATATTGATAATTGCAAACTTTATGCAAGAAAAAGTAATAGTTTTATGGATAAATGGATAGTTATACGGAAAATGAGATGCAAAAAAGTCAGGCAGCGCCTGACCTTTTTGTAATGGTGCTTTCTAATTCTTCTGATACATCCAGAAGAATTACTCTTTATCGTTTTCTTCTGGATGAGCCATTAGATACAGTTCCTTCTGTCGTTCGATTTCTCTTCTCAAGTCTTCCTTGTCTGGCAGGTAAAGCTTGTATTTAGCAGCGAACATCTGGTCGTTTTTTGCGAGGGTAGAGTATCGTGCCACGTCCGAATCTGTTTCGGTACAAAGTATGATGCCGATGGTAGGGTTGTCGTCTGGTCCTTTTTTCATCTTGTCGTACATCTGAAGATACATATCCATCTGTCCTACATCCTGGTAAGTGATGCGATTTACCTTCAAATTGACCAAAATAAATGATTTGATGAGGTAATTGTAAAATACCAGGTCGATGTAGTAGTCGTTTTCCTCGGTTCGAATATGTTGTTGACGAGCCACGAGTGCATATCCCTTTCCCATTTCCATCAAGAATTTCTCTAGGTTATTGATGATGGCAGTCTCCAGTTTTGATTCTGCGAGGGAGGTGCCTTCTGGCAAACCAAGGAATTCCAAGACAACGGGTGATTTGATGTATTCGAGTTTGTCTTGCTGATAAGCCTTTGTCTTGTCTCGCATCTCGTCAACGACAGGCTTCTTCTTCTTTGACATAAGAAGACGTTCATAATATAAGGTGTTGATATTGCGGTTCAAGGTTCTGAAACTCCAACCTTGCTCGAATGCCTCCTTTGCATACCATTCACGAGCCTTCTTATCTTCTACTCGTATAAGACGCTCGTAATGAGACCAAGGAAGAAGGCGTAACTCGAATTGGGCAGGCGGTGTCTGCCCTTTTTGAAAGTGCGAAGATAATTTATCAGACAGTGTCTGCTGAATTGGATTGTTAAATTCTTCAGACACTGTCTGAAGAATTTGTAAGTCATTGAATGTCAGATAAAACCTTTTGTAATTGGCAATATTGGTATATGAGAATCCCTTCCCGAATTCCTCCGTAAGTGCAGCCGAAGCCACTTCTATCACATGCTTTCCGTATTCTGCACGTGTTGCTCCGTTCTGTTCTTGTTCTACAATACGTTGTCCTATTCTCCAGTTTCTTTCCAGCAGAGAATAATTGACGGCAGCAAATGCCTTGCTGCGAGCCTTGCTGACGATGGAGCGCAGGTCATTGACGAGCAAGTTGTCTTCATCGTTATATTTCTTGTCGAGTTGCTTCATGATGCTACAGATTTTAGTTGTTCAAAGTGCAAAGATAGTACTTTCTTTAGAAATATCAATCTTTCTCTTCACTTTTTTCAATAAATATTTGGAGGTTTCGAGATTATTTTTTAATTTTGCCCTCAACTCAGTTAGCCCGTTTGTATGGGTGAGTGGGTTATTTACTGGTAAAGGACGTTTACGGAACGTTATCTTGGAGTCTTCGAATCTCGCAAATTTGAATCCATCTCATAAGATAAGGCAACGAGAACGTCCACGAAGGGTGTATTATATCCTGACGTATTCGAGCATGTTGTCTTTTAGGAGATGATATGTTCTTATGTCACATATTTATAATGCGTCATGGCGTGGGCTATCTGTGTTGCTTATCCTGGAGATGGGGGCAATGCGAGAGCCTGAAGACTTGGGATAAGCGAGAAGTAGAGACTCCCACGTCTTTTTTAGTATCTATACCTAACGATTTATAAACCGCCTAGTTGGGGATGTTCTGTAAGGCACAAAACATTGAAGACTATGAGAAAAGTATTATTTATTTTCTTGGTTTTGCTTGGAAGTTTGACAATGGTGTTTGCTGAACGTACAAAAGAGGCAAAGATTGAGCGTGTAAGTTCTGAAGTAAACGCAGTTCAGGCTTACTATTGTTCATATTGCTCAACAAGGGATAGAAAAGTTCCTCTTTATCCTCAAAGCAAAAGCTATCCAAAGTATGGTCCAGAGCCTTGTTCTGAGTGTGGTGGTGATGGACTCGTAAGTGATGTGCGAAATGGAAAAGTTGTACCTAATGCTCGTAAATGTGACGTGTGTAAGGGTACAGGTGGAAAATTTCATATTGTAACAGAACGGTGGTTGCATTGCAATAACTGCGGTAGAAACTTTAGCTATTAATAATATATACAAACTCTGTGAAATAGAAGGTAACTTTTTGTTGCTTTTATTTCGCAGAGTATATATTAGGGAATCTTATGGACAATAAAAAACTAAAGACAAGAAGAGAATTCTTCAGAAAGGTGGTTAGTGGGACATTGCCTTTGTTGAGTGCGTCTTTTGTAAGTTGTGGTATTTTGCAAGATAGCATTATACATGCACTTGGTGGAGAGTCTGACGGAAGTAGTTCTTCAGGTGGCTATGATGGTGGCTCTTATTCTGGTAGCGCCACAAGCGGATGTAGTTGGGGATGTGTAAGTTTATGCCAACAAACTTGTACTTTGAATTGTGCATCTAATTGTACCAATGGATGCAAGGTTTCTTGTACAGGTAGCTGCCAGAAATCTTGTTCTGGTAGTTGTAGAGGTTCTTCTCGGAGTTGAATTTTCAAAATTTATTTATATGAAGCAATTTGTTTGTCGTAATATATTGTTGTTTCTGGCTGGTATGATTGCTTTTGCTGCAAATGGTCAAAGAATAAAGGCTCCAATAAAAGCTGTGAAAGTTACAGCTAAAGTGGGTAAAATTGCAGTTCCATCGGTGCCAAGGGTAAATTTGACGGGAGCGACTGCCTTGGAAATCAAAAAAGGTCAGGAAGCGGCTGATAGAACTATAAGACAAATAAGACAACAGCTTTTGGCTATGTCAAAACTTGGACGTTTGGATACTTCTAAGTTGATGGCTCCAAATGCAATAAAACGTAATAGTTTTAGTTCGACAATTCCTCCAGAATTATTGAGACAAAGTGATTCTTTGATGATGGAGCTGTATGCCCATCGTTTCATGAATTATGCACGTGTCAATAGCCAAAGTACGGATAGCGAAGATATGTCTTCGTTTCCTTTGAATTCTGGACAGCGAAAGATGGCGGAACTTATCGAGCAAGAACTCTTGGTGATGGCTAAAAGCAACAAGGATTTGCAAGTTGTTCGTAGTGAAAGTGAGTATGTGTATGCTAAGTTGCCTGCTACCACAAAAAAGAAGTTGCCTTCTATTATGCTGATGGCGCATCTTGATGTAACTCCAGAGGCACCAGGTGGTAATATCAAGCCAATCATTCATCGCAACTATCAAGGTGGCGATATTACTTTGCCTTCGGGTATCGTCCTAAGTCCAAATACGCCACAAGGAAAACATTTGAGAGAGTGTATTGGAAAGACGATTGTTACAAGTGATGGAACAACCTTGTTAGGGGCTGATGACAAAACGGGATGTACTGTTTTGATGTCACTGATAGAACGCCTTGTATGTGGAAAGTCTTTTGAGCATGGTGATTTATACTTTGTTTTCTCGCAAAATGAAGATATAGGCAGGGCCGCAGAGAGATTTGAGCCTAAGCATGTGGATGGAAATCCTAATGTGGTGATAGATGTTGACGGAGATGACCCTCATAGTTTTTCTGTAGAGAACTTTACTGCTGCCATGCGTATCTATACATTTCATGGTAAAAGTGCGCATCCTGGTGAAGGGTATGCCAACAAATATGGTGATGCTTTGACGGCAGCTTCTTATTTTGTAGGACAAATTCCTCCATGTAAGCATCCGTCTGCCAGTCGTGGTAAACAGGGGTATGTCCATTGCTATGATATTAGTCATCCAAAGGATAGCGCAGGTAAGGTCGTTTCTGATGATTATTTGGTGAAAGTACGTTTGCGCTATTTTGATAAGTTGGAAGGTGATACTTTGCGGCAGATGCTTGACCATGCGGAAAAGGATGCACAGAAAGCTTTTCCTTTTGTGAGGGTTGAGGCTTCGGCTGAGAATTTGCAGTATGAGAATGTGGCATATACGATGTATCCAGCTTTGCCTAATATCATCAAGAAGGCTTATGCAAGTCTTGGCAAGAAAGTCTCTCCACGTAGTGAGCGTGGTGGTACAACTTCGGCAATGATTGCTGCCAAGGGCTTGCGTGGTGGAGCTTGTGTGTTCAGTGGTCAACAGGCAGAACATAGTGTCTATGAGTGGACTTGTGTCGAGGATATGATGGATATGACCAAGGTTTTGCAGAATGTCATAATGCAGATAAATAAATAGTAAACTTGTATTGCAGTCGAGTGTTTTGCCTACATACAAGTTGGTGGCTAATTTATAAAATTTCAAATGATGGAAAGTAATAAAGAATTAAAAACAAGAAGAGAATTCTTTAAAAAGACTCTAAATGGTACTTTGCCTTTTTTAGGTTTGTTAGCATTGATAAATGTGCCTTTTGTTGTTTCTGCAAATGGTGAGTGGGCTGGTGAATGTTCTTGTAGGGGACATTGTGAACATAGTTGTACTGCTGATTGTACAAATTCATGTCGTTCATGTGAAATATCATGTTCAAATGATTGTGATAAAGGTTGTCTCGGCAGTTGCTATGGAGAATGTAAGCGAAGTTGTTTGCAGAGTTGTATAGACTCGTGCAAAAATCATTTACGATAATTCATGAAAAAGATAAAAGAACGAGATAAAGGTTGGCAAGAAGGTCGTGCCAAGAATATCACTTTCATAGTCACCAAGGACTGCCAACTCGCTTGTAAATATTGCTACCTCGTAGGAAAAAACTCGAAAGAGCAAATGTCTTGGGAGGTAGCAAAGGCTGCCATAGACTATATCCTCGACCATGAGGAAGAAATGAAAGAAGAGAGTGTTATCTGGGACTTTATCGGGGGTGAGCCTTTCTTGGAGATAGACTTGATAGATAAGATCTGCGATTATCTCAAGGTGGAGATGTATCGCAGAAACCACCATTGGTTCAATTCCTATCGCTTCTCTTTCTCCACTAATGGTATCAACTATGGTTCGGAGAAAGTGCAGAACTTTATCAAGAAGAATCGAGAGCATCTGAGTATCGGTATTACCATTGATGGAACCAAGCGCAAGCACGACCTCAACCGTATTTGGAAGACCAAGGAGATGGAGCAAGAAATCCAGCCAAAGCCTGAGGATGAGAAAGGCTCATATGAGGATGTGGTGAAAAACATTCCTTTATGGTTGGAGCAATTCCCTGGTGCTGGCACGAAGGTGACGATTAGTAGCGCCGACATCCCTTATATCAAGGAGAGTGTGCTGCATCTCTATTCTCTTGGCATCCACGAGGTGAATATCAACTGTGTGTTTGAGGATGTTTGGAAGGAGGGAGATGATGCACTCTTCGAGGAACAACTAACCAGTCTTGCTGATGCCATTATAGATGGTGGCTATTACCAAGACTATGCTTGTTCGTTCTTCTCGGAACACATGGGCAAACCTATGGAATGTCAACTCCAAAACCAAAACTGGTGCGGTGCTGGTATGATGCTTGCCGTAGATGCGGATGGTAACTTTTATCCTTGTACCCGATTCGCGCAGTATTCGCTTCGTAGCAAGAAGGCTTGGATTATTGGTAACATCCATGATGGTATCGATAAAAACAAGCTCCGTCCTTTCCTAACCTTGGATAGATGTACGCAATCTACTCAAGAGTGCATCGACTGTGAGGTGGCAGAAGGTTGTGCTTGGTGCCAAGGTGAAAACTATGATGCCGCCGACACTCCAACTGTTTATCAGCGGGCTACAGCCATCTGCAAGATGCACAAGGCTCGTGTTCGTGCCAACAATTATTATTGGAATAAACTCTATCGTAAGTTAGAAAAGGAAGGAGGTGCGGAATGATACAGTATCTTGTGATATTATTGGATGATACATCCATTTCTTTCTGTCATTATCAAAATGACAAGAAAGAGCGGCATCTGATTCTTATTGAGACCTTGAAGGCAGGTATCGTTTATGCGATGAAGGAGAATCTGAACATTCAGTTTGTTTATCCTGACTATTCTTTGCCAAAAGAATACTTGGAGGTGATAGATGGCATAGACCATACGGACATCAAGCCTGCAAGTCTTGGGGATGAGGCTGACGTTGTGGTGCTGAATGGCATCAAGGACATAGATTTTGAGCAAGGAACATCTTTTGTGTTGCGACTATCCAAGCAAGAACTATTCGATAATGTAGCTGGTGTTTGTACCCTATTAAATAAGATGGATCGCCTGAATGTGGTAGTTACGGATATTGATAACTTTACGGATGTGGATTTCGAATGCTATTCGAATGTGCTTCGAACGTTATCTGAAGAACTGGAAAAACAGTATGCTGCAGGTAAGGCTGTGCAGTTGAATCTCTTGACCGACCGCATGATGCTCGACAAAATGAATAACTGTGGTGCTGGCGATACGAGTGTTACTTTGGCTCCCGATGGCAAGTTTTATGTTTGTCCTGCTTTCTATCTTACGGATAAGGAGGACGATATAGGTTCTTTACATGCAGCTATCGGCGATTTGCAGCATGGTTTGGATATAAAAAATCCACAGCTATATAAACTCGACCATGCACCTCTTTGCCGTCATTGCGATGCTTATCAATGCAAGCGTTGCATTTGGTTGAATCGCAAGATGACATACGAGGTGAATACGCCAAGTCATGAGCAATGTGTGATGGCTCACTTGGAGCGCAACGCTAGTCGAGAACTACTGAATGCGATTCGCAAGCATGGTATGTTTTTGCCAGAACAAGAGGAAATTAAGGAGATAACTTATCTTGACCCTTTTGATGTGAGAAAAGAATGGGAATGATAACTGATAAACGACGAAAATAATATGGCAACAAGAAAAGTGATAGGACAGGTTACGCCTGAGGAGAAAAATGAGATTCAGCATTTGTTTGAACGTCGCAATGGTTTGAACGAGTTGGCTAAAATATTGACGGCAGACAATGCGGAGTTGTATGAGAAGTTAGTGAAAGACCTCGGTGAGACAGGGACAAAGTTCCAGTCTTGGTGGGACAGAATGGGTGCCAAGTATCAATGGGAGAGCGTTGAGGGTGGCAACTGGGAAATCAATTTCGATACTTGTGAAATCTATTTGGTCGCATAAGACTTATGTCGTATAATAATTCTAAAAGATTAGACGTATGATGAATTTAGTTTTGATGATAGGTACTTCAGAGTTGCTGCTTATTGCGGCTTTGGTACTCTTGCTTTTTGGGGGCAAGAAACTGCCTGAGATGATGAAGGGCTTGGGACAAGGTGTCCGCAGCTTCAAGGATGGGATGAAGGAAACTGTAGATAATCCAGAAGAGACTACAACTTCTTCTGAAACATCCCCAAATACTTCTGAAAAGAAAGATACTTCCAACGAACAAGTAGAGAATAATGGGAAATAATCAGAATGATAATCTGATGACATTCGGAGAGCATCTTGAGGTATTCCGCAAGATGCTCTTTCGCATCATTGGCATCACGCTGTGCTTGACTATTGCCATCTTTTGTGCAAAAGATATGACTTTCAGGTTGTTATTGTCTCCTGGAGATAATCATTTTGTGACTTATCGAGTGATAGAACGGTTGGCTTCTTATATTGGGTGGGACTTTCATTTTGAACCCTATACGATACAGTTGATAAATACGGAGTTGGCAAGCCAGTTTATGACGCATGTCTCTACTTCAGTCTATTTGGCGTTACTATTTGTATCTCCATACATTGTGATAGAGCTGTATCGTTATATAGCTCCTGCATTGTATGAGAATGAGCGGCGGTATTCGGTATCTGTGGCGGTAGCCATATACTTATTGTTTATGTTAGGTGTATTGATGAGTTACTATGTGGTGTTTCCTTTCGCCCTGCGGTTTCTTGGAACCTATCAAGTTGCAGTGAGTGTGGTGAACCAAATCAATTTGGATTCCTATATCTCAACTTTTGTAACCTTGACCTTGCTAATGGGCTTGGTGTTCCAGTTGCCTGTTTTGTCTTTTTGGGGGGCGAAGATGGGCATCTTGAAAGCAAACTTTATGAAGCAATATCGTCGTCATGCTTTTGTGCTGATTGGTATCATTGCAGCGGTTATTACACCGCCAGATTTATTCACTTGCTTTATGGTGATGATGCCAATGTATGGGTTGTATGAGTTGAGCATATTGATTGTGCAAGAGGTAAATCTAAAAGAAGATAGATAAGGAAGATAGTATGTCAAAAGGTCGTAGTCATTCTCATTTTTGAAATCAGCAGGTACAGCCTGCTGATTTTAACTCCATGATAACGTTATCTACTATGTATAAGTCTCCCATCAAGTATAGCAATGAGCGTTCGTCGTGAAGCAGCTCATTCGTTTTGCTTTTATGGAAAATATCGAATGCTCTTTCTGGGGATATGTCCAAATGTTTTGCTAGTTTGTGTATATTATTTCAATCTTTATCCAAATTTCTCGACACATTTTATTGCCTCTTCAGCCATAGGTCCATGAATCTGTCATAAACAACATATCCTTCGGGCTTCCTATAAACTAGTTCTTTTTCTTCCAAAGTCTTGAGGGCAGCCTTTGCACTGCTAGCACCTTTTAGGTTGTGTTCCTTGATGAACTTGCCGGATGTAGGCTGGGCAACAATGACATCCTTGGCTATAGCCTTCAGAAGCGAGAACTGGTTCTCTGTGAAGAACTGTACCATATTCTCAAACTGTGGTTCTCAACCTTCGAGTACTGAAAGGATTTGCTAATTTCTTGTTACTTAGTTTCATACGCCATTACATCTTTAGTGTTACAACTTTTATGTAATGGCAAAGATGCAACTATTTCTTGAATGTGCAAAAGAAAATGGCTGAAAGAAGAGGAACATTCCCAATTTCCTGCCATTTATTAGCCTATCACATTGCATAGTCGGTTGATGGCTGCATCAAAAGTGGTGAGGTCTTTTGCTCGCTTTCTGATGGATGTCTTGTAATTATAGATGGTTTGCGTAGAATAGAATAGGAGGGTGGCCAGTTCCTGACCATCTGTGATTCCTAATCGCATCAGTGCATAGATACGCAGTTCCTTGGTGAGACTGTTAGGCGCAGGGAGAACAATCTGCTTTTCTGGCAGCAGCAGTTGGTTGAACTCATCCACGAAATTAGGGTATAAGTCCACAAAAGCCTTGTCGAATCGTATATAGAAACTTGAAGCTTCCTCTTCTGCCAACTTATAGCTGTTGATGGCGGTAAGGAGATCGGCAGTCTGCTTTGCCTTGATCTTGCGGCTCACCAACTTGCGAAAATCGTCGAGTTTCTTGATATAGACGGCACTGATGTCCATAAACAATCTCATATAAGTCTCCCTGCGCTTGTTGGTATTGAGCAGCTTCTGGTTCAGTTCGTCCAAGAGTGTATTTTGACTCTTCACCTCCCGACGACTCTTTGCCAAACGCTTATTTATCCTGAAGACAAAGAACATCATCGCCAAGAAGCCAAGAGACACGATACTTACCACAACCAGCGATATCGTGATGATACGATTCTGACGTATTTCTCGCTGATGATTTGTTTCCGTAATAAGCGGAAGAATGCGAGAAATCTCAACCATTCGAAGACGATTGTTATAAAACTGAGCATCTTCCATCGAACAATAGATATACTTTGCCACACGCTTCGCATACTTCGCATCCTTATTATATAGATAGGTGGAAAGTTCCTGAAGTGCCAAATTTTCTTTCAAGGGACAAACCTGGTCGGAGATGGCCGCCTGTACCAAATATTTCTCATATATGTCCATTTGCTCATTGTCTTGATAATAACGAGCTATACAATATGCAGCAGAAGCATGCACCCTGCTGTCAACAGGACTGGCGGCAAGTGCTTTCTGATACCAGCCCAGCACTTTCTTGTCTGTGCGATGTTGCAAATACTCCAACTCACCACTCAGATAATAATAGAGCGCAGATTGTTTGTTGCCCATATATTCAAGGGTCTTGGCAAGATAAAGTCTTTTTTTATCTTGCATTTCCTCCTTGAATTCAGACCTTTCGCAGAAAGCTCCCCAATAGTTATACACCCATGTCAAGGTGTAATAATAGTATTGCATCAGCTTGGGCGAAATGTCTTCTGGCTTCAAAGAAAGCAACAGGTCTTCAGCCTGACTGTAGAAGCCTCCTGTGGATAACACCGCAGCCCGATTGATCTTGTTGAGGTTGATGTAATAGTCATCATGCAATTGTTTTGCCAATTGCAGGCCCCTTTTGGCATAGACCATGGCAGAGTCATATCGATAAGTATAATACTCACGATAGATTTGATTGTAAAGACTCAGACGCTCTCGTTTGCCGGAAGTAAGATTCAGTTTTTTCTTCATTCTTATGAGTTTCTTCTCTTTCTTGGAAGAGAACTCGTCCCGACGAGCTATATATTGGTCCAGACGATGAAGCAACTCATCCTCGTCCTCCAAATCCGCATTTTGGGAAAATGCCGCATTTGCCACCATCGGCATCACCACCATCATCAAGAGCCATACTATCTTCTTCATTGTCCTTTATTTATTATTGTTCTTACCAGTTTTTACTTAGTCATGAAAGAGAATAACCCTTTACGGTTGCAAAAATACGACTTTTATTCTTCTTTTCAATATCTACTCTCATAAAAAGTATTAATTTTATATATATTCTGATTATTAGACAGTTAAGTCATTATAAGAGTACCCACGCATCTACTCAAACCCTACGCACAGCACCAAGGTGTCTAAAATCAATCTATCTTTGCAATCGAAATCGAACAGCATTCGATTCAGACCTAAATATTTTGGAATAAACAAAAATAAAATAATGTAACTAACAAAAGAACAAGTTATGAACCTAAAAATCCGTACATTCTCCATGGCTTTGGCTGCAATGTCAGCGACAAGCTACATGTATGCACTTCCTTCTAACAATATTGAAGAGAAGTCATGTACAAAAGAAAAGAAGTCTCTCAATCTCGAAGAGGAATCCGTAGAGAAGAACAAGAAGGAAGAGCGTAACGTGATGCTTAACGCTGCCGATGCCAACAAGCCTCGTGAAATCCAAATTGGATTGCCAAGCGAAGACGTAACCGTATATGAGAACGGTCTTCCTGCCGTCTATTCATCCTCAGTTCACAAGCTCTCAGCCCACTGGCGCGGCGATGCCTCTCTGAAGGGTACCGACCTGATGACGCCTTCTGAGTCGGCTATTGCCACTGGTAACATTGCTTACGCTGTATCTTCTTTCAGCGAATTAGGTCAGAAAGAGTTCAAGGGCAAACTCAATTACAAGGCGAACCACTTCGGTATGCAGAACTTTGATCTCAACCTCTCTGGTGGCATCGGTACCAACTGGCTCTATACCGCCAGCATGTATCAGAACTTCGACCCGGGAAGTTTCAAGCTCCGCTTTACCGATTATGCAGACCGCACCCAGATTTATCATATCGGTCTGACCCGAATCCTGAACGAAGGCAAGGGACGCATCTCCTTATTATATAAGTACTCAAACAGCAAGAACCCAGGCAACTTTGCCAATGCGGCACCTTTCATCTACGCAGGTGACGGCAGCATCAAGAAAATTGCCGGCTTCGACCCTGGCATGAACTCCTATGTTCAGCGACAAGGTTCTTTCCAATACTTGAACACCAAGACTGGCAAGATGGAGACCTGGAACATGAGCGACGGAAGCGAGAACCACGCCAACGAGATTGCCCTCATCAGCCAGTACCAATTTGACAACGGATGGTTGTGGAAATTCAACGCTAAATACATGAATGCTCCTCGCGCCAACTACGTGGATTACGGTGGCAGCTCTATCTCGGAGGTGAGCGAGGCTGATGGCTATCAACTCTCAGATGGATCAGCTTATAGCGGACTCATCGAGGGACGACGTACTTGGTTGCACATAGGAAAGGTGAGCAATGCTCTCATGACGACAGAAATCAGCAAGCAGCTGAACAACCACAAGTTGATGATAGGTCTGAACGAGTGGTATTATCATCTCGACTACTATTCATCATCTTTCCAGTGGGCTGGTACCGTGGAGCCTTATCCTCGCACATTGAGCCAAATGTATGTAAACCCTCTTGACCCGACACAGACCGCACGTCGTTCCGAGACCTTTGGATATAACGAGCTGAGTCCTGAATACACCAAGGGCTCAGAGAACAAGTTGGCTGTTTATTTTACCGACGAATGGAAGGTAACCCCTAAGTTCAAAATATTCTATGGCGGACGTCTGGAGTACTATCGCATGTCGGCAGACCAGATTTCAGCCTCACGCTTCAAAGGATTCCATATCGGCAATTTCAACACCTATTCTACTGCGGAGGATGGTTCTATCGTAACCACAGCGCATAGCATCGAACCAGCCAAGGTGACCAAGAATAAGTTGAACTATGCGGCTACCCTGCAGTTGACATACAACCTCACCAACCAGTTTGGTCTGACAGCCGACGCAACCATCGCCACCCGCTTCCCACGCATCAGCGAGTATGCAGGAACAGGTCCTACCGAGGAACAGTATAAGCGAGTTACAATCCCTTTGATCCGTGGTGGAATCTTCTACAAGAACGATTGGATAGACCTGTCTTCCATGATTACTTACATCTCGAAGTCGAACAATATTGACCAGCAGAACCTCACCAAGCCTGGCACATCAGAAGGCAAGACTGTGTTGCTCATCTACAACATCCAGACCTTGGGCTGGACCACCTCTGCCGAGATCAATCCATTCAAGAATTTCCACATGCATGCCCTCTTCACCTATCAGAAGCCAGTGTATAAGAACTACAATGCAAGCGTGACGTTCAACGACGGCCAGACTATGGGTGTAAATGCGAACAACATGATCGTGAAGGAGATTCCACAGGTACTCATTGAGCTGGATCCTAAGTATGACATCACCAAGAACTTGAATGCTTGGTTGAGCTTCCGTTACTTCGGCAAGACCTACGCCAACCTCCAGGAGGCACTCTATTTCAATGGTCACTGGGAGACTTTCGGTGGTATCAACTGGAACGTGAATAAGAAACTGAGCCTCGGTGTGAGTGTCATCAACATCCTCAACGAGAAGGGCGCAAAAGGTACCATCAACGGTTCGGAGTTGATTACCAAGGAAGAAGCCGGCAAATATGCAGGCAAGTATATGAGTGGCAGCTATCTTCGTCCATTCACCATCGAGTTCTCAGCAGGAATCAAGTTCTAAGCTTTCATAATATACGATGAAAATTGCAAAAAAGAAAGACTGCAAGACGTTATCATGACAGCAAAAATAACAACAATCAAATAAAAACCAAAGAACAATGAAAAAGGCATTTATGCTTATCGCAGCGATGTGCATGACTTCAGTGATGGCATTCGCTCAAAAGACCATCAGAGTATCGACCGACAAGACCGATCTCGTGATGCAAGTTTCTCCTAAGGGTCGTCTCTACCAAGTGTATTTAGGCGACAAGTTGAAGAATCCCGCAGACTATCAGAACCTGAAATGGGACGTATATGCAGCCTCTGATGGTGCCGTCTGTCAACGAGGTCATGAGGTTTATGCAACTTCTGGTGCTGAAGATTTCTTCGAGCCGGCAGTGGCTGTGACTCATGCCGATGGCAACATGACCACCTATTTATATTATAAGTCATCCGAGGAGAAAGCTATCAATGGGGGTACAGAAACCATCATCACCCTTCAGGACAAAGTATATCCGCTGACCGTGAAGCTCCACTACGCAGCTTATCCTAAGGAGAACGTCATCAAGGCTTGGAGCGAAATCTCTCACAAAGAGAAAGCCCCTGTCACCCTCTGGAGATACAGCTCTACCATGCTCTACTTCAAGGCAAACAAATACTTCGTCACCAACTATCACAGCGACTGGGCTAAGGAAGGACAGCCTGAAACCTGCCAGTTGACTACAGGCAAGAAGATCGTTGACACCAAGCTCGGCACACGTGCCGCCATGCAAGAGGAGCCTTTCTTCGAATTGGGCTTCGACGAACCTGCCAAGGAAAACGAAGGCAAGGTGATGCTTGGTACCATAGGATGGCCGGGCAACTTCCGCTTCACTTTCGAGGTGGACAACGTGGGCGCACTCCGTGTCATCCCAGCCATCAACCCATATGCTTCCGACTATAAGTTGAAGGCAGGAGAGACATTTACGACCCCTGAGTTCATCTTTGCCATGAGCGACAATGGTATGGGCGAGGCTTCACGAAATCTGCACAACTGGGCTCGCCAGTATCAGGTGAACATGGGTATGGAAGACCGCCTTACCCTTCTGAACAACTGGGAGAACACTGGCTTCGACTTCAACCAGCAGAGTCTTGCTGAGTTGATGAAGGATGCCAAGGACCTGGGCGTAGATATGTTCTTGCTCGACGACGGTTGGTTTGCCAACAAGTATCCTCGCAAGGACGACCATGCAGGCCTCGGCGACTGGGAGGCTACCAAGAGCAAACTGCCAGAGGGAATACCTGGATTGGTAAGAGACGCCAAGAAGGCTGGTGTGAAATTCGGAATTTGGATTGAGCCTGAGATGGTGAACCCAAAGAGCGAACTTTTCGAGAAGCATCCCGACTGGGTCATCATGCAGCCTAAGCGTGACACTTATTACTATCGCAACCAGTTGGTGCTTGACATCAGCAACCCTAAGGTACAGGATTATGTGTTCGGCATCGTGGATCGCATCATGACGGAGAACCCAGATGTGGCTTACTTCAAGTGGGATTGCAACAGTGTGATTACCAACATCTACTCTCCATATCACAAGGAGAACCAGGGCAACTTCTATATCGACCATGTGCGTGGCATCTACAAGGTACTCACTCGCATCCACAACAAGTATCCTAAGTTGCCTATGATGCTCTGCTCTGGCGGTGGCGGCAGAATGGACTACGAGATGTTGAAATACTTCACCGAGTTCTGGTGCTCGGACGATACAGACCCATACGAGCGCATCTACATCCAGTGGAGCTTGTCTAAGTTCTTCCCAGCCAAGACCATGGGCTCTCATGTAACCAACTGGAACAAGAACACCAGTGTGAAGTTCCGCACTGATGTTTGCAGCTCTTGCAAGTTGGGCTTCGACATCGACCTCAAGTCACTCTCAAAGGATGACTATAAGTTCGTTCAGAACGCCGTCAAGAACTATGACAGCATGAAGCCGATGATTCTCGAAGGCGACCAGTATCGTCTGGTATCTCCATACGAGGGCAACCACTGTGCCATCAACTATGTAAGCAAGGACAAACAGCGTGCCGTCCTCTTCGCCTACGACTTGCACCCACGCTACAAGGAGCCTGTGATGAACGTGAAGATGCAGGGCTTGGATGCTGATAAAGTATATACTGTCAAGGAGACCAACCTGATGCCTGGCAAGGAATCAGATTTGGAGTGCAATGGCAAACAGTACAGCGGTGACTATCTGATGAAAGTCGGCTTGAATGTATTCAGCCCGACCGATGGAACCAGCCATGTATTGGTATTGGAATAAAGTATCAACTATTCATAATTAAACAAAAAATGTGATACCGGCAGAAATGCCTACTTGTGACACTATTGTGCCCAGCAAAGGGCACAATAGTGCAATTATACAGAAAGGGGAGTAAGATTCTCAGATGCAAAAGAGGGTGTGTCATAAATACATGGCACACCCTCTTTATGGGTATAGAGTTTGTTATTCTACGTTGAAAGAGTAGATGTCATCGAATTGCTTGTTGGTTCCGATGGCGCCAGATACTGATTTAACGACGACTCCATTGATGATCACACGGCAGTTGTATCGTCTGCCCACAACACCGCCGAAGTGATGAACCTTTACCTGGTATTGTCCTGGAGTGAAATTGTCATTCACGCTATAGATGTTCTCTACTGCATTGCCGGGGTTGGATATCCAATCACGGTCGAGTTCGAAACAGCCTTGTTTCTTGTTGGTGAAGAAAACATGTAAGTTATCCGGACCATAAAGGTGCAGGTCGTAGTCTGTATGTTCTGCTTCGGAAGGATTGACCCATGTCAGGGTGGCCTGGAACTTGCCTGTTCCATATGTTGTGGTGATGGTGCCCCATGCGTCAGAACGTCCGTCGTTCCAGAAGATGTTGTCCAGCTTGATGTCTGTCCATCCAGAATATGTGTCATATCCACCTGTGCCTGCGATGAGTTTATTGGTTACATTTACTCTGATGACAGATGAATATTGTTCCATTTCTGTGTCGGAGTTCAACTGGCTTCGTTTCTGACGAGACAGCACGGCTTTGTATTCTCCTCTTGCCACGTATGCCATGTACAGGGGTGATCCGTTGGGTGAGAAGGCTATCATCTTGGCATCTTTTGAGCTGCCGTTGACAGGAGTGAGAGTGAGGTAGTAGAAATATTCGTTGTCTATATATTTCTGTAATATGCGGACTCCACCCATTTCTGTGGTCTGTTGTGGATATTCCACCAACACGAAGTATCCTGTCTCAATGAGTGACACATTGGAGGTGCCGTCAGCGTTGCGAGAGGAGAATGGTACTACTTCCCAACTGTTGGTATAGTCATTGTAACGCAGCAATACGTAGTTGGTGTTGCCTCCTGTGGGGCATTTGAGCACGAGCGGGCTGTTGAACGTGAAGTTCATAGGCTCTATCTTTATGCTGTTTCTCCCTACGATGCTGGCACCTGTTGGCAGCTGGCAGGGCAGGTCGGGAATATCAACATGGCTAATAGAAAAAGCCACTCGTCCGTTGTCGCCAGAGTTGGTCTTTGGCACGGAACCCTTTGGTACGTAGAGTGTGAAGCCTCCATTCTCGATGTCGGCATATTCATTGGTACCAACCACCACCGTCTGGTCGCCATCGACAAACTCGTTTTTCTCTCCCTTTTCCAGTACCATGGTGTCATCACCATCGCTCAGGCACGAGGTGAATAGTATTGCAGTCAGACCTATCACCAGTGTGCATATCTTATATGTCATTGATTTCTTCATGTTATTATTTTTTTAGTTGTTCTTAATGGTAAACTCTACGCGGCGGTTCTTGGCACGCCCTTCCTCAGTGTCGTTGTCGGATAGTGGACGTCTCATGCCATAGTAACTGTAGGTGAGCTTGTCTGGGTTGACTCCCTTGCTTACGAGATAGTTTACAACAGCTTTGGCGCGGTCGCGTGAGAGATTCATGTTGAACTCGTCGCCACCCACATTGTCGGTGTGTCCTTTTACCTCTACGTGGCGGTTGCTGCGTCTGATCGTTTGAGCCAGTTTGTCGAGATAATCGTATGACTCAGGCTTGATGTTGCTCTTTCCGAACTCGAAGGTGATGGCATCAATGGCACAGATGGTCTTGCCGTCTACCGACTTGTTCTTTGCCATCATTTCGTCGATTTCCTCCAATGTGTAGCATGGTTTCTCTGGTTTGGCAACAGGCACAGTGTATGTTTCCTTAACTACAGGTTCGGTCTTTGGCTCTGTCTTAGCAGGTTTCTTCTTGAAAATATCAAAAGGAATAGCAAGTGTTGCCTGTAGCTCAATACCGGAGAACTTGCGGTTGCCGTCGATTTGGTAGTTATCGTTGTAGAGATGCAAGATGTCGTTGGCTTTGCTGTCTTTCTCCTTTCCTGCGTAGGTGTCGGTAAAGCCATATTCGTAAGCTGCCTCTAAGCCAACGTAGCATTTCGTGTCGGCTACAGGAATGGCGAATTTCACACCGATGCCTGCTTGTCCTGCAAAATAAGTGGAGTTGAGATTGGCTTTAGTGATGTCCAGCTCATAGCCGGCATACTTGTAGTCTTCCATTTCTGCCTGTAGCTTGATGTTGCCGCCAGTGCACAGACCGAAAACAGGTGCAACAAAAACGTATGGGCGAATTTTGGAATCAGCCTTGCCAAAGTTGAAGATGAGAGGTACGCGCAGGTCGATGTAGTGGGCTTTGATAGTGTAGAAGATATTGTTGATTTGGCTCTCCTCATACGCATTGTCTTCCCTGAATATGCCTGATAGTTTTCCTCCTCTATTAAGGAATGTTACCTGAGGACGGACACCAAACTGGCGATTCTTACCGAACTCTCCATTCACGAAGATGGAGAAGATGCCACTGCCTGTCATTTTGTTGGATGGAAAGTCGTCCTTGTCCAGGTCGGAGTAACTCATCTTGTTGAAACGATAGCCGCCACCTATGCCGAGGTACCAGTTGCTTTGTGTGTTCTCTGCTTGAAACTCATTGGCTTCTTGAGCCGTTGCAGACAATGCTACGCACAGTGCCAGCCCCAAACTCAAGGCCATTTTTCTCTGTAGTTCTTTTTTCATAGACAATTATACATTATGTGAATAAATACTTAGCAGTCTTTCTCCACTTGCGCGCGAATAGGAAGCCGACTGCTCTGCAAAGGTAGATAAAAAACTCATTTCATGCAAGACGGTATTTTGCCTGGTAGGTGACAAAGTGCCTTGTATGGATAGTAAGTGGTCGAAAACAGTGCCTATATGGTCGAAAAAAAATCTAAAGAGGTCTTTATGTTATTGTTTTCTTGTTTATATTCTCTTTAACCACAGATCCATGAATCTGTCGTAGATGAGGTAGCCGTCATTGGTTCTATATACCAATTCCTTGTCTTCTAAAATCTTAAGAGCAGCCTTTACGCTGCTGGCTCCGCTCAATTTATGTCCTTTGATGAACTTGCCTGCTGTCGGTTGTGCAACGATGCCGTCCTTGGCAATGGCTTTGAGAAGAGCAAACTGATTTCCTGTAAAGAACTGCGTCATGCTCTCAAACTGCGGTTCTCTTCCCTCAAGGATGGAAAGGAGAGCGGCATTGACTTGCGACATGTTTTCGACTTGGCTTTCTGATTCGTAAAGGCGGTTCATAATGCATTGGATATACCAAGTATGCCCATCGAACTGCTGATAGATATGCTCGAAAATCTCTTTTGATAAGTCACCACCTTTCTGCTTAAAGAAGTTTTGGCAGAAGTTATAGTAAATGTCGCATTTCAGTGGCTTTAAGCCCATCATCTCTGTGCTTTGGTAGAATGGATGTTTTGGCGAGCCGAATATTTCTGCCATTAAATGTTGTTTGCTGCCAGAAAAGATAAAGTGGACATGTTGGGCGAACTGAATGTAGGAGCGAAGCAAAGCCTCCGTTCCCTTCTTTGGATATTTAGCTATCTGCTGAAATTCATCGATGGCGATATATACCTCTTTGCCACTCTCGTTGAGATAATTGAAGATGCTACGAATAGTAACATCTTCTTGTGTTGGTTCCACCGTGATGGAGACACTCGGTTCGCCTGTCAATGGATCCATGCTAAGCACTGGGCGTAAGGCACTGAAGAAAGCAATGGTCTTCTCGAAGAATGAGGCGTTCTTGCGCACAATGTCGTTGATGACCATAACGCCAAGTTGCTCCACAAAATCATTCAAATTCTTGGTGGCGAAAATGTCAAGGTATAGGCATATGGCATCATTCTCTTCTTCCTTGAGATGGTAGAAGGTGTTCTTAATAAGTCCAGTCTTGCCAATCCTTCGAAGAGAGATGAGGGTAATATTTCTTCCGTTCTTCAAGTGGGAAAGTAAAGTCTTTGTTTCTGCCTCTCTATCGCAAAAATACTCAGGGCTTTCATAACCTTGATAGACGAAAGGATTCGCTAATTTCTTGTTACTTAGTATCATACGCCATTACATGTTTTGTGTTACAACTTTTTTGTAATGACAAAGGTACGACTATTTCTTGAATATTAAAAAGAAAAAGGGCAGAAAGTTGAAAGATGTACTCTATTTTCTGCCCTTTGCCATGTGATTATTGAAAATCTATAATGGAATTTCTATAATTATTGATTGTTACTTCTCCTTTGGTCTTGCCACAAACTCGGTATGAAGGGTCTCCATCGGATGCTCCTTCAGGTTGATGAGGATGTTTGGCGTATTGCCATTGGCGACGATGACCTTGATGCCGGCATTGGCAACTTCCTGGGCGGTCTTTGCCTTAGATGCCATACCGCCACGGCCATGACTGCTCTTGCTGGGCTGTATGTATTCGCTGATGTCGCGATCATAATATACCGATGGGATGATGCGTGTATGAGGATCGCAGGGATCGCCGTTGTAGATTCCGTCCACGTTGGTAAGGAGGATGAGCGTGTCCGCTTTCATCATTTGGGCAATCAGTCCCGACAATTCATCATTATCAGTAAACATCAGCTCGGTGATACATACCGTATCGTTCTCGTTCACGATGGGGAGAACACCGTTCTCCAGCATGACTTCCATACAGGCTTCCTGATTCTTGTACTGTTCCTCGGCACCGAAGTTCTCCTTCATGGTAAGCACCTGGCCAATCTTGATCTTGTATTCACGAAAGAGGTCGTAGTATAAGCCGATAAGCTTTACCTGACCGATGGCTGAGAACAACTGGCGTTGCTCTACGCTGTCAAGATGGTGCTCTACGTGATGTTCGGCTCTTCCTGCAGCCACAGCTCCTGATGATACCAGGATGACCTCATAGCCCTGTTGCTTGAGCCATACGATTTGGTCGACAATAGCCGACATTCTTGTTACGTCGAGTTTGCCATCTTCACGGGTCAGCACGTTGCTGCCCACTTTTACTACAATTCTTTTCTCCATTTTGTATTGATATGATTGGGGGAGGAGAATTTGTGACCTTCAATTCTAACCCCCTCGGATAGATATTATTTTTTATTGTCCTTCTCTCTTATTTCGACTCTTCGAATCTTGCCGGAGATGGTCTTTGGCAATTCATCTACGAACTCGATGATGCGAGGATACTTATAAGGGGCGGTCTCGTGCTTTACGTGATCCTGCAACTTCTTGATCAGGTCGGTACCTGCCAAACTCTTGTACTCATCTTTGAGCACAACAGTAGCCTTTACCACCATACCTCTTATAGGGTCTGGTACACCGGTAATGGCACACTCTACTACGGCAGGATGAGTCATCAGGGCATTCTCTACCTCGAAGGGACCAATGCGATAGCCTGAGCTCTTGATTACATCGTCAATTCTTCCCTCAAACCAGAAGTAGCCTTCCTCGTCGCGCCAAGCCATGTCGCCTGTATGATAGTAGCCGTCATGCCATACAGATTTTGTCTGTTTCTCGTCACGGTAATAGTATTTGAAAAGGCCGATAGGTTTTTGGTCACCTATGCGGATGCAAATTTCGCCTTTTTCGCCATCCTCGCATTCGCTCATGTCTGGGCGAAGGATGTGAACCTCGTATTGTGGGTTAGGCTTGCCCATGCTTCCTGGCTTTGGCTTGATCCAGGGGAAGGTGCCAAGAGTCATGGTGGTCTCTGTCTGTCCGAAGCCCTCATAAATCTGAACGCCTGTCAGTTTCTGGAAGGTTTCTGCCACAGATGGGTTCATAGCCTCTCCCGCAGTGGTGCAGTATTCAAGACTGCTGAGGTCATACTTAGAGAAATCCTCCTGAATCATGAAGCGATAGATGGTGGGAGGTGCACAGAAGGAGGTGATGTGATATTTCTCTATCTGGCGCATAATCTTGTCGGCGGTAAACTTCTCATGGTCGAAGACGAAGACGGTGGCTCCGGCAAACCATTGTCCGTAGAGCTTGCCCCAAACAGCCTTGCCCCAACCGGTATCGGCTACGGTAAGATGGATGGAATTTTCGTGCAGGTTGTGCCAATATACACCCGTGGTCAAATGGCCGAGCGCATAGAGGTGATCGTGTGCCACCATCTTTGGCTCGCCTGTGGTGCCCGATGTGAAGTACATCAAGAGAGTGTCCTCGTTGGAATTTACATGCTCAGGACGAACGAAAGGAGCACATTCGTTCCATTCCTTCATCCAGTCGTGGAAACCCTCAGGAATTTCTGGACCGATGCTGATCAATGTCTTGACAGTAGGACTCTCTGGCATGGCCTCGTTGATTTGTTCTACCACATAGTCGTCTCCACAGCAGATGATGGCTTTCACGCTTGCTGCATTGTTACGGTAGATGATGTCGTGCTTGGTAAGCATATGTGTGGCAGGGATGGCTACGGCACCCAACTTGTGGAGACCGAGCATGGCAAGCCACCACTGGTAATGGCGCTTCAGTATGAGCATTACTTTGTCGTCGTGGCCTATGCCGAGACTCTGGAAGTATGCCGCAGCTTTGTCGCTCTGCTCCTTCAGGTCTTGATAGGTAAAACGTATCTCCTCGCCACGTTCACTTGTCCAAAGCAGTGCAACATGGTCGGGTTTTATCTTTGCCCACTCGTCCATTACGTCGTAGGCAAAGTTGAAGTCTTCGGGGATGATAAACTCCAGATGCTCCTTGAAGTCTTGTTCTGAAGTAAAATGAGTTTGTTTTAGAAATCTCTCTATCATGTTGTGTGTGATTATATCATTTGGCTTAACATCTTCAATTTCTTAACACCTTTAACTCCTATATGATTATACAAAGAAACTTGGCTGATTTCCCGTTCAGCGAGCGGAAGCAGTGTTGTTTCTTACTGTCGAAATAAATACTGTCGCCAGGATTAAGTACCATCACTTTATCCTCTATCGTTACTTCGAGCTGGCCTTCCATGACGTAGTCGTATTCCTGACCGTCGTGTCCGTTCTTGTGAGGCTTGTCATCTCCTGGCAGAGGGTCAACCTGTACCATGAAGGGATTTACCCTTCTGTCTTTGAAACCTACAGCGAGGCTTTCGTATTTATACTGGTTGTTGCGTTCTATTTCCGGACCTTGCCCCTTGCGTGTGACGTAGTAGCCCTTCATGCGAGGCTCCTCGCCAAAGAGCAGTACATCGAGGTCAATGCCATAGCGTTTTGAGATCTTGGAGAGGCGATATACAGATGGGTCGGCCTCTCCCGATTCGATCTTCAGATAATGTTCAAGACTGATTTCGCAAAGCTCTGCCACTTCCTCTGCAGGGATGTTGAGAACTTCGCGCAGACCTTTCAGTCTTTCTCCTATTTGCTTAATTGCTTCGTCCATTGTTCTATTCTTTTTAGTCGTTTGTTGGCAAAAATTGTTGCTTGTCTTCGCTTTTTGTGACAAAGATTGTGCAAAACAAGCTCGCTTGATTTTGCCGAGTGTAGCCAATTTTCGCTTTTTGTGGCAAAAGTACGATTTTTAAGTGATTTGAGCAAACAAAGAGGTGATAAAATGAATAATTACAAGCTGTTTTGATGGTAAACTGTTGTAACTATGCAGAAAAAAACTAAGTATTTGTTGTTTTGTGATTGTAGAAGCTTGCCTTTGTGGTTCTAAAGTATCTTATTTTTCTTCTGGTTATATAACTTGGCTCTCCTTAATGTATAACCTCTAATGCTATAGATCGAAACCTGTAAAAGCCTACTGCATACTGCTTCGCCTAACTTGTATTTAGTTATGTACAGACTATATTTAACCACATCTAAGCTATATTTAGTAGAACATAAGTTAAGATATATAAAAAGCAGTAGGTTTCTTGAGGTTTTGTAGTAGGAAAGTTGTAACTTTACAGGCATATTACAAACCTTTTAGAGTGATAGATTATGGCAAGATACATCAAGCAAGAGATGCCCGACCTCAATGGTACTGGCGAAACCAAGTGTTATTATCGTTTAGAGAAGAGAAGAAATCTCTCCACCAAAGAGTTCTTGAAGAAGGCAGGCGCTCATGGCATCCTCGACGACGGCATCTTGAAGCATGCGCTCAGCAAGATAGCCGAACAACTGGTGGAGGAACTGGCGGATGGCAATACTGTTACGCTCGATGGCATCGGTACTTTCCAGGCAACGCTTGGCGTGAAGAAAGACAAGGAGATGGATACGATAGATGGCGATGGTCCGAAGCGAAATGCCAAGAGCATTGAGGTGAAGAACGTGCGCTATGTTTCAGACAAAGACTTGGTGAATGACGTCAATCTTCATTGTAAGCTTACTCGTGCCGGTGTATCCAGGGTGAATCGTTCTCCTTATACCAAGGAAGAACGCCTGAAGATGTTGCAAGATTACTTGGCTGATGCCACTCATCCCTTTATTCGTGTGCCAGATTATGCCGAGCTAACTTCCCTTCCTCGTTCCACAGCTACGAAGGAGCTTCGAACCTTCTCCGAAAACCCTTCTAATGGTATCACAACGAGTGGCAGGAGAACGGCGATTGTGTATGTTAAAAGGGTGGAAATATAGGTAGCATCTTCACCTGACTTCGTTACTCAAAAAATACGTATTTTATAACTGATCACTGCCACGAAGGAACTTCGAACTTTCTTCGAAGACCCTTCTAATGGCATTGCAACAAGTGGCAGGAGAGCAGCGATTGTGTATCAGTATTTCTTTTTGCTATATTCGCTCGGAGTACACCCAAACTGCTTCTTGAAGCTGGTTGAAAAGTGGGAAAGGGTGTTGAAGCCTGTCATATAGGCTATTTCCGAGATGTTGTACTTGCCTTCCACGATGAGGGTGGCGGCACGATTGAGCTTATAGGTCTTGAAGAAGATGCTTGGATTCTCTCCTGTGAGTCCCTTGACCTTGTAGTAGAGCTTTGTGCGGGAGATGTGCATCAGTTTCGTTACCTTGTTGACATCCAATTCCGAGTTGGATAGTTCCTGCTCCATCATATGATAGAGTTCGTCCATGAAGAGTTTGTCTTGTGGCGACAGCACTTCTTCCACGTTCTTGTCGGTCTCCGTGGCGTTGGTTAGGATGGTCTTGGCCTTCTCACGGTTGGTGAGCAGGGAGTTGATCATTGCCAACAACACCTTCGGTGTGAATGGCTTGGTGACATAGGCATCAGCACCACTATTCAAACCTTCCACTTGATTCTCGGGAGTAGTCTTGGCAGTAACGAGAATCACAGGGATATGACAGAGTTGGATGTCTTCCTTGATTGTCTTGCAAAGCTCGTATCCACTCATTCCTGTCATCACCACATCGCTGAGGATGAGGCAAGGTTCTTCCTCCCTTGTCGCCTTCAAGGCACTCTCGGCATCGAAACGATAGATGATGTGATAGGATGATGCCAGGAGGGTACGAAGATAATGCACCACTTCGGTGTCGTCATCTACGATGAGTATTTTCGGACGGTTGTCTGTACTGTCATCTTGACTTACCTTGTCTGCCACTTTCTGACTGTCGTGCAGTGGAAAAGCCATCTTCTGGTCTTGCTCCAAAAGGGCTTTCTCGTTGGCGGTATAGAGGCTCTCATCGGTAGGAAGGGTAACGGTGAAGATGGCTCCCTGGCAGTCCTTGCGATTGCCCGCCTTTAAATCGCCATGGTGAAGGACGGCCAGGCTGCGGGCATAGTAGAGTCCGATGCCAGTACCCCAGTTGATGGTGCCTGTGGACTGGTTGTTCAACTGATAATATCGCTTGAAGATATTCTCCACCTCATTCTGTGGGATTCCCTTGCCTGTATCAGCCACCGTGATGGTGATAATCTGTTCTCCCTTGTTAGTGGTACCGGTGTCGAAAGATACATCTATCTTACCGCCACGAGGGGTAAACTTCATGGCGTTGGACATCAGGTTGTTGATAATCTTTTCCAGTTTGTCGGAATCCAGAAGCATCAGGTAGGAACCTTCTAATCCGTGACAGTTCAAGGTGATACCTTTCTCCTCGGTATTCACGATGAAGAGGTCCATGATGCGTTTCATCTCGGTGATAATGTCGGTTTGCTTGACGTGCAAGCGGAGCGTGTCGTTCTCCAACTTGTTGAAGTCGAGCAACTGGTTGACGAGTCTCAGCATTCTATCTACGCTTCGGTTGATGATGTTCAATAGCAACTTGTCGTGCTTGTTGATGCTTTCACTTTCGCAGAGTTGTTCCACTGGTCCCGAAATCATGGTGAGTGGTGTTCGGAACTCATGCGAGATGTTAGCGAAGAAACTCATGTTCATCTTGTTGATGCGCTGTTCTTGCTCCTTCTCATCCTTAGCCTTTTGAGCCATGTTCTTCTCGATGCTGATGCGCATCTTCTGCCGGTAGAGCACGAAGCCGACGCATCCCATTATAATAAGGTATAGGCACCAAGCCCACCAAGAGTTCCAAGGCTCAGGGGCGATGCTTACCTGTATGCTTTTTTCGGCGATGGTATTGTTGGAGTCTTTGCCTACCATCTTGACCTTGAAGGTGTAGTTGCCAGCAGGCAGATTAGAGTAGTACGCCTCGTTGTTATTGCCTGCATCAATCCATGTATTGTCGAAACCTGCCATTTGGTAGAAGTAATGGATGTGCTTGTAGTCGCTATAGTCGATGGCAGAAAAGGCAATGCTAAAGCTGTTTTGTTTGTAGCTTAGGTGGATATGGGGTGATTCTTCCATACTCTCCTCGATACATCCATTCTTGCCAGGAAGCATAATCTCATTATGGACCTTGAGTGTTTCGAAAAGCAGACTTATCTGTTGGTTCGTGTTTACGTTTTGTGGATTGAAGATGGTGAGTCCTTGAGTGCCGCCGAAGATGAGTGTTCCATCTGATAGCTTGCACGATGCCCTATCGTAGAATTGGAAGCCTTTCACACCGTCAGCCTCGTTGTAGGTGGTTACCTTTTCTGTTTTTCCATCTATCTTGTTGAGTCCATACTGCGTACTGACCCAAATGTTTCCATCTCGATCTTCCTCGATACTTGAAATGTCGGAGCAGGAGATTCCTGCTATGGTGGTCAGCTTGTGGCTCTTTGCGTCATACTTCAAGAGTCCGTTGGTAACTGTACCCAACCAGATGTTGCCCTTGCGGTCTTGATAGTTCTTGGTTGGGATATATACACTTCGCTTGATGCACTTCTTCCAGTCTTCCGGATTCACTTTAAACTCTTGGATGTCGAAGTTGTCTCCATTCATTTCGAGGATGGGTTTGTAGAAGGCAGATATGAGCATGTTGCCATTCTGCAAGTGCATGATGCAGGGAATGAAGCACAAAGTGATAGGGAAGAGTTGTTTTTTGGTCATCTCTCCACTTTGTGCTGAAATGCAGTAGATGTTGACGGATGCCGTGGATACCCAGATGTTACCCTTTGCATCTTGGCAGATGTCCATAGGCATGGAGCAAGGGTAGGAGGCTACCTTGTTGAGATGGTTGCCATCGTATTGGTACTTTGCCACATGGTCGCCATTGGATAGCCATAGATGATTGCTGCTATCCACAAAGATGTTGATGATGGCATTCTTCTTGTTGCCGTTGCTGTAGGAAACCATCGGTATGTCCTTGAGTTGCTGGGTTTGCAAGTCATACATATAGAGTCCGTTCTTCTTGGTAGAAATCCAGAGGTGGTGATTCCTGTCGGCGGCTAAGGAGAGTACGGGCTGTTTGCCGATGGCACGTTGAAGGGCAGGCATGCTGTTAAACATGTCCTTGTATCTATAGATGGTTTTTACGCCATCGTCTTCAGACCCGAGCCAAAGGTTGCCCTTGGAGTCGGTTAACATCTTGTTGACTTGCATATCAGGCACTTCGAATGGAAAATTCTTGTCGCTTTGTGGCAGGATGGTTCCCTTCTGGGCATTGAAATAGAATAATCCGTGCTTGGTGGTGCTGAGCAGAAGATTGCCTTTTGCACCATACGGATGGATGCAGTTGACCATGTCGTTGGGGATTTGCAAGTCTTGCAAGGCTGCAGGGAGATGTTGCCATTTCCGGGTGTTCGTATCAAATAGCTGCATTCCATTGTAGCCAGAGAGGTAGAGCTGATGCCCATCGAGGAGAAAAGAGGTGATGGGATAACTCTGTACAGGGCTTTTGGCGATAAGTTTGAGGTCTTGGGTGCGATACCCCTTGACAGAGTAAGGGGTAACAATCCACATCACATCTTTTCGGTCTATATGGCAAGAGATATGAAAGCAGTTCTTCTCCAGCATTTTGGAGAGCTTGATGATGGCTGTGTTGGTATTTTCGTCATATTGATATATGTCTGTTATCGTGAGGAAGAAGATTCTTCCCTCCTTGTCTTCCAGGATTTTTTCGATGTTCTTGTTAGTGCCATTGATACTTACTCGTTTGAAATTGCCATTGGTCTGGTATAGGCATACGCCGTTGACGGTGGCTACCCAGAGTCGGTTGTGGGAGTCACGATAAATGTGGGTAATATGGTTGTCGGGCAATCCCAGTGAATCGTCCACGCAGTAGTATTGGTGATACTGGTTGCCATCATACTTGTTGAGACCACGGAAGGTACCTATCCAGATTTGTCCGTATTTGTCTTCGCAGATGCTCATCACCTTTTGGTTGGAGATATGATCAGACAGGACGAGATCCTTCTCGGGTGAAGAGATTTCGGGGGGGGTGTTTTTTCGTTCCTGGCAAGCAGGCAGGAGAAGGGTTGCCAAGAGAATGAGTGCGTTATAAAATACCTTTGTTCGTTTCATAATCGATGGTTTTGTTAATTATAGCAAAAGTACTATAAAACCTTGATATATACAAGGATTATAAGACTTTTTAAACATAAAAGCAAGTTTTTGAACATATAGAAAACCCCATTTTGAACAAAAACGTAACACAAGAAAACATTTTAGAAAAAGCCTTGGGGAAAAAAGTTCGTACCTTTGCACCGCTAAATTAAACATAGTATATTTAATCTATTAACTCGCAAACCTTATGAGTATCAAACATGATTATGGAAGGTTACTAACCTTCATCGTATTATTGATTGTTTCCAGTTCTACAGCTATAGCACAAGAACTGATGAAAGTGACGGGTCTGGTTGTTGACCAGAATGCTGAGCCATTGATTGGCGTTACTGTCAAAGTAAAAGGCGACGCCAAAAGCGGCACTGTCACAGGATTGGATGGAGACTTCTCCATCATGGTACAAAAGGGGAAAACCTTGGTTTTCTCTTATCTCGGTTATCAGACTAAAGAGGTGGCAGCCATCACCTCTAAGTTGAAAATCAACATGAAGGAAGACAACAAAATGCTCGACGATGTTGTCGTTGTTGGATATGGTGTACAGAAAAAGAGTTCTGTAACTGGTGCCATCTCTCAGGTAAAGAAAGAGGATATCGAGAATCGTACCATCACTAATGCCAAGGCTGCCTTGCAAGGTAAAACAGCAGGTGTACAGGTCATCTCATCATCATCTGCCCCAGGTTCCTCTCCAACCATTCGTATTCGCGGTTACTCTTCCAACGTTTCTTCCGACCCACTCTACGTAGTAGATGGTGTACGCTTGGGTGATATCAGTGGTCTTGACCCTAACGATATTGCTTCCATGGAAGTGTTGAAGGATGCAGCCTCAGCTGCCATCTATGGTGCGGAGGCCGGTAATGGTGTTGTACTCATCACCACCAAGAAAGGTGCAGTGGGCTCAGGCAGAATCACCTATGATTTTCAGTACACCACAGAAAGCTTAGCCAAGATGCCCAAGCTCATGAATGCAGAGGAGTATATCCAATACATGAAGGAAGGCAAGACTTTCACAGAGGATTACCTCTTCAAGAACTGGGATGGCAAGACCAATACCTCTTGGGTAGATGCCATCTATGGCAAGGGACACATGCAGAAGCATAACATAGGTTTCAATGGTGGTAACCAGAACGGCAACTATTACCTTTCTCTCACCTATCTTGATAATAATGGTATGGTAAAAGGCGATAATGACGTTTATCGCCGTATGACCGCTACCATCAATGCGGAATATCAGATCAAGCCTTGGCTCAAGGTGGGTACAACCAATCAGATTGAAAAATATAATGTTCGCTCTGTTTCTGAGAGCAATGAGTATGGTGGCATGTTGACAGCTGTGCTTCAGATGGATCCTTTGACTCCTGTCACCTATGCTCCAGATAATCTCCCAGCCCACATGGCAAAAGCTTTGGCCAATGGCAAGCACCTCTTGACAGATGCCAATGGTAACTACTATGGTGTGTCTGCTTTCTATGCAGGTGAGCAATACAACCCATTCATCATGCGTGACAATGGCATATCTCGCAACAGTGGATTCAATGTCAATGGTTCTATCTATGCCGACTTCAAGCCTTTCAAGGGCTTTGTGTTCACCTCTCGTTTTGGCTATCGTCTCTCTGGTACTCGCAGTTCTTCCACTTCACTTCCTTTCTATGGAAATGCAACGCAAAGCCGTGATTATATAGATCAGAGTGCATCTTCTTCTACCTCTATCTATTATCAATGGGAAAACTTTGCCAACTATATGAAGAAGTTTGGCGAGCATACCATCAATGCCATGGCAGGTATCTCTTTCCAAGAATCTACCTACGATTATGTAAATGGTTCATTGACTGCAAACAATGAGGACGCAGTCAAGAAAAATAATCCGTTGTTTTTCTTCCTCAACTATGCTTCTCCCTCTGCCACCAAGGGTGTCGGTGGTGAAAAAACTCGCTCTGCCAAGTACTCTTACTTCGGACGTTTGAGCTATGATTACATGAACCGCTATTATTTGCAGGCTTCTCTCCGTGCAGATGCTGCCGACTTATCTAAGTTGCCATCTACCAATCGTTGGGGATATTTCCCTGCTGTATCTGCTGGTTGGACTATCTCCGAGGAGAAATTCTTTGCTCCTTTGCGTGACGTGGTTACGAGCTTGAAGTTGAGAGCCAGCTGGGGTCAGAATGGTAGTTTAGCTGCCTTGGGCGGTTATGCTTACAGCACCGATATGGCACAGAGTGGCTTTTATCCTTTGGTGGGTGGAAACAACTATACACAAGCGGTTCGCCCTTCTTCCATGGGTAATGACGAGTTGAAGTGGGAGACTTCTGAGCAGACCAACTTCGGTATCGATGCTCTCTTGTTTAAGGGACGCATGAACTTCAGCATCGACTACTTCACCAAGAAAACCAAGGACTTGTTGGTAAACGGCACAACCCCATCATTGGTTATCGGTGGTACCACCTCTCCAATAAATGCAGGTAATGTTAGCAATAAGGGTTTCGAGTTTGAGTTGGGTTGGCGTGACAATATCGGCGACTTCAGCTATGGCATCCGTGGCAACCTCGCTACCTTGAAGAACGAGGTTACTTATCTCGACCCATCCTTGACTCGTTTGCCAGGTTCTAACTTCCATACTTACACCATCACCTATTTTGAGCAGGGCTATCCTGTTTATTACTTCCGTGGCTATAAGTTCACTGGCGTTGATCCAGAGACTGGTAATCCTCAGTTTGCCGACTTGGACAACAGTGGTGACATCTCAGATGGTGACTTGACCGACATCGGCAATGCCATTCCTAACTTCACCTATGGTATCACCTTGACAGCGGCCTATAAGGGCTTCGACTTTACCCTCTTCGGTAGTGGAGCTTCTGGCAATAAGATTTTCAACTGTATCAACCGCCCTGACTATCAGATGGTCAACAAGTTGAAAGAGGTATTCTATGACAACCGTTGGACTCCAGAGAATCCTAATGGAACCAAGCCACGTGCAGGTGCTGACAACATGGATAAGTACGCTTGCTCAAGTGCCATGGTATATGATGGCTCTTATTTCAAGATCAAGCAAATCCAGTTGGGTTACAACTTGCCAAAGAATCTCTTAAAGAAGGTGGCTATCAACAGCCTTCGCCTTTATGTATCACTTGATGATTTCTTCACCATCACCAAGTATCCAGGCTTCGACCCAGAGGCTTCTGCCAATGCCACCAGTGGTATGGGCATCGACAAGGGTGCTTATCCTATGGCAAAGAAAGTCGTCATGGGTTTCAACTTGGAATTTTAGACAATACAAATTATTCATCTATTAATGATTTAGCGTATTATGAGAAAGAATATCATATATAGCTTGCTCCTCGTAGTGGCAGCTTTGTTTGCCGGTTGTGATAGCAGACTCGACATAGAGAAACATGGAAACATGGGCGACCAGAATGATTTCTACCAGACTGATGAACAGACAGAGCAAGCCGTGGCTTCCATGTATTCCAACCTGAAAGGATTGTATTACAACTGGTTCTTTACCAAGAATCTCCTTTCTGACGATGTATGGTGCGGTGGTGGTCAGCGTGGCGACAACACCTCCTTAGAGCAGTTGAACGAATATACCTATGGCACAGACAATGGCATGATACAAGGTGTGTTCTCTGGCTTGTATGGATTGATTTACCAGTCTAACTTGGTCATTGAGAAGGTGGCAGACGACACTCCTGCCAAGAAACGTGCCATCGCAGAGGCAAAGTTCTTCCGTGCTTGGGCAAACTTCGAACTTGTCACTTTGTGGGGTACAGCTCCTCTCGTAGATCATTTGTTGGAACCTGGTGAATATCGCCAAGGCAACAGCACACCTGAGGCTCTTTGGGCAGCTGTAGAGTCAGACCTAAATGATGCCATCAGCATGAATGCCTTGCCTTCCAAGAAGAACATGGACGATCGGGAGACGGGTATGCGTGTTACCCAGGAAGTGGCAAAGGCTTATTTGGGCAAGGCTTATCTCTTCCAGAAAAAGTATCCGGAGGCTGCAATCGTACTCAATGAGGTGGTGGATTCCAAGAAGTACGACCTCTTCCGTGGCGACTATGACATGCAGTTTCATGCCGTCAACAACAACAACTGTGAGTCTATGCTCGAACTCCAGTGGCGCAACGACCAAGAGCAAACTTGGAGCCAGATGGACATGACCTTCCTGATGCAAGGATGGCGCACAGCCTATTTCAATATGAGCGGTACTGCTGACAAGGAAATTGCCCAGGGTACATACGGATTTTTGAATCCTCGTAAGTCCTTGTACGATGCTTTTGTTCAGGCTGAAGGTCCTGATGGTTATCGCCTCAAGCATACGATGCTGAATGAAAGTCAAATGGCAGAATATGGCGCAAATGTTTCGCCAGGTATGGTTGTCTATGGATGTGAGGGATATTTTATGTTCAAGAATCGCTCGTTGAAATCTGACTGTATCATGGATGCATCTTATTTTCAGGGATTTCAGTATACCGACCGTCGCATCATGCGTTATGCAGAGGTGTTACTGTTGGCTGCCGAGGCTAACTTACAGGCTGGTCAGCCAGACAAGGCTCTCTATGACATCAACCAGATTCGTGAACGTGCCAAGGAGACTCCTTTGCAGAGCGTAACCTTGGATGACATCAAGACAGAGAAGCGCTTGGAACTTTGCTTGGAATCTGTCCGCTATCAAGACTTGGTGCGCTGGGGTGATGCTGAGGCTGCTCTTGGCACACAGGGCAAGCAAATTCCTAACTTCAGCTCCAACGGGGTGACTTGGGATTACACCAACTCTTCTTATGGTTTCCAGAACAAGCACAAGTTGCTGCCTATTCCTCTCAAGGAAATAGAACTGAACCCTAACATCAAACAAAATGATGGATGGGCTATTTCTCAATAACTCATTATTAAAGAAACGAAATTATGAAAAAATATTTAGGCTTTATATTTGGACTAATTGTAACAGGTTTGTTCTTTTCCGCCTGCAACAATGATGCGATTGATGATTTGCAAGGTGTGTATGGCGATATGCTGATTTGTCATTCTAATGAAGCTACCGTACTGCCCACCACCAAGTTGGGAAAAGGTATCAAGTCGCTCAACGTGGATATCAAGGATGCGCAAGGCAATGATGTGACTGTCAATTTCGGAAGTAGCGAGTGGATTTTGCCTTCTGCCACTTATAAAATATCTAACACAGTTGCCAATATGACTTGTGTGGTAAAGGTGAATGGTGAGGCTATGCAGAGTGGCGACCTCGATGTCTCCATCTATGGAGGTGTATATTATTTCAGTGGTTTGTTCACCAGCCAAGCTGGCAAGCGTGTGAAACTCGATTACCATGGCAATTTGACATTCGAGGTGGGAGTAGATGACCCAGAGGCATCGGGCTATAAGATGATGATAGACGAGCAGCCAGTTACATCGTACGATTGGGCTACGGGTCAGACCACCGTGTTCCCTGATGTAACAAAATATTCGGTTAGCGTAACATCGCCCGAGGGGGCTACCACCCTTTACCTCGATCTTATTAATGCTTCGGGCAAAACGGCTACAGGTATAGTTGGTACCTATACTGTGCAAGGTAATGCCCATGATGCTTGGCTGTGCGACAACGGTTGGGTGGTGCCCGACTATAATATGGCTGGCGGTAGCTATTATGTAGATGCCAGTGGCGTGAAGCAATATATCACCTCAGGACAGATAGAGGTCTCTACTGCCATGAGCAGTGAGGGTGCCGCTCTGTTCAACCTTGTGGCTAAGAACCTGGGTACCACTACTGCCGATGGAAAAACCACCAGCACCACGGGCAGCTTCTCAGTTAAGTTTGCTTCGTTAATGCAGGCTACGGGCACTGAGCTGCGCGACCAAACCATTGAGAGCAAGGTGCTGGGTCGCACTATGAAATATTCGGTGTATTTGCCCAAAGGCTATGATAAAAGCAAAGAATATCCAGTGCTGTATATGCTGCATGGCGCTAATGGTAGCAATAACGATTGGCTGAATGGTGGAAAGATAAACGTTAATGCCTCGACTGCGGCCAGCGAAGGCACAGCTCCTGAGATGATTGTGATTTGCCCCGACTGTGGTGGCGATAATTTTTATTGCGACAACTATGGTGGCAATGACATAAAATATATGACCTACTTCTTCACTGAGTTCTTGCCCACGGTTGAGAACCTCTATGCTGTAAAGAAAGACCGTGCCTCGCGTGCCATTGGTGGCCTGTCGATGGGTGGCTTTGGATCGCTTTATTATGGTTTGCTGCATCCCGAAATGTTCTCGTATGTATATGCTTGCAGCCCCGCCACCTACATTGATGGCGCTCCTAACCTATATGATCTGTTGAGTAAGGCCGATGTATCGAAACTGCCGGGCATCACTATCGAGATAGGTACTGAAGATTTTCTCTATGAGTCGGCTGGCTCTTTCAAACAGGCCCTTGATGCCAAAAAGGTACCTAACGAATACATCACTCGCGCTGGTACACACGACTGGCCCTTCTGGGCTGCATGCACGCCTAAAATTATGAAAAAGTTGGGTGAGGTGTGGCAATAATTAAATGAAATTAAAAACAGATATGAAGAAACTACAAATTCTTGCAGCAGCGCTGCTCTTACATTTGGGCTGTTTCGCACAGCAAGCCTTGTTCGGAGGACAGATGCCTCTATCTCCAGAAATTCATGCAGACAAGACCGTTACTTTCCGCTGCATGGCACCAGAGGCACATAAAGTTCAGATAACAGGTGACTTCTTGCCAACTAAGAAAGTTGATACCCCGATGGGTAAGTATGATATGCCTGGAGTAGCCGATTTGAAGAAGGATGAGAAGGGCGTGTGGTCTTTTACAACCACTGCTCCTTTGGCACCAGAGCTTTATAGCTATACAATGATGGTGGATGGCGCCAGTGTTACCGACCATCTCAACGTCTATACCGTGCGTGACATCGCCAACGTTTCCAACTATTTCTTGATAGGTGGGGGAAAGGCAGATCTCTACAAGGTCAACAAGGTAGCGCATGGAACCGTATCAAAGGTCTGGTATGATGATGCCAAAGCTGGCCTTACTCGCCGTATGACAGTATATACTCCCGCAGGTTATGAGACCAGCAAGCAGAAATATCCTGTGCTTTATCTCTTGCATGGCATCGGTGGCGACGAGGAAGCGTGGATGGATTTGGGACGTGCTTCGCAAATCCTCGATAACCTCATTGCGCAAGGCAAGGCGAAGCCAATGATCGTCGTCATGACCAATGGCAATATCTCTCAGGAGGCAGCTCCAGGACAGACTTCGGATAATCTGATAGTTCCTACATTGGGATTGCCTAAGACCATGGAGGGCTCTTTCGAGGTATCTTTCCCTGAGGTAGTGAAGTTTGTGGATGCCCGTTATCGCACTTTGGCAAATAGTCAGAACCGTGCCATAGCAGGTTTGTCTATGGGTGGCTTCCATTCCCTTTACATTTCCATCAACAATCCTAAGACCTTTGGCTATGTAGGCTTGTTCTCTGCTGCCATAGGCAAGGAACAGAAGACCGGTGGAAGCAATGAGTACATCTACGACAATTTCGACAAGAAGTTGGCAGACTTGTTTGCCGCCAAGCCAAAACTTTTCTGGGTTGGCATTGGAAAATCAGATTTCCTCTACAAGGACAATACTGCATTCCGCGAGAAACTGACGAAGAATCATTATCCTTTCACCTATATGGAGACAGAGGGTGGACATATTTGGCGAAATTGGAGAATCTATCTCACTGAATTTGCCCAAAAAATATTCGAATAATTAGCTGGAAGGTCTTCTAAATATTAGGAGACCTTCTATAGAATGAGACTAACAATTATTAAAATTAGATAACAATGAAGAAAATTACATTCTTGGCAACAGCCTTGCTGATGAGTCTTGGCAGTTTTGCCCAACAGGCTTTGTTTGACAATGCTCCTGTTATCTCACCCGAGGTGAATGCCAACCATACCGTAACATTCCGCTTGAAGGCTCCTAATGCCCAAAAGGTGCAGGTTACTGGTGATTTCTTGGCACCGAAAACCATTGATACACCATTGGGAAAGTATGATGCTCCTGGAGTAGCTGATATGATAAAAGATGAAAAGGGAGTTTGGACTTTTACCAGCCAATTGCTTTCCCCTGAGTTGTATTCTTACAATTTTCTTTTGGATGGAGTGAAGATCGTTGACCCGGGAAGCGTGTATATCACTCGTGATATTACCTCAGAAACCAATATATTCATTCTTTCAGACAAGAAAGGTGATTGTGGTGACCTATATACCGTTAACGAAGTGCCTCACGGAAATGTGTCTAAGGTGTGGTATGATAGCCCTACACTCAAGATGCAGCGTCGTATGACGGTCTATACTCCAGCAGGTTATGACAAGGGCAAGGATTATCCTGTACTCTATCTGCTCCATGGCGCTGGTGGCGATGAGGATGCTTGGACTACTTTAGGTCGTGCACAGCATATTCTTGATAATTTGATTGCTACAGGTAAGGCTAAGCCTATGGTCGTGGTGATGACCAATGGCAATCCTAATTGCCAGGCTGCTCCAGGTGAGTGGTCGGCAGGCATGTATGTTCCTTCTTTCTATGGCTATCAAGGTGCCAAGCCAGCTGCCACCATGGATGAGAGTTTCCCTGATGTGATGAATTATGTGGAGAGCCACTATAAAGTTGCTAAGGACAAGGCTCATCGTGCCATCTGTGGACTCTCTATGGGCGGTGGTCATTCTTTCGATATCTCTCGTCGTTTCCCTACCAAGTTTGATTACATCGGACTCTTCTCTGCAGGTTTGCATGTGGGTACTACTGGCGATTTCCGTAGTGACTTCTACAAGCAGTTGCAGGGGAATGAGGAGGCTAAGACTCAGTTGGCTACTCTGTTTAAGAACAAACCAAAGTTGTATTGGATTGGTATGGGCAAGACCGATTTCCTCTACAAGAGCAGTGCAGACTTGCGTCGCTACTTCGATGAGAAGGGGTATAAATACACTTATATGGAGACGGAAGGTGGACACATCTGGCGTAATTGGCGTGTGTATCTTACAGAGTTCGCACAGAAGATTTTCAAATGATAAAATAAGTTTTTCAAGTAATAGTTTTACAAAACATAAAAAATAAGGTATAGACAATGATAAAACAGATTTTAGTTTCTTCATGTGTGCTTTTTTCTGCGACTTTCGTAGTGCAAGCACAGAACCCAAAGTTGGGTGTGTCTCCTATCCAGGATGTCATCAATGCGATGACTCTCGATGAGAAGATTCAGTTGGTGGTAGGTTCTACGGGTAAGTATGAGAGCCAGATGGAGGCTACCATTGGTAACCAAGGTCAGTTGGTACAGGGTGCCGCAGGTCAGGTGAATGGTATTGAGCGTCTGGGCATTCCTGCTACGGTTGTAGCCGATGGTCCTGCTGGACTTCGCATCGACCCTAAGCGCAAGGATACCGACAAGACGTTCTACTGTACCCACTTCCCTGTGGCTACTGTGATGAGCTCTACCTGGAACAAAGACTTGGTGTATTCCGTAGGTACCTCTATGGGAGACGAGGTGAAGCATTATGGCGTAGATGTCTTGTTGGCACCTGCTACCAATATTATGCGTAATCCTCTTTGTGGCCGTAACTTTGAGTATTATTCAGAAGATCCATTGTTGGCTGGTACCATTTGTGCAGCTATGGTGAATGGTATCGAGAGCAACGATGTAGGTACTTCGTTGAAGCACTTCGCACTGAACAACCAGGAGACCAATCGTACTCGTAACAATGTTATCGGTAATCCACGTACTTTCCGTGAGATTTACCTGAAACCTTTCGAAATCGTTGTCAAGGAGGCTCAGCCTTGGACGGTGATGACTTCTTACAATCTCATCAATGGTACAATGTCGAGCGAGCGTTGTGACTTGATAACAGAGATTCTTCGCCATGAGTGGGGATTCAAGGGTATGGTGATGACCGATTGGTTTGGTGGTCTTAGCGCAGCTGCCCAGATGGAAGCGGGTAACGACCTTTTGATGCCAGGTAAGGCAGACCAGGTGAAGGAGATTCGCAAGGCTGTGCTCAATGGTCGCCTGTCGATGGAAATCCTCGACCGCAATGTACGCCATATCTTGGAGTATATCATGCAGACTCCTCGTTTCAAGCAGTATGTTGCTGACAACAACCCTGATTTGAAGGGCCATGCTTTGGTGGCTCGCAATGCCGCTACCGAGGGAATGGTGTTGTTGAAGAACAACAAGAATGTATTGCCACTCGTTCAGAAGATTAAGAACATTGCCCTCTTCGGCAATACTTCTTATGATTTCATAGCTGGTGGTACTGGTTCTGGCAATGTTAACCATGCTTATGTGGTAAGTTTGTTGGATGGTTTGAAGAATGCTGGCTATCAGGTGGATGGCGACATCCAGAAGGCATACATAGAGTATGCTCCAAAGGCAAAGGCAAACTTGCCAAAGCCAAAGAATCCTTTGGAGGCTTTCTTGCCTGGTCACTTCATCCCTGAGATGAGCCTTGCTGAATTGAATATGTCTGCTGCCGTCAAAAACAACGATATGGCAATCATCACTATTGGTAAGTCGTCTGGTGAGTTCTTGGATCGAAAGGTTTCTGATAGCTTCAATCTCACTAAGGAGGAGAAGGATATGATTTCTGGCGTATGCAACGCTTTCCATAAGGCCGGTAAGAAGGTGGTTGTCATCTTGAATGTTTGTGGCGTTGTTGAGACCAAGAGTTGGATTGCTGGTCCTGATGCAGTATTGTTGTCTTGGTTGCCTGGTCAGGAGGGTGGTAACTGTGTTGCTGACATCTTGGCGGGTAAGGAGAATCCTTCTGGTCGTCTTCCTATGACATGGCCTGTAAGTTATAACGATGTTCCTTCTAAGGCTGATTTCCCTAACCCTGAGACTGTCAAGGTTGATGATGTGCTTGGTATGTTTATGGGCAAGGGCATCGGTAGCAAGGGTAACGTGAAGAATGTGGATTACACCGAGTATAATGATGGTGTTTATGTAGGTTATCGTTATTACCAGACTAAGAATGTGCCTGTAGCTTTTCCTTTTGGTTATGGTATGAGCTATACTACCTTTAAGTATGGCAAACCTGTGGTAACGAAGGATGCACAGGGCAATATCAAGGTCCAGGTGACTGTGAAGAATGCTGGTAAGGTAGCTGGTAAGGAAGTTGTTCAGGTATATGTGGCAGCTCCTGGCAAGGATATGGATAAACCTGCCAAGGAACTTCGTGGTTTCGCCAAGACTAAGAAATTGCAGCCTGGTGAGTCGGAGACTGTTACTATCGACATCCCATACAAGAACCTGGCTTCTTTCAATGAGGTTGATAGTCAGTGGCAGGTTGAGGCTGGTGATTACAAGGTGATGGTGGCAAAGAATGCTGCCGACACTAAGCCACTCACAGTTATCGTCAATGAGAAGGCTGAGGTAACTTCCAAGGTACGCCCTTGCTTGTTGCCTGAAGTGAAATAAGAGCTTGTCCCTACGTATGAAAGTAAGGAAATATTGTATTTCCTGTGTGTATGGGGCGTAAAAACAAACAAGAAAAGCTGCATAGGTTTTACTCTTATGCAGCTTTTTTATTACACCTAATATAATAAGGTGTCTCTTTTTTATTGGTTGTGATATGTACCTCTTGTCCGAAAAAGACAAGAAAGTTTACTTCTTTCCTGCAATTAAACCCTTGATGACCGCGTTGGTAAATCCATTCTGTTCCATGGTGTTGAGGCCCTTGATGGTGCAGCCGCCAGGAGTGGTCACTTTGTCGATGGCAGCCTCGGGGTGCTCGCCCGTTTCTTGAAGTAGCTCTACGGCACCTTTTACGGTTTGGAGTACAATCTTTTGGGCATCCTTAGCCTTGAATCCCATCTCTACGCCGCCTTCCACATTGGCTCTTACATAACGCATGGCGTATGCGATGGCACACGACATGGCTGTGGCAGCAGGGAAGAGACGTTCTTCCATGATGAGGCTTTCGCCCAATTCATCGAATATATCTGTAATCTGCTGGATTTCTGTGGCAGATGCATCTATAGGAGTGATGAAGGTCATCGACTGCTTGTAGGCGATGGCGATGTTTGGCATCACGAGGAAGAAGGTGGGGGTAGAACCTTCCTTGTCGAGCCATTCTTTGATGTCGGCAGATGGTACCCCTGCTGCAACGACTACGAGTTTCTGACTCTTGTAGTCGAGAACTTCCTTGATACCCTTTAATGTCTTTTCCACACACCAAGGCTTTACTACGACACACACGATGTTGGCTTCATGACAGGCCAACTGGTTGTCGAGTGTAACGCTGGCACCCTTACTTGCAAAATGGTCCAATACGGGTTGGTTATGGTCAGATACTGTAATATCTGATGGAATGAACTTCTCGCTTTGCAAGAGTCCTTCTGCCATGGCACCGCCCATGGCTCCTGCTCCGATGATTGCTATTTTCATTGTCTTCTTATAGTTAAAATATGTTTGATATGTTCTGAATGAAGTTTACTTCTCCTATGCTTTTCGATGTATAGGCTCGCTGATGTATGCTGCTAATCTATCTTCTAACAAGAATTGTTGGAAGTCTATCTCAAGATTCCGCTCTCGATGAGGTTCTTCTAAGTATTTCTTGATGGAGGTAGCAACGTATTCCGCAAGTTTTACTGGCACAGCATTTCCTATCATCTGTTCTAATTCTGTTTTGCTTCCCTCAAACTTAAATGTTTTAGGGAAGGTCTGGATGTAACTCCTCTCGATGGTAGTCAAGGCACGGATGCCTTCTTTGCTTTTTATAGGGTCGTTGTCATGAATCTCATAGCCTTTTGGCATAGGACGGTTTACTCCTCTTACAGTTGGGCTTGGCTCGTCTATGCTGAAAATGCCACGACGTGCATAGCTGCGTGGGTGCCGATAGTAATATTCCACCCCCAATGAATCACCGAAGTATTCCCTGAGGGTCATTGATGTTTTGGACAATCCACTTTGCAAGAAAGGAACCATGAAGTCATCTTGCTCATGCAGTTTCCCAATCATGAAGAAACGTTTGCGCTTTTGTGGAACACCACATTTGCTGGCATCCAGTACTTGCCAAGATAAGCCATATCCAGCTTCTTTGAATATCTTCTTAGCATCAATAAGTTTCTTAGTCTTTGTTATTCGTTCAACGTTTTCCATGACAAACCATTTCGGACGAATCCTATTGATGATTTGCGCATAGTTGACCGTGAGGTCGCCCCTGCCATTGTCTTCATCCCTTTTGCCTGCGGAAGAAAAATCTTGGCATGGAGGACCACCGATAATCATGTCAGGATGCTTGCTTTCTATTTCTGCTACACAATCCTCAACGTTGGAGAGGTCGAGCATCTTGCACTCATGCTCAAAGTTCTTCTGATATACGGAAAGCGCAGCTTGCCATTTATCGTATGCGGCTACGATTTCGAAGCCCGCATTCTGGAAACCGAGACTAAGCCCGCCGCATCCACAAAATAAATCTACTATCTTCATATTTGTTATTCTTCAAATAAATCAGGAGTGTTAACTATGATGGCATCGAAACGGCGCTCTGGGCTTAGGAAGTTTTGTCCACCACCAAGGATGATGTTCTTTATCTCGCTTTTCTTAATACGAGGATGTGCCAGTTCTGGACTCTTCAAGTATTGGAATGAACGTGAGCCTGGTAGCGAGAATGCTTTGTCGTTGGCTGTCCCATACGATTGGTTTTTGATGATGGTGATGTAGTCAAACTGTCCAAAGGTAACATAGTCGAACAGCATCTTGTAAACCCAAATGATGGTGCGTTGGAAACGGTTGATGTCTTTTAATGTATATGTCGTGTCGATGCTCATTTTCAGGGTGGCAATGTCCGACCAAACGAATACATCCAGACAATCTTCTGCCAGTCTGAAATTCTTACCTGTTGTCTTCCATACAGGTTGAATCATAATAGGTGTCTGATGTGCCACCAAATCTTTCATTACTCTCAGAACTGCTTCCTTGATTTCTTCATAATGTGGTGCCACTTCCTCTATCATCTCCCAGTGGGTGATATAAGGTACACCACTGAGAAGTTTTCTTAGTTTTTCTTTCTTTGCGGATGTGGAGTAATGGCTACAGATGCTACATGCCACAAAACAAATGGTAGGTGGGCGTACGACAATCTCGCAACTGTACTCATCTTCAGGGAGGTTCTTGGTTGTGTTGTCGGGTAATGCTGTTAGCTTGACTTCCAATCCACGCAAAGGCATGTTGTCATCGTTCTTGCTCAACACTAAGTCGATGCGCTCGCTCTTTCCTGTATAGAATTTTGCAAAGGGTTGGTATGTTTGCTCAAAGCCATAAAACAAGTTCTCTGACAATGGGCTCATGCCAAACAGGTCTTCGCCAGAGATTTTTTTGTGCTTGATGTTACTGTTCTTGTCAAGAGTCAGATAAACCGGCTCTGTCTGCTTGGCTTGCATATAAGCCACTAAGGATGCAGGAAAAGAACTGTTGAATTGGTTCTTGCCCCAAGTTTCTTGTTTTCTGTAGTCTCTGTTTGAGTGTATTTGCCCAAATAGTCCTGGAGTCTTTTCCATATTGCTTTGCTTTAATGTGATTGATTTGGCAAAGGTAATGATTTTTATTTATATTACCAACAAAAAAAGTTAAAATATATAAAAGCGGCATCGCCTCTGTTTCCTTTTTGTTCTTCTGACTTGCATAAACTTGTTATTCTTACTTATATAAACTTGTTTTCGACCTTGTACAAACTTCCTGTCAGCCTACAGCAAAACCCATAGAAGCCTACTGCTAACTATTTCGCCTAATCATGATTTACAGAAATATAATCAGTACTTAGCTAAATATAAGCTGTATTTAAGTAAATATAGCTTAAACTATGCAAAAGATAGCTGGCTTCTGTGGCTTTTGTGCTATGAATGTTGTAACTTTACATCCGTAAGATACAAACTTTATATAAGGAAACAACTCACAACATATAAGGAATTAAGCTATGGCAAGATATATCAAGCAAGAAATGCCAGACCTACAAGGTACGGGCGAGTCAAAGTGTTACTATCGATTAGAGAAGCGACAGAACCTCTCCACCAAGGAGTTCTTGAAGAAGGCAGGCGCTCATGGCATCCTCGACGACGGCGTCTTGAAGCATGCGCTCAGCAAGATAGCCGAACAACTGGTGGAGGAACTGGCGGATGGCAATACTGTTACGCTCGATGGCATCGGTACTTTCCAGGCAACGCTTGGCGTGAAGAAAGACAAGGAGATGGATACCATCGACGGCGATGAGACCAAACGCAATGCTAAGAGCATCGAGGTGAAAAACGTGCGCTATGTGTCGGACAAGGACTTGGTGAGCGACGTGAACCTACGGTGCAAACTGTCGAGGGCAGGAGTGAGGCGAGTGAACACCTCGCCTTACAGCAAGGAGCAACGTCTGAAGCTGGCACAAGACTACCTCGCCGATCCTGCTCATCCCTTCATGCGTGTAGCCGACTATGCCGAGCTGACAGGATTGCCTCGCTCTTCTGCCACAAAGGAGCTTCGAACATTCGCCGAAGACCATTCGAATGGCATTGGTACCGATGGGCGAGGGACGGCAAAGGTGTATGTGAGGAGAACCGAAACTATGTGATGAAGAAATGGCAGAAAGTCCCTCATAAAAGTGTATAGATAGCCCGAAAAGTCCCTCATAAAAGTGTGATAATCTTCCAAAAAGTCCCTCATAAAAATGTGATATATTTTGTTATCTCGTTAATTTTAAGTATATTTGCAGCAAAATTCAATATATGGAAAGATTTATCATGCAAGACCTTATTGCTTGGAAGAATAGAGAGGATAGGAAACCTCTTATTCTGTTAGGGGCAAGACAGGTTGGCAAAACTTATCTAAGTGGTGGAGCTGTTGCAGTTCCTCTATCGTCTTGTTGCGAATATCCGTGATCCGAGAGAAACAACCGATGGTAGGGTGTCCTTCGCCTACGTATTTTCTGATGAGCAATGCAATGTCTGTCAGGCGGTTCGTGGTGAGCACAAAAGGATTGGCACCTGTAAGAAATATACGGTGAGCTCGTGGTTGGAAAGAATGGACTACTTTTAAGTCTTCCTCTATTTCCGACATCGGAGACATACGGAACTTCTGCTTGCCATAGAGCGTGCAGAACTTGCAGCGATGCCAAGTACAGCCAGCTGTGACCTGCAAGAGTTGTGAAGTGGCTTCATAAGGAGGTCGCCACACCGGACCGTCAAAATGTAATGTGGGTTGCATACTATTTCCTTTCTTTTTTACGTTATTATAATGGTATCATCAAAATTGATGGTGCAAAGGTAAGGAGATGCCGACAAAAGAAATCATCGTATTGGCTTTAAGTCGTAATTATAACAGTTTGCACTTTTAGGCAGGAATGTTTGGAGATAAAAAATAAAAGGTGTATATTTGCTGCGTGATTACTATTTAAAATGAGGAGGTAAATATGGATAGATATCAAATTATACGTATAATCCATGATTATATGTCTAGGAAGCCTGTGTTGAAGGCATGGATCTTTGGGTCTTTTGCTCGTGGTGAAGAAAAGGCTCAGAGCGATATAGATATTCTCTTTGTCCCCGATTTTGAGCATGGTTCGTTTACTTTGCTTACTCATGGAGGAATGTATGAGGATTTGAAGCAACTGTTAGGTCGTGAAGTTGACTTGGTAGTTGATGGCTCTTTGCGTCCGTATGCTCAGGAGAGTGTGGAACGAGATAAAATCTTGGTATATGAGAGAGTTAGTTAGGGATAAAGGAAGACTGGAAGATATTGTGGAGTATTCTTCCAACGTACTCAAAATCATTGATGGGATAGAGTTTGAGGAGTTTTCCTCAAATATTTTAGTCTATTTTGCAACGATGAAAAATGTAGAGATAGTAGGCGAGGCTGCTTATATGCTGACCAAGGAATTCAAGGCAAGTCACCCGGAGATTCCTTGGAAACAGGTGGAAGGTATGCGCCATGTTTTGGTGCATGGTTATTCGCAGGTGTTGCCTCGTATTCTTTGGGCAACAGCAAAAGAGAACATTCCCGAAATCAAGGCTCAAGTGGAGAAATACCTGAACGAGACAGTTTGGGAACATTATTGTGGGGAATGATGAACTTGTTCTTCTATACTGATTTATATTAAGCGCTTGTAGCCTCGAGAAGACGTGTACACGCAAGAAGGACGTTGCTGAAAGTCCCTCATAAAAATGTGATGTGTTTTGCTTTCTCGCTAATTTTCAGCATATTTTCAGCAAAAAACTACACTTTTCCTATAAGGGGAAAAAAGCAGCAAACCGCAAAGGGCTTGCTGCTCACGATAGGAGTGTTTCCTATTTCTTTTATGGGTTGTATATATGACTGAAGAGCTGTTGAATTGGCTTTCCCTTTGGCCGCCGAACATAGTTTCTTCACTCTTCGTTCTTTATTGTCTATACTTCCTTCAATACGGTTTCCAATCTTCCGATGAAGTCATCCACATTCTCCTTGGTCAATACCAACGGAGGGAGGATACGGAGGATGTTGGTGCCGGCGCAACCGGTGAAGCAGTGCTGCTCGTGGATGAGCTTGCTGCGCACTTCCTTGTGAGGAATGTCGAGTACGGCGCCTACCATCAAGCCACGGCCACGAACCTCTGTGATATGGCTGTTGCGTTTCTGCAATTCCTTCAGCTGGGCAATGAGATATTCGCCAACTTCATGCGCATTCTGCACCAGGTTCTCCTTCTCGAAAACATCGAGAACAGCGAGAGCGGCTGTACATGCCAGGTGGTTGCCACCAAAGGTAGTACCCAACTGACCATATACAGGTGTAAACTCAGGAGAAATCAATACGCCACCCATAGGGAAACCATTGCCGATACCTTTGGCTACGGTGATGAGGTCTGGCTTGATGCCCAACCACTGGTGAGCGAAGAACTTACCGCTTCTGCCATAACCGCACTGGATTTCATCGCAAATCAGGAAAGTGCCGTATTTCTTGCAGGCTGCCTGTAAGCCCTGAGCAAAATCAGGAGTTACCATGTTGCAGCCACCCACGCCCTGAATAGCCTCGATGATACAAGCACATACATCGCCCTTGGCAAGTTCCTTTTCCCAAGCCTCCAAATCGTTGATAGGAAGATAGGTTACGTGACCATTGTCATTGATTGGTGCGATGATTTTTGGATTATTTGTTACCTCTACGGCAAGGGATGTTCTGCCGTGGAAAGCCTTCTCTATAGAAAGCACGCGGGTTCTTCCGTTGGTGAAAGAAGCCAACTTTAAGGCATTCTCGTTAGCCTCGGCACCCGAGTTGATGAGGAAGAACTGATAATCTTCATAACCGCTTATCTTGCCCAAACGCTCTGCGAGTTTCACCTGCAACTTGTTGATGACAGAGTTGGAATAAAAGCCCAGGTTGTTCAACTGGTTGGTGAGCATCTCCACATAGTGAGGATGGCAATGACCGATGCTGATAACGGCATGACCGCCATAGAGGTCGAGATATTCCTGACCCTTGTCGTCCCATACCTTGCAGCCCTGTCCTTTTACAATATTAATATCGAAAAGAGGATATACGTCGTAAAGTTTCATGTTAAATCTAAGTTTTAAGAAAGACAACTCATAGAGTTATCTTATTACAAACTATTTTTTATGATAGAAGAACGAATGATTTTTCATCCGTTCTTCCGAATTCTTTTATCTAAAATGCTGATGGCTTGAGTTTCAAACCTGCTGTCTGGTCGAGACCAAACATGATGTTCATGTTCTGAACAGCCTGACCTACGGCACCCTTCAGAAGATTGTCGATGCAGGAAGTGATGAGGAGCTTATCACCATACTTATCCACATGAACCAGGCACTTGTTGGTGTTCACCACCTGCTTCAGATCGATTGCCTTATCCACATAGTGGGTGAACTTGGCATCCTTATAGAACTCCTTGTAACCTGCCACGATTTCCTCGATAGGCTTATCGGTCTTCACTACTTCTGTTGCAAAGATACCACGGGCGAAGTCGCCACGGTACGGGATGAAGTCGATGGCTGCATCGAGATAGCCCTGTGTCTGCTTCAGACTCTCACGAATCTCTGGTACGTGCTGATGGTTGAATGCCTTGTAGATGCTCATGTTATTGTTGCGCCATGAGAAATGGGTAGTGGCGCCTGGCTTCTGACCAGCGCCGGTGCTACCGGTAATGGCATTAACAGATACATCGCTGTTGATGAGGCCCATCTTAGCAGTAGGCAACAAACCAAGTTGAATGCAAGTTGCAAAACAGCCTGGGTTTGCTACGTGCTGAGCTACGGCTATTTTTGATTCATTTATTTCTGGAAGACCATATACAAAATCGTGAGCGGCTGGGGTTGGCTGCTGGGTAGCAACCACAGTCTCAGGGGCAAGACGGAAGTCCTGTGCCAGGTCGATAATCTTCACGTTCTCCGGAACATTGTGCTCCTTCAGGAACGCCTCGCTCTTGCCGTGACCGAAGCAGAAGAAGATGACATCCACCTGGTCGAAAGGCATTTCGGCTGTAAATTTCAAATCAGTCTCGCCATACAATCCCTCGTGAACCTCAGCCACCAGGTTGCCGGCGTTACTCTCGCTGTTGGCGAATATAATCTCTGCCTCAGGATGGTTGATAAGGAGGCGAATCAACTCACCTCCTGTATAACCAGCTGCTCCTAAAATTCCTACTCTAATCATAATCTAAGTGAAGAGTGAAGAACGAAGAGTGAAGAATTCTCTTGTCCTTCTGTTTTGTTTATTGTATCTTTCTAATACCGTTAGAATTAGTATCTAACGTTGTTCTCACGAGGAAGGCATATCCAAAACCCAAAATATAGGAGAAGACCTGTCCCATAGCAGCAGATGGCTACGAACCAAATGATACGCAGGATAATAGGGTCGATGTCGAAATAGTCAGCAAGCCCTCCACATACGCCACCGATCTTTTTGTCGTGGTCGGAAAGATAAAGCTTTTTCATTGTTCCTCGTTTTTAATATTAACGCTGCTCGTCAGGATGCATACCATAATAAACACGGAGTGGGGTAGAGCTTACCTTGATGAAGCCCTTCGCATCCTCGGCTGTCCAACCATGCTGCATCTCGCCATACTCACCGAGTTTAGACTTGGTCAAATCGTCTGGTGAATCGATACCTACAGTCTGGAAACTATATGGACGGAGCTTCAGGATGGCAGTTCCGTTTACGTTGCGCTGAGAAGAAGTCAGCATTGCCTCGATATCGGGCATCACTGGCTCCAGGTACTGGCTCTCGTGGAGGAACATTCCGTACCAGTTGCCTACCTGATCTTTCCAGTACTGTTGCCACTTGCTCAATGTGCTTTTCTCTAACAGGCGGTGAGCCTCGATGATAAGCTTAGGAGCGGCAGCCTCGAAACCTACGCGGCCCTTGATGCCGATGATGGTGTCACCCACGTTGCAGTCGCGGCCGATGGCATAAGAGGCTCCTATTTCTTCTATCTTCTGGATGGCAGCAATCTTGTCGTCGAATTTCTCGTCGTTGACAGCTACAATCTCACCCTTCTCGAAGGTAATCTTTAATTCGGCTTCCTCTTCCTGAGCTGTAACGTGCTTCAGATAAGCCTCTTCAGGAAGACCCTGTGTTGGGTCGAGAATCTCACCACCGCAGATACTGGTGCCCCAGATACCTACGTTATAAGAATACTTCAACTTGGTGAAGTCGGCATAGAATCCATGCTCGTTCAGGTAGTCAACTTCTTCCTTGCGTGAAAGCGCCTTGTCGCGGGTCAGTGTGATGATTTCAATGCCAGGAGCCATCACCAGGAAGGTCATGTCGAAACGAATCTGGTCGTTGCCGGCACCTGTGCTTCCGTGAGCAATGGCATCAGCTCCAATCTCCTTGGCATAACGGGCGATGGCGATAGCCTGGAAGATGCGCTCGGAAGAAACCGAGATGGGATAGCAGTTGTTGCGGAGCACATTGCCGAAGATCATGTATTTCAATGATTTCTCGTAATACTCATGGGTAACGTCGAGGGTAACGTATGCTTTGGCTCCAAGCTTGTACGCATTCTCCTCGTTGGTTTTCAACTGCTCGGCAGAGAAACCACCCGTGTTGGCGCATGCAGCATAAACATCCCAGCCGTCCTGGGTCAACTTCATTACTGTATATGATGTGTCGAGACCGCCACTAAAGGCGACTACTACTTTCTTATTTGCCATTTTGTTTGATGTTTAATGTGTTGTGTTTAATATTTTGTTGGCATTCTTGCCAACACCTTATTATATTACAGAGTTAAAGCTCTGAGTTGGGACCGTCTATCTTTCGGATTCTCTCTATCACATCCTGTGGAAGTTTGATAGGCAGATGTTCCTCTGGGTCGAAGAGCATGGCGGTGCATATGCAGTATTTGCGATTGGTACGATGCAGCACGTCAACGTTGATGCAGCCCTCGCAGCCACGCCAGAAAGACTCGTCGTCTGTCAAGTCGGCAAAGGTAACAGGCAGATAGCCCAACTGAGTATTCATCTTCATCACGGCAGAACCGGATGTCAAAGAGAAAATCTTGGCATGAGGCCATCGCTGTCGGGCAAGTGTGAAAGTCAGGTTCTTGATGCGCTTGGCCAGTCCGATGCCTCGGAAGTCTGGATGAACAATCAAGCCTGACGTGGTGACGTAGTGCTTGTTGCCCCATGTCTCGATGTAGCTGAAACCTGCGAATTTCTCTCCCTGGAGAGCGATGACAGCCTTTGCCTCACGCATCTTGGTCGCTACGTATTCTGTAGAACGCTTGGCGATGCCAGAGCCACGCTTCTTAGCAGCTTCGGCGATGGTTGTCAGAATGGTGTCGATGTACTTGATGTGACTTTCGTCTGCCACCATTACTTTTACTTCTTCCATTTTTCTCTTTTTATTTAATATCTAAGTTTTTATTATTGTCTAATAGTTTTTGCCTGCTGATAGCTTAACCATAAATGTCGGGGATGATTTCTGCCAGCTGGTCGATGATGTCTTTCTCGCGCGTACCTTCTTTCTTAACAAGAAAAATGGTGTCGTCGCCAGCTATAGTTCCTAAGATCTGCGGAATGTCGCTGTTGTCGATATTGTAGGCTATACTGCTTGCATAGCCTGGTCGTGTTTTGATAACAATCATGTTGCCGGAGAAGTTGATAGAGGTAAATCCTGAAGTCATTAGCATCTCGCGGGCTGAACGTGGATTGGGGACACGTTTGTACATTGTCTCGTTGGGCAATACGTATACATATCTTCCGTTCATTGATGCAGCTTTTGCAACCTTCAACTGTTTGAGGTCGCGACTCAGTGTGGCCTGGGTTACGGTATAACCTTCCTTGGCCAATGCCTGTAAAACTTCTTCCTGAGAGCCTAACTCCTGGCTTGAGATAAGCATCTTTAGGGCTTCCATTCTGCTCGTCTTAATCTTCATGCTTTGAATTTTTATTCATTATTCGACTGCAAAATTACAGTTTTTTATTGTTACTACCAAATAAAATCGTATAAAAATGATAAATAAGCTAACGTTTTGTAGTTTTATATGTGTATAGTCGGTATAAATATGCGAGTTAGGGTAACTTGAAAAGCCTTCTGTGGATCATGGGGAAATATAAAGTTTGTAAAAACTTTCTTTTTATTGAAAGTTTTACGTATATTTGCAATCTAAATCATACTTTTAATAACTAAACTTTATAAAAACCGTAACGATGAAACAGACAAATGTGAAGCCTGCAGATGGCAAGTTGGGTATTATGGTCGTAGGTTGTGGCGCAGTTGCCACAACTTTTATGACAGGTGTGTTTATGGCTCGTAAGGGCTTGGCCAAGCCAGTAGGCTCAATGACCCAATATGATAAGATTCGTGTGGGCCGTGGTGCTGACAAGAAGTATCTGCATTATAAGGATATTGTTCCTTTGGCAAGTCTTGATGATATCGTGTTTGGAACCTGGGATGTTTATCCTCAGAATGCATATCAGGCTGCTATGTATGCAGAAGTGTTGAAGGAGAAGGATATTAATCCGGTTCGTGAGGAACTGGAAAAGGTGGTTCCTATGAAGGCGGCCTTCGATAAGAATTATGCAAAGCGCCTTGATGGTGACAATGTGAAGGACTGCAAGACCCGTTGGGAAATGGTAGAGGCTTTGCGTCAGGATATTCGTGACTTCAAGGAAAAGAACGGATGTGCACGTATCGTTGTTATCTGGGCTGCTTCTACTGAGATTTATGTGCCTGTAGATATGGAAATTCATGGCACGTTGGCTGCTCTTGAGGCTGCAATGAAGGCAGACGACCGTGAGCACATCGCTCCTTCTATGTGCTACGCTTATGCTGCATTGACCGAGGGTGCTCCTTTTATTATGGGTGCTCCTAATACTACTGTAGATATTCCTGCTATGTGGGAACTCGCCGAGAAGACCAAGATGCCTATTGCCGGCAAGGACTTCAAGACGGGACAGACTCTTGTAAAGAGTGGTTTTGCTCCTATTATCGGTACCCGATGCCTCGGACTGAATGGATGGTTCTCTACCAATATCTTGGGCAATCGTGACGGTCTGGTGCTCGATGAGCCTGCAAACTTCCATACCAAGGAGGTCAGCAAGCTTTCTACTCTTGAAACAATTTTGAAGCCAGATGTACAGCCCGACCTCTATGGTCACGGCAATGATGAGGATACGCAGTACTATCACAAGGTTCGCATCAATTATTATCCTCCTCGCAATGACAACAAGGAGGGCTGGGATAATATCGATATCTTTGGCTGGATGGGTTATCCTATGCAGATCAAGATTAATTTCCTCTGTCGTGACTCTATCCTGGCAGCTCCACTGTTGCTCGACCTCACCTTGCTGAGCGATTTGGCTGCCCGTGCTGGCCGTTATGGTATCCAGCGTTTCCTGAGTTTCTTCCTCAAGGCGCCTATGCATGATTATACCAAGGGCGAGGAGGCAGTCAATCATCTCTACCAGCAGTATACCATGCTGAAGAATGCTGTTCGTGAGATGGGCGGTTATGAGGCTGATGAGGAAATTGACTAATCGAAATATAAGATAAGTACATGAAGATAGAGTGCCTTACCTTTTTTATATATGGTATGTGTGTCATGTTCTACTCCATGATGGTGTGGATGTTCTGGCGCAAGGGTAATGACAAACTGTCGAGGCTGATAATGCTTTTGATGGTAGTGCTTGATCTGGAGTGCCTGAAGGATTTGGCACTCTATCTTTCTGACTTTGAACTCCATAAGTCGATGTGGCATTGGGTGAATGCTACCGATACGGTCGTTGTGCCTGTCTATACTTTTGTGCTTATGGAACTGGTGAAGCCCGGTTGGCTTTCCTGGAGAAAGGCAGCGCTTCATGAGGCTTCTTTTCTTTTGCCTCTGGTCTTATATGGGATTACTGACAAATTGCTTTGGTTTGATGTGCTGACTGCATGGTGCTTTGTGTATGGAACGGTGACCTATTTCCTGATGTTCTATCTTATTAGCCGTTATCATCGGCAACTGAAGGAGCGGTTCTCCTATCAGGATAATATTAATCTCAACTGGTTGAGGGGTATTTTGTCGTGCTTCTTCGTGATATTGTTGGTTTGGGTATTCAGTTGTTATATGGTGGATGCTCAATTCGACAACATCTATATGCTGTTTTCTTTGGGCGCATGGATGTTCGTCTGTTATTTCCTTTATAAGCACGAATCGGTTATCGAGGAATTGGGAGAGATGGATGAAGACGAAGTGGCGGTTGATTCTGAGGAAATAAGTCTCAGTGGACTGGAAAAAGAGTTAAACAAATTGTTTGTAGAAGAAAAACTTTATCTTAATCCGCAACTCAAACTTTCTGATGTGGCAAGACAAGTGGGTACGAATCGCACTTATCTGAGCCGATTTTTTAATCAGGAGAAGCAGATGACGTTCTTCGATTATGTCAATAATCTACGTGTGGAACATGCTGTGGGCTTGCTCCAAAAGTCAAACCTCCGACTGAACGTCATTGCCGAACAGTCGGGATTTAATTCAATATCAACCTTCAGAAGGGTTTTTGCCGCTAAGCAACAATGTACCCCTTCTGAATATCGTAAACGCTTCCTTTAATAGGAATGCAAAGTCCTGTTATGTGTAAACTCGTGCTTTCTTATGGCTGTACATCCCACTGGATAGGCACGTTCTTCATGATCAGCAGACCTTTCTCGTCATAACTGAGCGAGAGGGCAATCTGAGCTTTTTGTATTATTTTGGCTGACTTCTTCACGTTGGTGAAGGTGCTGCTGTCTTTAAGGATGATTTTCATATAGATGCCTTCCGAGACGGAGTAGGGAGTCCATCCTAAATAACGTGGCTCGCTCACGTTGCCTTCTTCGTCGATGAGCATGACTGGCCAATTGCTGTTGCCGCCAATGCTGATTTCGTTTTTGTTGGCAATCATCTTTACCTTCAACACCAGACTAACCTCGCCGTAGTTTTCGGATGTGCTTTTGCCGTATGCTCCTACTAACTGTACGTCTACTTTGTCTTTTAAAGGATTGATGAGAGTTCCTCCTGTTGCGATAGGCTCTTCTGCAGCATTGCTGGCTGCAGGCTTCGCTTGGGGAGTCTCGGTTTTAGCTGGCTCACTGGAAGGGGTCAGAACTTTCTTGGCTTTTTTAAGAATGCTTCCAAAGCCTTGGGCTTGAATAGGTGTGGCACACAATGCAAATGCTGCGATAATGATCCATAATGATTTTTTTGTTCTCATAATAATTTCTTTTTTATTTGTTGATAGATTGTATAATCGTTAATTTGCCGAGTGCAGCTTTTCTTCTGCAAAGGAAATGCAAACGAGCGCAAAGAAAGCTTTCTTTCAATTTGCCGAGTGCAGCTTTTCTTCTGCAAAGATATAAAAAGTTAGCTTTGGCAAAAAGTCGGTGTGGCGATTATTGATGTTTTGCTCCTTTTATTTTACCATATGCTCCTGTATTTACGAAATGATAGGGATAGTTGTGTTTCTGGGAGGTTGTTGATGGTAGACCGAATGTAGGAGGAAATAGTAAAATACAAAAAGCTGGCTTCAAATCCGAAACCAGCTTTTTTAGGATAATTATAATTTTGTTGTATGAAGTCTTCTGCGAAACTTTTGTCTATCTTAGTCTCTGTTGCTGCCGAAGATACGAAGCAGATAGAGGAAGAGGTTGATAAAGTCGAGATACAGAGTGAGCGAACCAAGAAGGGCCAGTTTTTGTGCACCTTCGCTCATGTCGGGCTGCATCAAGAGCATCTGCTTGATTTTCTGTGAATCCCAGGCTGTGAGGCCAATGAAGATGGCAACACCGATGTAGCTAAGAATGTAGTCGAAGCCAGGGCTCTTCAAGAACATATTCACGACGGTAGCGATGATGAGGCCGATCAAAGCCATGAACAGAATCTTCCCAATCGAACTGAGGTCGCGCTTGGTGGAATAGCCATAGAATGCCATGGCTCCGAAGGTGCCTGCTGTTATGAAGAATACTTTTGCTATTACCATTGGCTCGTAAATGATAAAAATCGAAGAGAGCATAGCGCCATTAAGTACAGAATAGATAATGAACAGCAGTGTTGCTGTGGTCAGTGATAGGCGATTGATGGCGCCACTGATGATGAACACGAGTGCGAGTTCGCCAATGATAAGTCCCCACATCAATGCGGAATTTGTGTAAATGGTGTTCAGCAGGGCTGGACTGTTGGCTACACTGTAAGCGGTAAAGCCCGTGATGACCAAAGCCAGTGTCATCCAAACGTAAACCTTTCGCATGAGAGCAGCAAAGGTGCCGTCGAGTCCGCGGGCTTTCTCGTTAATACTGAAGCCTGTGTCTTGGCTTGTGCCGTTAATACGGTCGTACATTTCTTTTTCTGTCATAGTTATTCTTTTTTTTTGTTTATAGTCTTGTTTTGCTAATCGCCTTTTGCGAATAGTCTTTGTCATCTTGATAATGAAAATACAAAGATAATGCCATTTTTTGTAATTATTTCTCTTTGACTGCATTATTAACATTTGTTACGTCATTTTTCCTTTATCTGTCATTTTGGACTTTTTGTAGTGCTGACCTGTTGTCTTAGCACCTGTCAATTTTGGGGTCTGTTGAAGATTGAGGCGGACTTCGTTGGCGGCTTGTATCGGTCTTAATAGATGACCGGGCTTGGTCTTAATAGATGGCTGGCGTTGGTCATAATAGACGACCGAGTTCGGTCTTAATAGATGACTGGTGTTTGTCGTCATAGATGTGCAACTATGTAGCTTGCCCACTATGA
>ENA-ORUX01000105-ORUX01000105.1-human-gut-metagenome-genome-assembly--contig:-NODE-105-length-81214-cov-15.036632_pt1 | contig 81214 bp, 60 predicted proteins | sample MGYA00242087_ERZ509225 | MGnify/ENA primary metagenome ERZ509225 (study PRJEB26280, sample SAMEA2338864) | human gut metagenome | biome: human gut; feature: human-associated habitat; material: faeces... | reverse complement strand
CAATATGGTTGTTATGTTTACAATACTTTCATCTGCTGGAATTTTCATGATATAAGGCATGTTTTCAAAATCGTCATCTATTTCGGAATATACGAAAGGGATGCCTCTGGCCGCGTATTCCCTGTTTTTAAGTGTTTTAATATGGGTGATTCCGCTGCGATGGCGTCCTAGGCTGCCGATTCCGAAATCGCATTGCTCAAAGAGCAGGTCAAGATCTTTTCCCGTTTGGCGTCCATGCAAAATGACATAAGGGGCCAAATGGTTTTCTTTGACGATGGACATGCATTCTTCTCGTTCTCTTTGAGTGAAAAAATCTCCGATAATGTGGAAATATACTTTATATTGAGGAGATGTGTTATAGTAATTGACAAGGCCTTTTAATAAACGGTCAAATCCATGCCAAAAGTGTATTTCGGCAACACCGATGAGATGAATTTCTTGAGAAGTGTCGTTTACGTGTTGTTTCATCGGGATGTCATCAAAATCAATTCCGTTAGATATTTGGATGGTGGGAGTTCCAAATATCGTTTTGTAATTGGAGAAGGTGATGATTCGATCCACGTATTTGGCAAGTCGCTTCCTGAAGCATTGGTCAACAAGTAATTGTATTTTCCTATTGAAGGAAACGTATTCTTGATCGTACGGGTATGTGGGGATCTCCATGACCACGTGAATACCTGCTTTTTTTATTTTACGCGCTAACCTGATCGTGAATGGATTGGCATTATGGTCAGAGCGGATATATACCAGATTGATTTGATTTTTAATGATATAGTGGGCATTACAAGAAGTGAAAGAGAGAGCATGAGAATGACAGACAGGATGGAAGCTGTATTTTTTCAATATAGCTTTCCTTGTATTCCCCCTCCGTAATCGGCTAAAATCTCTTGATCCACCAGGCGGTATTTTATCCCTTGTTTTTCCGATAAGTAACAGAGATGAGTTTCTACCCCGTTAGCCTCGAGAGCTCGTACTTGATAGTGGATTTTTTTGCTAATTCCATTGGTGGCGTGAAAGCCATGGAACGTGAGAAATAGTGCTTTCATGCTTTGAGTTTAAACAGTTTTACTAAATTGTATTCTTTCGTGATATGCATATAGATTGAATCTATCCCTATAAAAACAACCGATTTTATGATCAAATTGATGAATAGTGAATACGAGGTTATGAAAGGGGTAACTAAAAATAGTGTGAGGAATACGATGCCGCCAAGTAAAATAGGAGAGAGAAGTTGTTTGCCCAAATGAAGGATGGAACGACGAAAGGTGATGTGATACATTTGGTAATAGCATTGAAGGAAACTGATTGAAAACGTGATGGTGATACACCAGGCCACGGCATCCAGTGTTTGGAAAATGAACAATCCGACACATATACCTGTCACGTTGATGATCGAGGAGAATACCCCACATAGGAACAGGCTTCTGGTATCGTTGGATGCTTGGAAGATAGAACCGGAGGTGGACATGATGATTTGTATCCCGACAGAAATGGATAATATTTGGAATATGGACACGGAGGGCAGCCATTGTTCTCCGAATACGATCAGGGTGATTTCACGTGCCGAGAACCAAAGGAAAACAGATAATGGCAATCCGATGAAAGCCAGTAAACGGATGATTTTTTCGTATGCACTTGCCAGGTGATTTAAGTCATGCTGGTAGTCTGAAAAGATGGGGTGCATCACGGGAGTGATAACATGGGCGATATTTTGTAAAGGGAGCATAATCAGCCGGTATGATTTTTCGTAATATCCCAAAGGCGACATCCCCATGTATTTTCCGATGAGGAGCTTGTCGAGATTTCGACTGAAATAGTTGATGATATTGAACATGAATTGATAAGCCGAGAACTTGAATATTTTCCGGATGGAGGGAAGCCCCCAAGTCATTTCTAATGTTTGAGGATATTTTCGATAAGATATGATAAATAATAGGATACTGGAAAGAATGGGGTTTATGATCAATGCATAGAGTCCTGCGCCGCCAAGAGCAGCCAGAATGGCAATTACTCCTCCGATTATTTGCACACCGAGACTTCTCCAGGCAAGGAATTTGAATGCTTTCGCTTTATACAACAAGGCATTGGGGACAATGTTTACGGATGCGAAGAAAAGATTTATGGCTAATAATTGAGTAACTGTCCTCATACTCGGTTCTTCGTAGAAAAAGGAAATAGGCCACGAGCAAAGAAAAAATAATAGCGTTAAGATACATCCGCTCCATACGGTAAACGAGAACAGATGATTGAGATCTTTTTGTTGGAGTTCCTTGTTTTGTATGATAGCCGCTCCGATTCCCAGATCACTGAATATGCTGAAGAAAAAAGTGATAACCGTTACCACGGCCACGATACCGAATTTATCCGGGGATATTAGCCTGGCAAGAACTCCGGCAATAACCAATGAAACGAGTATCCCAGAGTATTTTGCAATGGCCGTGTAGAATACTCCGGAGAGTAGGTCTTTTTTAATCGAACTCATAATAGTTTTTTTAATTCTTCTATAGGGAAGTTTTTGAGTTTTGGTCTTATTAATAGTTGGATTTCATTAGCTGTATTTTGTAATATCGATAAATTGTCAATTGTAACTGATGAATTTGTATTGGTTTTATTATTAGGTAGTTGTAATTCATCAGTTACGACTGATGAATTTTCATCAAGTATTTTCCATTCTTCATAAAAAATGCGCATTAGACGAATATTCGTTTCCGAAAATCCTCTTAAACCAGGTAGTTCTTTATGTAGTTTATTACTGATATAAGGGATCGCGCCGGTTCCCCAGTATTTATTTCGGGAGCTTTGAGAGATATAGCGTCCAACTCCATAATACAAACTCAATTGTTCTTTATTGACAAGTTTTACTGCTTGGTATTGGCTTTGTAGAATGGCTGTTTTTATTGTTTGAGCAGCTATAAGGTATTGTGTTTCTAATGAATAATGTTCTTTCATGATATTAAATTATTTGTATTCAGTATTTTAATTTTTAAGTAAGGATTTGAATAATAGAATGCCGATGGTTTTGCAGTTTACAAACTCCCAATAGTTTATTACAGCGTACCAAGCAATGTAAAGACGTTCTTTTACAGGTAGCTTGAAAGCATTCCGTATGGCTGCATTGAGCATTTTAGACAGATGATGGTTTATGATTTCTTTTGTTGTCGTCGGAGAGTCATTGTGATTCATTAATTCATTTGCCACGGTGAAATATCCTTGAATATTTTTGATGGAAAACGGGCGGGTAGTGATTGAATTCGTTCTTACACGTCTTTTGAAAAAAGTTTGTTGAATATATTTTACCCGTGTAGCGTTTAAATATAACCGGGCAGTATATAATTCGTCTTCGTGAATAATATGAGGATAAAATCGAATGTTATTTTTCTGCAGAAAACTTAAACGGGTAAAGCTAAGGCAAGCTGATGTCCGAAAATTACCCGTACCGTCTTGTATTTTTAATAATTCGATACCCGTCCAAACTTTATCTTCTATTTGTAAATTGCGCTGATACGGATAATTTCTTAGGGTGATGTTTTCTTCACAGAAACTTTCTGCATCGAAAAAGACGAAATCTAATTGTTCTGAGGTACATTTCTGGTAACAAATTTCTAAAGTATCATGATCCAAAAGATCGTCACTATCCATAAAGTAAATGAACTCTCCCGATGCTTTTTCAATCCCGACATTACGGGATACTGACAACCCTTGATTGCTATGAGTGAATATTTTTATCCTATTGTCTTGTTTGGCTAATTCCGAGAGAATGGATAGACTATTATCCGTTGAGCCATCATTGACGGTAATAATTTCTATATCGTATAACGTTTGCCCTAGTATGGATTGAATCGTTTGCCTTACATATAATTCAGTATTATACACGGGGATAATCACGCTTACTTTAACTGGTTTCATTGCCTTTTGTTGTTTTCGTGTGTACTTCTCGAATTTCTTTGTGAAAGAGTGTTGTGCGGTTGTAAATGCTCTTCCAATGTTTGAAGTTTCCTGTTTTTGTGTAATGATTCAAGTAATTTTATTTTTATAATGTGGCTTATGGCATCGCATATCGCTTTTAGTTCGTGATAAACATGGCGAGGCGGGAATAGCTTTTCAACCATATTCCGATCCCATTTTTGTGTGAAAAAAGGGAGATAATAATCATCTTGAGGGTTTACGATAATATTGATTTCGTCTTTCCATTCGTAGCGATTGATCATCAGATCCCCTTCTGTTAGTTTTAATAATTTATATGGTAATGATTGATAAGGTAAATAATTAAGAAATAGTTCTCCGTAGTTATTTTTATAATTTCCGGGCATGAGTTCTTTCTTGTATAAAACCAGTTTATCATTGATGTCAAGAATAACCCATTGGTGTGATTCTTTAGGGAATAGAAATTCTCCTATAAGACTGGGAGTTTCTATGTATCCACGTTTACCTACTCTACAAATCTCTTGAATAAATAGTTGAGGGTTGTCTACATGCTCCAAAACTTGATTACAGATCACGTAATCAAATTCTTTGTTTTTGAAGGGCAGGTGTTCTCCATCTGCATGTACAAAATGTTGATGAGGAAAGATTTTTATATCTCCGCATCGGTGCGTATTATTATCGATGTATTTATCAACAATCACATTAGAACGATAGAGAGGATTATGCCCAGAACCGATTTCTAATACCCGATCGTGTTTACAGATGCTCAGATCCCATCTGTCTTTTGGTGTACGAGTTCTCATAAGTTCATTGTTTTATTATTTAAATCTTCCCATACTCTTTTCTGAAAATTGTACTGTTTGATAATCTTGGCCGGGTTACCCACGGCGACAGAATAATCCGGAATATTCTTGGTAACGACACTTCCGGCACCAATGAGAGAATGTTTTCCAATCCTCGTGCAGGCTAAGATAACGGAATTTGCTCCTATCCAGACGTCATCTTCGATGATAATAGGTGATGTTGTTATACCTTGGGATATAATCGTTTTGTTTGGATCTTGATAATTATGATTGAGTCCTGAAATTGTGATATTTTGGGCAAGATTCACGTTATTACCAATCGTAACAGGACCGATGATTGTGTTGCATAAACCAATACGACTGTTGGAACCGATGTTAATATCTCCTACCATATTATTGATGGTCGAGAAGTTTTCGATGACGGAATGCTTACCTAAAATGAAAGAATGAAAGGGAACAATATCTTTTCGGACGTTGCTATATATAACAGAACCATTTCCTCTCTTCAAGTAAATGAATTGAAAAAAACGAACCCATAAGCGAGGACGTGTTTTAATCGGATGAACGATAAGGTTAAGAATGATTGATTTCAAACGTGAATGAGATTTAATTTTTTCTTTTATATATTCTTTCGATACGTATTTGGAGCTCAAGATTAAAACGGATTAACGTAACAAATGGTTCACGCCTTACCCGATCATTCGTCTTATTTCTGGAGAAATATGAGTGTCTTAAAGATATCATGCGATAACTTGCATGGTCTGAATGGAAGAATAGAATATCCCTTAGGCTGAGAAGGTAGGGAGAAGATATCTTGATTGGTGGTAATGAATAGTCTGTAAGAGTGTGTAAAGCTTCAGTTTACTGAATATAAAAAAAGAGGACAAAAGATTTTATCTGAAAATCTTTCGTCCTCTGGTTATGGATGATGTATTGATGTTTTTCTAAAATCAGTACGGTGTATATTATCTTGTATACTGACCGTACATTGCCATTGCACTTGTATTCAAGTTTTTCTTAATAGCTTTGAATAAATCTTTTACCTGTTTCATAATTGTTACCCTTTCTTTTGTTTTTGCGTTTACTAGGTTAATTTAGTATTGCTTTTCCCCTCTTTTTATGGGGTTAGTCTAGTTAATGTTATCCTTGTTTTATGTTTTACAACACAAAATTACAGGGTTTTGTTTATTCTTTATTCATCTAATAAGAAAAAAATGACTTCCGATGCCCTTTTCTTGATTTATATCAAAGAGTGCTTCAAGGAATAAGCAGCGAAGAGTCTCCGTAGCTCAGGAAACGGAAATCGTGTGCCAGTGCGTAATCATAGATTTTATGCCAGTCACCTTTTACGAAAGCCGAAACCAGCAAAAGCAGTGTACTTTGAGGCTGGTGGAAGTTTGTGACCATGCGCTTCACTATTTTGTATTCGTATCCGGGAGCGATAATAATCTGCGTACTTGTATGGAGTGCGTCAAGATTATGGCGGTTCATATAATCCAATATACATTGCAGTGACTCTATGGTACTGAGTGTAACATCCGATTCATAGGGTTGCCACTGTTTTACGTGCAATTCTTCCTGACTGGCATCGGGATTCTGGCTGATAGTTACTCCTATATAATATAAGCTTTCGAGTGTACGTACGGAAGTTGTACCAACGGCTACAGCTTCTCCTCGATGTGCAATCAGCTTTTCTATAGTGCTTTTATTGACCGAAATGTATTCTGTATGCATTTCGTGACCTTCTATTTCTTCGCTTTTCACCGGTTTGAATGTTCCGGCTCCTACGTGCAGCGTGACTTCTTCCAAGTCTACACCTTTTTCTTTGAGCGATGCCAGTACGCGTTCTGTAAAATGCAGTCCGGCAGTAGGAGCAGCAACCGATCCTTTTATTTTAGAGTAAACAGTCTGATAAGTTTCCTTGTCGCTTTCCTGAGTTTCACGATTCAGATAAGGTGGAATAGGCAGTTCGCCGAATACTTCCAGTATATCGGCAAAGGTAACTTCCGGATTATCCCAGGTGAAATCTACCCAATGACTTGTACCGTGACATTCTCCGCGTGTAGCAGTCAGCGTGATTGTTTTTCCCTTTACCGTCATCTCTTTATGCAGCGGTCCTTCTTTCCATTTCTTCAGGTTACCGATCATACATAACCATGCGGCATGATGAGTCTGCTGGAAATTGAGTACATAATCGTTTGGCTGAATAGGTTCCAGACAAAATATTTCGATCAGTGCACCTGTTTCCTTTCTGAAGTGCAGGCGTGCCTGAATAACTTTTGTATTATTGAAAACCATCAGCATACCCGGTTCCATATAGTCGGGTAAAGAAGTAAATACAGTTTCGCTCACTTCCCCGTGACGATATACAAGTAATTTCGACTGGTCGCGTACAGGAAGAGGGAATTTAGCAATACGTTCATCGGGTAGCGGATAGTTATAATCGCTGATTTTTATATGCTTAGTTTCTGTCATAGTGTTGAGTAGTATTTTTTTATATCTGCAAAATTACTGAATTTCTTTCGGGTTTTTGTTCTCAGTCCTATAAGAATAACTTTTTTTATTCTTGTTTCTTTCGGAATACACTTTCTGATACATGAGCTGGCAGTTTTTTATCGGAAAAACTGCCTGAAGTCCGCTTTTGGGGAAGCAGGTTTCAAATATTTCCTATATAGATAAAGGAAAAACATTGCTTTAAAAAGTAGGTAAAAATATCATTACTCACTAGTAAAATCCTTACTTTTGCGTAATAAACCAAATAAGAAGAAAATATGAAAATAGGAGATAAAGTCCGCTTCCTTAGCGAAGTAGGAGGAGGAATAGTAAGAGGATTTCAGGGAAAAGATGTTGCGCTGGTAGAAGGTGAAGACGGTTTTGAGATACCTATGCTGATAAAGGAGTGTGTTGTCATTCAGACGGATGACTATAATATTCCGCTTAAGTCGGCAAAGAAACCCGAAGCACCGCAAGCAGCCGAAGAAGAAATAGAGGAAGAAAAGCCTGTAACATACCGTGCTCCGGAGATACGGGGAAATGATGTATTGAACGTATATCTGGCTTATGTGCCTCAGGATGTAAAGGCCATTTCATCGACTGCTTTTGATGCTTATCTGGTGAACGACAGCAACTATTTTGTCGATTATCTGTATTTGTCGGCAGAAGGTAAAAGCTGGACACTGCGCAGCAGAGGAACCATCAAGCCGAATATGAAGATGCATCTGGAGGAGTTCGAAAAGAGTGCATTGAACGGTATGGAACATGTAGCCGTGCAGCTGCTTGCTTATAAAGACGACCGTACTTTCCTTCTGAAGAATGCCATCAATACGGAAGTGCGTATTGATACCGTAAAATTCTACAAGTTGCATACGTTCCAGCAGAGTGATTTCTTTGCCGAACCGGCTTTGATATACGATATTGTGCGCGATGATGAAGAAGTAAAACAAGTATATGTTTCTGCCAACGATATCAAGGAAGCCCTGTTGCAGAAGAATGTGTCGGATGTTCCAGCCAAGCTGCAAAAGAAACAGCACAAGGTAAAAAATGATATTGTAGAAGTAGACTTGCACATTCATGAACTGCTGGACGATACTACAGGTATGGGAAATGCAGAAATGCTGAACTATCAGCTTGATGTATTCCGCAAGACACTGGAAGAATACAAGAATAAGAAAGGACAGAAAATCGTGTTTATCCACGGAAAAGGTGATGGAGTCTTGCGTCGTGCCATACTTGATGAACTCAAGCGCAAATATAAAAACTATCCCAGTCAGGACGCTTCGTTCCGTGAATACGGTTTCGGAGCTACCATGGTGACTATCCGATAACCGGGGTAACAGCAGGAAACCAGAATACCATTCCGGACATAAATCACACAGATTTATTCCTGCTCTGAAAATATCAGCATCTTTTCAGAAAAAGATGCTGATATTTTAATCAAAAGAAGAGCATATTTTCCGGAAAAGAAGAGCATGTTTTTTTAGGTCCGTATACAGTAAGTGTAATTCATTGAAATGCACGAATATACATCTAAGTGTACAAATTTCTATTTCCCTGCTCTTTTCGAATCCTTATCTTTGCCTGAAAGAATCCAATTCAGGCATTTTTTTATATGAAAACACACATTATCCGTCGTGCTTTGCTTGCACTAGGCATCTGTTCTGCACTGAATATGCAGGCACAGGCTCCACATCCCGAACGTATCTACCTGTCGGGGACAGGTACAGACTATACCCGTACATGGGAATTTTATTGTTCCAAAGGACAAAATTCCGGAAAGTGGAAATCAATAGAAGTCCCTTCCTGCTGGGAATTGCAAGGATTTGGAGAATACACTTATGGACGTTATTATACCATCAAAGGAGCAAAACCCAGTGATGAAACAGGTATATACCGCTATCGTTTTCTTACTCCCGATTGTGAAAAAAACGACCGCATTAAACTGTTTTTCGACGGAGTGATGACCGATGCCGAAGTTTGGGTAAATGGCAAATCGGCAGGACAAATCCATCAGGGAGCTTTTTATCGTTTTTCTTATGACATAACTTCACTGCTGAAAGCCGAGGGGGAAAACCTGCTCGAAGTGAAAGTAGCCAAGCAGTCTGCAAACAAGTCGGTGAATGCTGCCGAACGACGTGCCGACTGGTGGCTGTATGGGGGCATCTATCGTCCGGTATGGCTGGAGGTCGTTCCTGCTGTTTCGATGGAACATTTTATACTCGATGCACGTGCAGACGGTTCGCTGCGTGCTTCGGTGCGCACGACTGGCAATGCCGAAGGACATGTGCTGGCTGTATCCATAAGAGAGTTGAAAGACGGAAAGCCCTTACGGACACTGCAAGGCAAAGAGCAGGTCAGTTGTCCGCTTGCCACCTTCGGCAGAGAAACAGAGTTTACATCCAAATGGTCGGATGTAAAAGTATGGAATACCGAAGCTCCGGAACTTTATGTGGCGCGTTTGGAACTGAAAGATCGTAGCGGAAACGTTATTCAGGTTCGTGAAGAACGGATCGGATTCCGTACCATTGAGTTTTTTCCGCAAGACGGTATTTATCTGAACGGAACCCGCCTGATTGTGAAAGGTATCAACCGGCATTCGTTTTCGGTAGACGGCGGACGGACTACAAGTGCAGCCATGAGTCGTCAGGATGCTCTGCTCATTAAAGAAATGAATATGAATGCTGTACGTTCTCATTATCCGCCCGATGAACATTTTCTTGATATGTGCGACTCTCTCGGACTGGTATATATCGATGAGCTTTCGGGCTGGCATGGACGTTATGATACGGAAACCGGTGCACGGCTGATCAGGGAAATGGTAGAACGGGATGTGAATCATCCGTCGGTTATCTTATGGAGTAACGGAAACGAAGGCGGATGGAATACCGATAATGACAGCCTTTTCTGTAAATACGATAAGTTTCAGCGTCGGCATGTCATCCATCCCTGGGCTGATTTCGACGGACTTGATACGCATCATTATCCGGCCTACCTTACAGGTGTGGCACGCTTTACTAACGGATATAAGGTGTTTATGCCTACAGAGTTTATGCATGCCATGTACGATCAGGGTGGAGGAGCCGGACTTCGTGACTTTTGGGACAGGTGGATGACGAATCCCATGTTTGCAGGAGGCTTTATCTGGGTATTCTGTGACGAGGCTCCCAAACGTTCCGACAGAGGAGGCGTGCTCGATTCGGACGGATCGAATGCTCCCGATGGTGTTGTGGGACCACGCAGGGAAAAGGAAGGAAGTTTCTATGCCATACGTTCCCAGTGGTCGCCGGTACAGATAAAACCCTTGCTTATAACAGAACATTTCGATGGAAGCTTTTTCGTCTCGAATGAATATATCTATACCAATTTAAAAGATTGCCGGATGACTTATGAAGTTTTGTCGTGTGACATTCCTATGCAGGGAGCTGTTTCCCGTATATTGGCGCGTGGCGAGGTTACGCTTCCTGCCTTGTCTCCGGGTGAAACAGGCAAAGCTCGTTTTTCGTTGCCGGCTTCTTTTGCTGAAGGAGATGTATTGAAACTGGAAGCCTTCGACAGGGACGGACATCGTATTTGTGATTGGTCTTTTCCTATCCGGTTGGCAAATCCGTATTTTCAGCGTCATTTGGCACAGGTTTCCACAGGCTTGTCCGGCAATACTGTTTCGGCACGTAACAACGGAAAAGAAATTGTACTGAAAAGTGAGAAGGTAAGCGTAACTTTCGATGCGGCTACGGGGATGATTCTCCGTGTGCTTTCGGGGAATACTGAGATACCTTTAACCAATGGTCCGGTAGCAGTCGGCATGAAGATGCTCTGCCAGCCTGCCATCAGTTATGTGCGTCAGGATTCGGAAGAAGCCGTTTTTTGTGCCCGCTACAAGGGAGGAGCCGATTCGATTGTCTGGCGGCTTACCTCTCAGGGATTGCTTTACATGGATGCGGTACTGCTGAATCGTGCATCAGGAGGCGGAGGTTTCGATGATGCTTTCATGGATACGGAGGTATATAATCTGGGATTGACTTTTTCTTATCCGGAACGCATTTGTAAGGGAATGAAATGGCTGGGCAGAGGACCTTATAGGGTGTGGAAAAACCGTATTCCGGGTACGAATTATGGTATCTGGCATAAAGATTACAACAATACCGTTACGGGCGAGAGTTACGACAATCTCGTTTACCCTGAATTTAAGGGCTATCATGCCAATATGTATTGGGCTACGTTCGAAAGCGATACAGCACCTTTTACTGTTTATTCGCGTACGGACGGTATTTTCTATCGTGTCTTTACACCCGAAGAACCGAAAGGCAGCGCAAAACGGACCATGCCCGAATTTCCTGAAGGGGATATATCGTTCTTGCTTGATATCCCTGCCATCTGTTCGTTCAAGCCGATTGAACAACAAGGTCCGAACAGTCAGCCGGGAAATATACGTATCAAGAAGGGAGATGAAGGGTTACGTCTGAACCTGATGTTCGATTTCAGAAAAGAGAATTAAAAATATTCTCGTTGGGTTGTACTGCTAAAACTGTTTTATTTTGGCGGGATAAATTAATAATAATGTGTACCTTTGCAGGCTGAAATCAGAACAAGTGTATGCAACAAGACAATAAACCTATTATTGAAGTAAAGAATGTGTCGAAGTTTTTTGGTGAAAAAACGGCACTCGATAATATAAACTTATCTATCCGTAAAGGTGAGTTTGTGACAATTCTTGGTCCTTCCGGATGTGGAAAGACTACTTTGCTGCGGCTTATCGCAGGTTTTCAGACTGCCTCGGAGGGCGAGTTGTACATTGGTGGGAAGGAGATTACACAAATTCCTCCGCATCGTCGTCCGGTGAATACGGTATTCCAGAAATATGCTTTGTTTCCTCACCTGAATGTATATGATAATATCGCTTTCGGACTGAAGCTGAAAAAAATGCCTAAGGCAGAAATGGAGAAAAAGGTGAAGGCTGCGTTGAAAATGGTGGGTATGACCGACTATGAGTACCGTGACGTAAACTCTTTGTCGGGCGGACAGCAACAGCGTGTGGCTATTGCCCGTGCTATTGTAAACGAGCCGGAAGTGTTGTTGCTTGATGAGCCTCTTGCTGCACTCGACCTGAAAATGCGTAAGGACATGCAGATGGAGTTGAAGGAAATGCACCGCCGTCTGGGCATTACCTTTGTTTATGTTACTCACGATCAGGAAGAAGCATTGACACTGAGTGATACTATCGTAGTAATGAGCGAAGGAAAAATCCAGCAGATAGGTACACCGACAGATATCTATAATGAGCCGATCAATTCGTTTGTTGCCGATTTTATTGGTGAAAGTAATATCTTGAACGGTACGATGGTGCGTGACTGTCTGGTTCGTTTCTGCGGTCAGGAGTTTGAGTGTGTGGATAAGGGATTTGGAGAAAATGCTCCTGTCGATGTGGTGATACGTCCGGAAGACTTGTATATATTTCCTGTTTCCGATGCTGCACAGCTTCGCGGTATCGTTCAGTCGTGTATCTTTAAGGGAGTGCATTACGAAATGGCAGTTGCCGTGGGCGATTATGAGTTTCTGGTACAAGATTATCATGCTTTCGAAGCAGGTTCGGAAGTCGGTCTGCTGATTAAGCCGATGGACATACATATCATGCAGAAGGAACGTGTATGTAATACGTTTGAGGCATCCATGGTGGATGAAACGCATGTGGAATTTCTCGGTTGCGAGTTCGAATGTCCCCGGGTGGACATGAGTGACTCGTCACGTGACTGGAAAAATGTGAAGGTAGAGGTCGATTTCGACAAAGTGATTTTGCAGGATAATGAAGAAGACGGTATGCTTACCGGTGAAGTGAAATTCATACTTTATAAAGGAAACCATTATCATCTTACTGTCTTTTCCGATTGGGACGAGAATGTATTCGTCGATACTAATGATGTGTGGGACGATGGTGACCGTGTAGGTATCACTATTCCTGCTGAGGCTATTCGTGTAATATGTTAATATAAGGATAATGAAGAAATTGCAACATTTTTTCTCTTCACGCAAGAGTTGGGTTTTGCCGTATCTCATTTTTTCGGTCATATTCGTAATTATTCCGCTGTTGCTGATTGTAGTATATGCATTTACTGACGATATGGGACATCTTACACTGGCTAATTTCAGTAAGTTTTTTGCTCATTCGGAGTCTGTCAATACATTTGTGTACTCCATAGGTATTGCCATTCTTACTACTCTTGGCTGTATATTACTGGGTTATCCGGTAGCCTGGATTCTGAACAACAGCAAGAATCTGAGTTATTCGCGTACGCTGATCATGCTGTTTATCCTTCCGATGTGGGTAAACATTCTGGTACGTACACTTGCCACGGTAGCGTTGTTCGATTTTTGCAGACTGCCGTTGGGAGAGGGAGCTTTGATTTTCGGTATGATATACAATTTTATTCCCTTTATGATTTATCCCATTTACAATACCTTGCAAAAGATGGACCGAAGTTACATTGAAGCAGCACAGGATTTGGGAGCAAACTCTTTCCAGGTATTCTGGAAGGTTATATTTCCTTTGTCCATGCCGGGTGTGGTAAGCGGTATCATGATGGTATTCATGCCTACTATTTCGACTTTTGCCATTGCCGAGTTGTTGACCATGAACAATATCAAGCTTTTCGGAACTACCATACAGGAAAATATAAACAACAGCTTGTGGAACTACGGAGCAGCTCTTTCGCTCATCATGTTGTTCCTTATTGCCGCAACTTCCTTGTTTACTCCCGAAAATAAGGATGAGTCGGAGAGAGGAGGTGGTGTATGGTAAGAAGAATCATCGAGCAGACATATTTGTGGATATTGCTGATTTTGCTTTATGCACCTATTCTGATTATTGTGGTTTATTCGTTTACCGAAGCAAAAGTGCTGGGCAACTGGACAGGTTTTTCATTTAAGCTTTATGAGTCACTGATGAATACCGGTGCACACCATTCGCTGATGAATGCTTGTATCAATACGATCGCCATTGCTTTCATTGCTGCTACGGTTTCTACTTTGTTGGGAAGTATTGCAGCCATTGGCATATTCAACTTGCGGGCTCGCAGCCGGAAAGCTGTAGGATTTATCAATACGATTCCTATCTTAAACGGGGATATCATTACGGGTATATCGTTGTTCCTGCTGTTTGTTTCTTTGGGAGTAACACAGGGATTTACAACTGTTGTGCTGGCTCATATTACTTTTTGTACGCCTTATGTGGTGCTGAGTGTACTTCCCCGTCTGAAACAGATGAATCCGAACCTGTATGAAGCAGCACTCGATCTGGGAGCTACACCGATGCAGGCACTCTGGAAAGTGATTATTCCTGAGATACGTCCGGGTATGATCAGCGGTTTCCTGCTGGCACTGACTATCTCGTTCGATGATTTTGCCGTAACAGTGTTTACCATCGGTAATCAGGGACTGGAAACCCTCTCTACTTATATTTATGCCGATGCCCGAAAGGGAGGACTGACTCCTGAGCTTCGTCCGTTGTCCGCCCTTACGTTTGTTGTTATATTGGTATTGTTGATTATTATTAACCGCAGAGCCGGAAAAGCTCAGAAGAAATAAGGCTTTGCCGGAATAGAAACCGTGTGCTGAAACATAGAATGAAAAGATTATATCAATTTATCGTATGTCTGTGGGCTTGCCTTACGATGGCAAGCTGCTATAATGCTGATGAGTCACGCCAGAATATATTGAAAGTATATAACTGGGCAGACTATATTGGTGAAGGCGTGCTGGAAGATTTTCAGCAATACTATAAAGAACAGACAGGAGAAGATATACGTATCGTTTATCAGACTTTCGATATAAACGAAATCATGCTCACCAAAATCGAAAAAGGGCATGAGGATTTTGATGTGGTATGTCCTTCGGAATATATCATCGAACGAATGCTGCATAAAGGTTTGTTGCTGCCTATCGATACTACCTTTGCGCATTCTCCTAATTACATGAAAGGTATTTCTCCGTATATTCTTCGACAAATAAATAAACTGGGAACTGCTGAAAATCCGGCAAGCCGATATGCTGTATGTTATATGTGGGGAACTGCCGGACTGTTGTACAATACTCAGTATGTTACTGCCGAGGATATGAAAACATGGGGCTGTCTGTGGAACAAACGTTTTGCAGGACGTATTCTGATGAAAGACGCCTATCGTGATGCTTATGGTACAGCTATGCTGTATGCTTACCGTAAGCAGCTTGCCGACAGTACCGTTACTGTTCCTGAATTGATGAACGATTATTCTCCGGCAGCTATGGATACGGTAGAAAAGTATCTGAAACTGTTGAAACCCAATGTCGCTGGCTGGGAAGCCGATTTCGGAAAGGAGATGATGACAAAGGGAAAAGCATGGATAAATATGACTTGGAGCGGTGATGCACAATGGGCTATCGAAGAAGCTGAACAGGTGGGTGTCGATTTGTCTTATTCTATCCCTGAAGAAGGTAGTAATATCTGGTACGACGGATGGGTGATTCCGAAGTATGCCAAGAACGTAAAAGCTGCAAGTTACTTTATCAACTTTCTGTGCCGTCCCGATATTGCTTTGCGCAATATGGAAGAAAATGGCTATGTCAGCGCAATAGCTGCTCCCGAAATCATGGAAGCATGCATTGATACAACACTGACTGAAACGGTGGATGCAAGCTACTTTTTCGGACCGGAAGGACGTGATGTAAAATTACGCAATACGCAATATCCTGATATTTCTGTCGTAAACCGTTGTTCCATGATACGCGATTTTGGTGACAAGACGGTCAATGTGCTTGAAATATGGTCACGTATCAAAGGGGATAATTTGAATAGCGGGATTGTTATTCTTATTCTGGTTGTTGTAGCGGGACTGAGCGGATGGCAGATACACCGCCGTATTCAGGCGTACAAGCGTAAACGCAAGCAGCATCGTAAGCGCCGGCGCAGATGATTATCCCTAAAAGAAATAGGAAACTCCCTATCGGCAAATGGAGAGTTTCCGTTGCAGGAGGATTTTTATCCTCCTATTTTTGTATCAGGAAATTAAAAAGATATTGAATATGAAGATTAAGAAGTTCGCATTATTACTTTGCCTTGCGCTTTGTGCATGTTGTTTGCCGGCAAATGCCTCGTCATTAGGCGATATACGCGTAAATGCTCGTTTTCTGACAGACCGTATGGCTTTCGAACTGAATCTGAACCAGAGTCAGTACAATGATTTGTTTGAAATAAACTTTGACTTTCTGAGTGGAGTGGATCCTTATCTGACGGGTATGGCATGTGCCGATGCTGCTGCACTTGATGCTTATTATCGGTATTTGGATGAAAGAAACGATGACCTTCGCTGGATTCTTTCCAGTTCGGCATACACTCGTTTTCTTGCAATCGAATACTTTTTCCGTCCGATTTATGCGATGAATAATGTTTGTTATCTGCGGGTGTATAAGGTATACCCTAACAGAAGTTTCTTCTATTTCGGACGTCCGGTACATTATCTTACTTACCATGGAGCACACAGTCGCCGTTTTTACCGGAATACAGGCTATTACTGTGCGCATTATACCGGTCGTTATCATCATCCGGTGTATAAAGGTCATTTCCACTCTCGTCCGGAGTTCAGAAAACATGACTTTATCGCTCCTCGGCCGGTTAAGAATCCCGGATATTATTTTACTCCGGCACGACCTTCAGCTCCGGCAGCACCCTCTCATCGTCCTGAGGCACGTCCGCCATATCGTCCGGGTATAAGTGCAAAACCTGCTCCCAAACCGGTACCAAAGCCAGACAAACGTCCGCCTCATGCAAGTGGTATCCGTCCGCCTCAAAACGGAAATCACCATTCGGTCAGACCCGGTACTTCCAGACCGTCGGATAAAGCTCCCAACAGGGTGACAAGACCTTCAAGGACAGAACGTAAGGATAACCGTCCGTCTGTTCGTCCGGAAAGAAAAGAAAACAGGAAACCAGTTAAACAAATAAAAGAAAAATCTTTCTTGCACAACATGTAAGTAAAACGTATTTTTGCGGCAGATATCAATAAAGATATTATGAAAAGTCGAGTACTTAAATGGATTGCCGCAGGATTGATTGCAGTTGTGCTTGTGGCAGGAACAGGACTCTTTCTTTTTCGGGGAGCCCTGTTGCGCTGTGTTGCCGATGAAAAGTTGGCTGCTTTAGAGCAGCGTTATAACTTGCGTATTGCCTATCGTGAATTGGGAATGCCTTCTTTGTCTGTCATCCGCCTGGAAGGATTGACGGTAGTTCCTGAAGATCACGATACCTTACTGACTCTCGAAAAAGCCGAGATCGATATCGATTTGCTTCCTTTGCTTAGAAAAAGAGTTTCCGTACATCAGGTTGATGTAGAGGGTATGAAACTTTCTTTTGTAAAGCAAGGTAATGTTTCGAACTATGATTTTCTTTTCCGTCAACAGACTGTATCGGAGGCTGATTCGGGTAAAGTAGAAAGTGTATTGGCTGGATACGATGTGCAGGTAAGTAAAATACTTAGCCTGGTATTCAGATTATTGCCGGAAAATGGAGAATTGCGCAACCTGAGTGTGACGGCGCGCCGGGACTTGCTGCAAACAAGTTTTTATATTCCTGAGCTTATACTGGCAAACAGTCAGTTTGCTTCTGCCATTCAGGTGGAAGAGGGAGCTGTAAAGGGAGAATGGAAAGTAAGAGGTACGCTTGCACGCAGTATGCGCCTGATAGAAGGCAGCATTGCTTCCGGCAGTACAGATGAAAAAATCATACTTCCCTATATCCGTCCCCATTATAATGCGACGGTTGCATTCGATTCCATAGCCTTTAAGCTTTCAGAAAAGTCTGCTTCTGCTACGCCTCTTACACTGGAGGGGATGGCATCTGTAGACGGGCTGGAGGTTTATCATACAGCACTTTCACCCGATACGATTGATCTAGATAAAGGAAAGCTGGAATATACCTGCCATGTAGGAGGTAATTATTTCGAATTGGACAGTGTTTCTACTGTTATATTCAACCGCCTTGATTTCCATCCTTATTTACGGGTAGAAAAAGAAAAAAAGTGGCATTATACGGCAAGCATCCATCGTTCGCCTTTCCCTTCCGAAGATTTGTTTGCTTCCTTGCCAAAAGGTTTGTTCCGCCATGTACAGGGTATTCGTACATCAGGCAAACTGAGTTATGATTTATTGTTGGATGTTGACTTCAATCATCTGGATAGTCTGCATTTCTCTTCCGATCTGCGCGGGCATGGTTTCCGTATCGAAAGCCTGGGTGGCAGTGAACTTACCAAGATGAACGAGGAGTTTGAATATACGGCATACGAGAACGACTTGCCGGTAAGAACATTCTTTATCGGACCGTCGAATCCTAATTTCCGTCCGCTCAACCGTATTTCTCCTTTGCTTCAGATGGCAATCATGCAGTCGGAAGACGGAGGGTTTTATTATCATCAAGGGTTTCTTCCTGGAGCTATTCAGGAAGCTCTTGCCTACGATTTGCAGGTAGGACGCTTTGCACGCGGAGGAAGCACTATTACCATGCAGCTGGTAAAGAATGTCTTTCTGAACCGTCATAAAAATATTGCCCGAAAGCTGGAGGAAGCTCTTATCGTATGGCTGATAGAAAACCAGCATCTCACTTCAAAGGAACGTATGTACGAAGTATACCTGAATTTGGTAGAATGGGCTCCTTTGGTATACGGTGCTTGTGAAGCTTCACATTTTTATTTCGAAAAAGAACCTTCCGACCTTACCGTAGAAGAAGCTATATTTCTGGCTTCCATTGTACCGAAGCCCAAACATTTCCGTTCTTCATTCAATGAAGATGCTACTTTGCGTGATTCACAAGGAGGTTATTTCCGCCTGATAGCCGAAAGACTGTATGCAAAAGGATTGCTTACAGAAGAGGAAGCTGCGGCTGTTCGTCCGGAGATAACAGTAAAAGGGAAGGCTAGGGAGATGATCTTATATCCCGACAGCATCAGATAAATGTTGGTTTACAGAATAAGCTGGTAGTCTGTCACCCCAAGCCATCGTCCGAATTTCATACCGACCTCTTCGAACGAAGACGCTTTTCTGAACCCTAAGGCTTCATGGAAGGCACAGCTTGCTGTATTCTCACTCGTGATACAGGCTATCAGGACATGTATGCCGCGTCGTCTGCATTCGTCTATCAGACGCTGCGTGAGCAGCCGGCCCAGTCCTTTTCCCGTATGGGCAGGCGACAGATATACAGTCGTTTCAAGTGTGCGGTTGTAGGCTTCCCGTTCTTTCCACGGATGTGCGTAGCAATATCCCACAATTTCTCCGTCTGTTTCGTATACAAAATACGGATATCGCGCTGAAATTTCAGAGATTCTTTTTTGCATCTCTTCTTCGCTGACAGGTTCTATATCGAAAGTACTCGTACTATGTGCGATATATTCATTGTAAATTGCCGTTATGGCAGAAGTATCTTGTAGGGTAACCGCTCTGATCATGATCGTTTTTTCTTTTTTTCATTGCAAAAGTAAAGAAATAGCAGCATACATGTATGAGGCTTTTATTACTTTCTTTGGAAACTCTATGAGAGTACCTTATTTTTTTGTACGAATATTTAAAAAACGTCGTGATGTTTTCTGAAAAACATCAGCATAAAATAAAAAAACGTCAGCAGATTTTTAGGTGAGTCTGCTGACGTAGGTTACCGATAAGATAAAGATTATTTCTTGGATGCTTGCATGTTTGTATAATTCAATGTCTCTGGTGCTCCTAAATAGCTGTCTTTCAATCCTCCGCAATCTATCAGAATCTTTTCGAATACAATACCTGGATTGAGTGGGCGTATACGTAAAGTATGCTTACCTGCTGTTACTTTGTGTTGTGTTTCCGATTTAATTATCGGATTCGCTTGCCATTCGCCAAGCTCTCCACGATAGTGTCCGTTGAAGTTGATTATTTGTTCGTTCTCTCCATCCATACTGATGCCATAACTTAAGCCCTTGTTATGATTGAAGTTCAGTGTAGGAGCGAGTAGAAGAGTTACATTGATGTTGTTGCTTTTGGTGAAATCAATATCATATTCCAGATAACAATTTTCAGGGTAAACAGTTACAGGAGTTGTGGTTACACCGGAAAGTGTTTTTCCAAAATCCGGAATTATTATCCACTGTGTTTCCTTTCCATTCGCAGCACGGGTATAGTGTTCTGCTTCCATTGAAACATATCCATCTTTTTCGGCAAATGTATGAGGGAATTTCTCTGGAGATATTCGTACGACTTCAGGCATGACTTGCTTTGGAGGATTATTCCATGATGTATAACCGATGTGTACCTGATCCATCATGTGGTTCCATTTCCCATCGCTTATCTGTTTGTTGTAGTATTGCATGAGCAAAGAGTCTCGCTTAAAACAACTGGCTACTCTGTCTGCCCATATATTGGCTTCCGGGTTGTTTTCTTTTGCCAGTCGGTGGTTCATGGCTTGTGCATAATACATGTTGTACAGATTGGCACATGCCTGCACCGGAAAGTTCACAAGTTGTTCGTAGGCGTTCCGATAATTACCGGGCATTTCTTGTAGTAAGTTATCGGCATCGCGTGCCAGAGCATTGTACTCGTTTACAACTTTTTCCCATTCTCCGTAGTTGAAACTGTAAGTTTGATAGTTAAGTATTTCAGGGGTTACACGGCGGTTGTATTTAGGATAAAGCGACAAGATGCGTGCGGCTTCTTTGGCATAGGTCGTTCCAAACTGTTCACGACAGAATGATTCGGTATGCTCTTGAAGATTGTTTGCTTGAAATCTGTCGGGGTTCCATGCCATATCCAAAAAGAAAGTAATGGGATATTCCATTGGTTTCAAGTCGCCTACATTGACAATCCACAACTGTCGAATACCGTATTCGTATGCCAGATGCATCTGTTCCCATACTCTCGGGATAGGACTGATGTTAATCCATTTTGAATTTCGCGGTGCGCCGACATAGTCGAAATGATAATACATACCGTATCCTCCCTTACGAGGCTTTTCTGTCAGGTCAGGAAGTTTTCGTATATTTCCCCAGTTGTCGTCACAAAGCAGCAGAGTGATATCGTCTGGAACTTTCATTCCTTTATCGTAGTAATTTTGAACTTCTTTGTAAAGAGCCCATACTTGTGGTGTCTTATCGACGGATTTTCCGGTCACTTTACGGATGATCTGTCGCTGGTCATTGACGATTCTCTTCAGTAAAGCTATGTTTTTCTTTTCATTGGGAGTATATTCGTGGTCTTTACCTTCTTCTCCACCCATTGGAGCATCACCGTCGCCACGCATGCCTACCGTAACTACTTTTTCCCAGTTTCTAGCACGTTCCATACCGAATGTCCAAAATTCTTGAAGAGTTTTGGAGTTTGTCTGGTAATCCCATCTGCCACTTCCTCTCCGTTTCCAGTCTTGCTGGTTCAAAGCCATAGGCTCATGATGAGAAGTTCCCATAATAATCCCCATTTTATTGGCGAGAGGACCGTTTTCTGCATCATCATCGTAGAAGGCATTTCCCCACATAGCAGGCCACATGAAGTTACCTTTCAGACGTAAAACCAATTCGAATACTTTTTCGTAAAACTTACTATTGAAGCCGCCGAATTTTTCATGTGCCCATCCACTTAATGCCGGAGCTTCATCATTCAGAAAAATGCCTCTGTATTTTACTTTAGGTTCCCCGTCAGAATAACTTCCGGGACGGATATATACATTTTCTCTATGTACTGTCGGAACATCTGCCCACCAGTACCAGGGAGAAACTCCCATTTGACGTGAGAGTTCGTAGATGCCGTATATTGTTCCTCGTTTGTCGCTTCCTGCAATCACCAGCGCACGGGCGATTCCTTTTTGTGGATGTTCCAGCAAACTAATAATGTATTTTTCATTTTTTCCAGCAAGTTCCTTTTCTGAAATCTTCTTATCTTTTATCAGCTGGCGTATAATCGGACTTTCCATGCTTCCTACATAGACACAAACAGAATCATTGCCAGCAGATGATGATACAACAGGACGATTACCAGATACGCGGAAAAAATCTTCTTTCAGATTTTCAACCGCCATTCGGATTCCTTCGTCTTCATTGCTGTCGGTCACAATGCGGCAAGGAGTACATTGATTGATTAATGTAAAATATCCTGTTTCTTTTTGGAAGAATACAAACTGATCTGTAGCATGTCCCTTTATAAGAAATAGGGAAAGTACAGCAAATAAAATAAGTTTTTTCATGGTATAAAGTTACTTTTTGGTTCGTACAAAGGTAAGTATGTTTTTGTATGAAAACAAAGCTAGAATATGTTGCAGGTCATAAATGTAACACTGAGAAAAGTATATGTAACAGACATGGGGCGCGATGTAATCTGGTAGCAAGGCTTTGAATCAATAAGTGAAATGAAATGACCTTATTCCTTATACTTTTGTGTATCATGAAAAACAAAAAGAAAAGTATAGAATGAAAACAACAGATTGGTTTAATATTAAGTTAGGGTTAGTTTTATTATTTCTTTGCTCCGCTTTTGACTGCGGAGCAAAGATTACCTTACCCAAATTACTGGCAGATGGAATGGTCTTGCAACGTGAATGTCCGGTAAAGATATGGGGAAAATCCGATGTGGGTGAGAAAGTGGAATTAAAGTTCCGTGGCAAAACATTTCGTACTGTTGCCGATGAGAAAGGTTGCTGGATGATTGAGCTTCCTGCCTGGAAAGCTGGAGGTCCGTATGATATGCAAATAAACGAAGTGACTTTGCATAATATATTAATAGGTGATGTATTTCTTTGTTCCGGTCAGTCGAATATGGAACTTCCGGTATCTCGTATAATGGATAAGTTTGCCGAAGAAGTAAACAGTTATGAAAATCCGATGATTCATTATATAAAAGTGCCCTATTGTTATGATTTTAAGATGCCTCAAACTGATACAAAGCAAGCGGCGTGGGTACCTCTTACTAAAGATAATGTAATGAATTACTCGGCTTTGTGTTATTTCTTTGCAAAACTCTTGTATCAGCAAACAGGAGTTCCTGTCGGAATTGTCAATTCCAGTTGGGGAGGTACACCTGTCGAAGCATGGATAAGTGAGTCTGGACTGAAAGATTTTCCGTCATATCTGAATCAGAAAGCAATGTATGAGTGTGATGATCTGGTAACTGAAATTAAACAGTCTGAAAGAATGCATCAGCAGGAATGGCAGAAAGAATTATATAAATCGGATAAAGGACTTCACACTGAAACTCCCTGGTATGCGGCATCATTCGACGACCGATCATGGAAAACAGTTGATATGTTTTCTTCTTCATGGGCAACGAATGGATGGCGTCCGATAAATGGTTCGCACTGGTTCCGTCAGCAGATAAATATTCCAGAATCATGGAATAATAAAGAGGCCATACTTCGGTTAGGTTGTATTGTTGACGCTGATTCGGTATACGTCAATGGATGCCTGGTAGGAACAACCTCTTATCAGTATCCTCCCCGTATTTATAAGGTTCCGGCTGGAGTCTTGAAAACAGGACAGAACCAGATTACCGTACGTCTGATCAGCAACGGAGGATATCCCTCTTTTGTGAAAGAAAAGCCTTATAAGCTGATATGTGGAAAAGATGAAATCGTATTATCTCCGTCGTGGAAATATCATGTAGGAGCGGAAATGCCTTCTGCTCCGGCATCAACCAACTTTCATTATGTACCGGTAGGACTATACAATGGAATGATTGCACCTTTAGAAAATTACATGTTTAAAGGAGTCGTTTGGTATCAGGGAGAATCGAATGTTGGAAAATGGCAAGAATACTCATCTTTGCTGACTGCTTTGATGAAAGACTGGAGAAAGCTTTTCCAAAATGATAAGTTGCCTTTTTATATTGTTGAATTGGCTGATTTCTTGGCGCCTGATGATCCGGAACGTGCAAGCTGGGCTGCACTTCGGGCTGAGCAGGCAAAGGCTGCTCAATCGGTAGACCATGCTACATTAATAAAGAACAGTGATACCGGTGAGTGGAATGATATTCATCCGCTTGATAAGAAAACAGCAGGAACGCGACTTGTAGAAGCTGTACTGTCTGCTGAATGATAAAACAAAAAAAGAGATATACTATGAGCACAATTCAAAACCAGAAAGTAACTCTGACCGAAAAAATTGGCTATGGGTTAGGAGATTGTTCTGCGAACCTCGTGTTCCAGATGATGATGATTTATCAAACAAAATTTTATACCGATATATTCGGTCTGGAAGGAGCGATAGCGGGTACAGTCATGTTAGTGGCGCGTATAGTCGATGCTTTTGTTGATCCGACCGTTGGTATCTTGTCCGACAGAACAAATTCCCGATGGGGAAAGTATCGTCCGTGGGTGTTATGGACCGCTTTGCCTTTTATGGTATTCTATGTATTGGCATTCTATAATCCGGGTATTGAGGATAAAGGGCTTGTGGCTTTGTATGCTACTATTTCGTATACATTATTGATGACGATGTATTCATTCAATAATACTCCTTATTCTTCTTTGGGAGGTGTGATGTCTGCCGATATCAAAGAACGTACCAGTATTACTTCTATCCGTTTCATCTTTTCTACTATTGCCCAGTTTGTTGTTCAGGGGCTGACACTTCCTTTGGTCAGCAAGTTTTCCGATGGTGGAGATAAAGCTCATGGCTGGTTGTGTACTATTTCCTTGTTTGCGATAATAGGTTTCATTTTTCTTGTTACCGTATTTTTTTCTGCTAAAGAACGAATAACTCCTCCTGCCGGACAGAAAAACAATACACGTCAGGATATAAAGGATGTATTGAGCAGTTTGCCGTGGCGGGCTATGTTTGTATTGACACTGTTTGTTTTTATAACATTGGCAATGTGGGGAAGTGCAATGAACTATTATTTCGAAAATTATGTAGATGCAGGGGCGTTATATGCTTTTCTCGATAAGTTAGGATTGGTTGCAACCGAGGCTCAAGATTCAATAGGTTATTCTATACTAAATGCTTTTGGACTGATAGTCAGTTCTCCTGATAAGGCATACGAAGTTGGTTTTGGAGTTTTTAATATGTTAGGAGCTTTGGTTCAATTTTTCGGAGTAATTTTGTTATCAGAATATCTGGCTAATAAGTACGGAAAGAAGCAAACCTTCATTGTTTGTTTAACGCTGACTGCTATCTTTACAGCCATGTTCTACTTCCCGGCAAAGGACAATATAGGATTCATGTTTGTATTGAACTTCCTGAAGAGTTTGGCTTATGCACCTACCGTGCCTTTGTTGTGGGCGATGATAGCTGACGTAGCCGATCATTCTGAATATGTACATTATCGTCGTGCTACCGGATTTGTGTTTGCTGGAGTAGTTTTTGCTCTTAAGGCTGGACTAGGTGTGGGAGGAGCTATTTTAGGTTTCTTGTTGTCTGGCTTTGGCTATATATCAGGAGCAGGAGTTGCTCAAAGTGATTCGGCTATTCATGGAATTATACTTTCGTCAAGTCTTATTCCAGCAGCAACATTCTTTGTCGGAGTGATAGCTTTATTCTTCTATCCGATAACGAAAAAATATAATGAGAAAATGCAGGCAGAACTTGCCGAACGTAGAAGTAAAAACGATTATTAACCTTTAGAAAAATCATATCATGAGAGTGAAACACATTGCATCAGCATTATTGATAGCAGCTTTTGTTGCTGCTTGTGGAAATCAAAAGGCAACAGTAGTTGAAGAACCTTCTCTGAAGGATGCTGTTGGTGATAAATTCCTGATGGGAGTAGCGTTGAATGTTAATCAGTCTTCAGGTGTTGATACCAGTTCGATAAAACTTGTGAAACAGCATTTCAATTCGATTGTAGCTGAGAACTGTATGAAGTGTGAAGTGATTCATCCGGAAGAAGATCGTTACGATTTTACCTTGGCTGATCAATTTGTCAGTTTTGGAGAAAAAAATGGTATGGCTGTTATCGGGCATTGCCTTATCTGGCATTCACAATTGGCTCCGTGGTTCTGTGTGGATGAAAAAGGAAATAATGTGACTCCTGAAGTGCTTAAGCAACGCATGAAAGATCATATTACAACAATTGTAACCCGATATAAAGGACGTATAAAGGGATGGGATGTTGTAAATGAGGCTATTCTAGAAGACGGCTCGTATCGTAAAAGTAAATTTTATGAGATTTTAGGAGAAGAGTTCATTCCGTTAGCGTTTCAGTATGCGCATGAAGCTGATCCGGATGCAGAATTGTATTACAATGATTATGCCATGAATATGCCAGGCAAACGTGAAGGAGTAGTAAAGCTTGTCAGCAGTCTGAAAGAAAAGGGGATTCGCATAGATGCTGTAGGTATGCAGGGACATATGGGAATGGACTATCCTGATATTAATGAATTTGAACAAAGTATAGTGGCCTTTGCCGGAACTGGAGTAAAAGTGATGGTTACTGAGTGGGACATGAGCGCTTTGCCGACAGTAAAACAAAGTGCTAATATTTCGGATACCGTAGCTTATCAGAAAATGTTGAATCCTTATCCGGAAACATTGCCCGATTCTGTTTCTAAAGCATGGAATAACCGTATGAAGCAATTCTTCGGCTTATTTGAGAAACATGCTGATGTGATTAGTCGTGTAACTGCATGGGGAGTAAGTGATAGTGATTCATGGAAAAATGATTTTCCGGTGAAAGGACGTCATGATTATCCGTTGTTATTCGACCGTAACTATCAACCGAAACCTTTTGTAAAAGAAATTATGGCAGAGAGCCAGTTGCCGGCAGAAGAAAAGAAATAATAATCAGTTTTATCTATAAGAATTTAAATTTGATATTATCATGAAAAAAGAAGCAAGATATTTAGTTCCAGGTGATTATATGGCAGATCCTTCTGTACATGTCTTTAATGACAGACTCTATATTTATCCGTCTCATGACTGGGAAAGTGGAGTGCCTGAAAATGATAATGGTGATCATTTTAATATGAAAGACTATCATGTGTTTTCAACGGATGATGTGATGCATGGAGAGATTGTAGATCACGGAGTTGTTTTGAAAGTTGAAGATATAGCTTGGGCAGGCAGACAATTATGGGATTGCGATGTAGCTTTCAAAAATGGTAAATATTACATGTATTTCCCAATGAAGGACCAGAATGATATTTTCCGTATGGGAGTTGCTATAAGTGACAGACCTGAGGGACCTTTTATCCCACAATCCGATCCGATGAAAGGTAGTTACAGCATTGATCCTGCCGTATTCTGCGATGACGATGGCAGTCATTACATGTACTTTGGGGGAATTTGGGGAGGACAGCTACAACGTTATCGTGATAATAAAGCTATAGAGAATCCTTGCCTGCCGGCAGACAATGAACCAGCATTACCCGGTCGTGTAGTCAAGTTGCGTGATGATATGCTGGAATTTGCAGAGGCTCCACGTGCTGTCCTTGTCTTGGATGAACATGGAGAACCCTTGAAAGCTGGTGATCCTCACCGCTTTTTTGAAGCATCGTGGATGCATAAATATAATGGCAAGTACTATCTGTCGTATTCTACAGGAGATACTCATTTCTTATGTTATGCTATCGGTGATAATCCATACGGACCTTTTACTTACCAGGGTGTTATTCTTACTCCGGTAGTTGGATGGACTACTCATCATGCTATCGTGGAATATAAAGGAAAATGGTATTTGTTTCACCACGATTGTGTACCTTCTGGAGGAAAAACATGGTTACGTAGCTTAAAAGTTGTGGAACTGGAATATGATGCTGAAGGTAAGATTATTACAATAGATGGAGGAGGAGAATGATCAGGAATTTATTTCTCGGTCTGTTATTCTGCGGATGGACTTTAGGAGCATCCGCAGAAGACGGCAGTCGTTTATGGCTGCGTCAAGATACTACTGCGAGTGCAACAATTGATTGTTTGTTGCACTCGCAGACGTTGAATATTGCACAGCGTGAACTGAATAGGTCGTGGAAAGGTGTTCCTGTCACTTTACAACTCTGTGCAGATAAGGAACACCTTGCTTTAGGAAAAGATGGTTATACTATCCGTACGGATAAAAATCATATAGTTATCGGTTCATTGTCGGAAACCGGACTGCTTTATGCTGCTTATCATCTGATTCGTTTACAGGAAACGGATATTGATTTAGGCCATCTGGATATAAAGGAAAAGCCGGCATATGAATACCGAATACTGAATCATTGGGATAATCTGGATGGAACAATAGAACGCGGTTATGCTGGGCATTCGCTTTGGAAATGGGAAGAACTGCCTGATGTGTTATCTCCTCGTTATGAAGCATATGCACGTGCCAATGCTTCGATTGGAATCAATGGTACGGTATTAAATAATGTCAATGCTTCTCCGGAAATATTGTCGGATGCTTATCTGTTGAAAGTAAAAGCGCTGGCTGATGTTTTCAGGCCATACGGTTTAAAAGTCTACTTGTCTGTAAATTTTGCCTCTCCTATGGTTTTAGGAAAACTTGCTACAGCAGATCCTTTAAATACCGAGGTTTCAGAATGGTGGAAGAAAAAAGTATACGAAATATATTCGCAGATTCCTGATTTTGGCGGTTTTTTGGTGAAAGCTAACTCCGAGGGGCAGCCTGGTCCATGTGATTATCATCGTACACATGCTGAAGGAGCAAATATGCTTGCAGAGGCATTGAAACCGTATGGAGGAATCGTAATGTGGAGAGCTTTTGTATATAGTCCTTCCGACAATGACCGTGCGAAACAGGCTTATCTGGAGTTTCAGCCACTGGATGGAAAGTTCCTCGACAACGTTATCGTGCAAGTAAAGAATGGTCCTATTGATTTTCAGCCGCGTGAACCGTATAGTCCTTTGTTTGGGGCGATGAAACATACACCATTAATGGCAGAATTTCAGGTTACACAAGAATACCTTGGGCATTCCAATCATTTGGCTTATCTGGCTCCGATGTGGAAAGAATTTTTCAGATATGTTGATCCAGATATGTTACGTGCCGTAGCAGGTGTGACTAATATTGGTGATGATGTGAATTGGTGCGGACACGATTTTGCACAGGCTAACTGGTATACTTTTGGCAGACTTGCCTGGAATCCTCGTCTGTCGTCGGAAGAAATTGCCGATGAATGGTTGAAACAGACCTTTACATCGAACAAAGATTTTCTTGTTCCAATGCGTGAAGTTATGCTGGAAAGTCGTGAAGCGGTGGTTAACTATATGATGCCATTGGGGTTACACCATATATTTGCGTGGGGACATCATTACGGACCAGAACCGTGGTGTGAGATAGAAGGGGCACGTCCCGACTGGCTTCCTTCGTATTATCATCGGGCAGATAGTGAAGGACTTGGCTTTGACAGAAGTGGTACAGGTAGTAATGCTGTTTCGCAATATCCCGATTCGTTGGCGAATATATGGGGAACGCTGGATACATGCCCCGAAGAATTTTTGCTTTGGTTTCACCATGTTCCGTGGACATATAAATTGAAAGACGGATATACGCTGTGGGAAGAACTGTGTTATAAGTATGATACGGGGCTGAAAGAGGTACGGCGTTTTCGCGATACATGGAATCAGATGCGTCCGTATATTGATACAGAGCGTTATGAAGCAGTTGCAAAACGCTTGGATATTCAGGTAAATGATGCCGTCTGGTGGAAAGATGCCTGCTTGTTGTATTTTCAGAGCTTTTCGAAAATGAAATTTCCCAAAGATATAGAAAAGGCAACTTTCCGGCTGAAAGAACTGAAAAAGGTACATTTGCCTATTACGAATTTTGAATGTCCAGGGGCAGATATATTGCCAAGAAAGGAATGAGCTGAAATATAGTCCTTCTGCTTTTCCTGATAATAACAGCGGATTAGGTCTGTTTTTTGTACAAAAGTTGAAATAGTTTGTACGAAAAGGTAAAAAGGTTTGTACGAAGAATAAAGAAGTTTGTACAGAAAAAAAGAAAACTCCAGCATGTTTTTAGAACGATATGCTGGAGTTTTCTTTTTTGTAATATTATCTGATTTTCGATGTGGCTGATGATTTATTCTTCTATTATGTCATTCTCTGTAGCATTTTCTTCATGAGCGTTTTGCATGTATTCTTTAGGGGATAATCCAAAATATTCTTTGAATGTATTCGAAAAATGCGACAGGTTGTTATAGCCTACAGCATAGGCTACTTCAGAAATCGTCAGTTTCTTCTCTTTCAGTAGCTTGGCTGCCTGTTGCATACGTATGTTGCGTATGAAATCTCTTGAAGATAAATTGGTGAGTTCCTTCAGCTTACGATGCAGGTGCACGCGGCTTAATCCTACACTGTTCGCTAGCATTTCTACGTTCAGGGTAGGCTCTGACAGATTTTCATTGATGACTTTCATTATTTTGTTCATCAATACTTCATCTGCCGATTTCAGTTGGATATTCTGAACTTTGTCGCTTTGCTCCTGAGCTCCGCTGAACTTATTCTTCAACAGTCGTCGGTTCGAAAGCAGATTGCCAATCGTACTCTTCAATACTTCTATATTGAACGGTTTGATCAGATAACTGTCAGCTCCGATTTCGATACCTTCTACCTGTTCTTCCGGACGTCCTTTAGCTGTCAGTAAAATCACAGGGATATGGTTGATATTGGCATTTTGCTTGATCTTTTTGCATAATGTCATACCATCCATTTCAGGCATCATTACATCACTTATGAGCAAGTCCGTTGGATTGTTTAGCAGATATTCGTAGGCTTCACGTCCATTGTTGCAAGTATGAATTTTATAGTCTGCCGACAATTCATTTTTCAGATAGTTCAGAATCTCTTTTTCATCATCAGCTATCAGAATGTGGAAGTTGCTTTTTGATTTGATTTTCTTTTCAGTTTCTGTTTCTTCTGTTGTTTTAACTGGCTGTTCAGATGTTGTGGTAGTAGTAATCGTTGGATTATTCTCTGAGGTAGTTGTATCTGGTTGTTCCAGTTCTTCCATTTTCAAATGGTCACTACCTTGTGGAATGCGGATAATAAATTCGCTGCCTTGTACATCTGTACGGTTACGGGCAATGATTGTACCATGATGAAGCTCTACCAGTGACCGGGTTAAGTGGAGTCCTACTCCGGTTCCGGCCTGATTGCGTGTAATATCATTGTTGATTTGGTAAAATCGGTCGAATATGCGTTCTATCTGCTGGTCATCCAGGCCTATTCCTGTGTCGCTTACTTTAATTTCTATATATTTCTTAAGCGGAAGATGTGCTTCTTCATCTTCTCCTGTAGTGAGTGAAATCGTAACATTTCCTCCTTCGGGAGTATACTTGAAGGCATTCGAAAGCAGATTCATCAGTACTTTGTCGAAGTTATGCAGGTCAAGCCATGCACTTAACCGATTGTCCTGATGTTGGAAAGTAAGTGTGATATGTTTGTTTTGTGCAAGGTAACTGAATGTAGTTACTACATCATCAATGAATCCGACCAGGTCTGTTTCTCTTAGCTTCAGATTCATCTGTCCTTTATCTATTTTACGAATATCCATCAATTGGTTGATTAATCGAAGAATACGCTGTGAGTTACGGTAAATCATCATATAACTCTTTTCTAGTTCTGAGTCATGACAGTTGGCTATCAGCTTTTCAAGCGGATTTATAATCAACGTGAGAGGAGTACGAATTTCATGTGATATATTGATAAAAAACTGTAGTTTAGCCTCGCTTATTTCTTCGGCATGCTTACGTTCTACCATTTCTTTACGGCGTTCGAAGCGTGTACGCAAGTTTCCGATGATAGCCAGTATGATGAAAATAGTCAGTATGGCATATATAATATATGCCCACCATGATTGGAACCAAGGCGGAGTGATGATGATTTCGATACTGCGGGTAGGTGAATTGTAACCATGATTGATAGCATATACCTGGAATGTATATTTCCCGTGAGGCAGGTTGTTGTATGTCACTGTATTGACTCCGGGTGCTGTTGACAACCATTCTTCATCCAGCTCCTTGATACGATATTTATAGATAACCTGACGTACGTTGTCAAACTGTAATGTAGAAAACGATATGCTGAATGTATTATCTTTATAGTTTAGCCGGAACTTGTCCGATTCTATCACAGCTTTTTGGGTAATAGGTTCTCCTCCTGACAGTGTATTGGTATTTACTGATTTTCCAGCAACGATAAATTCAGTAATTGTAATAGAGGGAGTAGGAGTATTGTTTGCTATTTTTTCCGGCATAAAGCTGGTGATTCCATTTACTCCTCCGAAGAAAATTTCACCGCTTACTGAACGATAGAAAGCTCCTCTTGTAAATTCATTTCCTTGTAGTCCGTCGCCTGAAAAGTAAGTGGTAAAACTTTGTTCTTTTCTATTCAGACAGCTGATTCCGTTGAATGTGCTTACCCAGATATTATGATTATTATCTTCGCATACACCGCAAATAATGTTGTTACTCAGTCCATCTTGCTGTGTATAGCGTTTTATTGTTTTAGTTTTCCGGTCAAACGAATATAAACCATTTGATGTTCCTGCCCATATCGTTCCGTCGTGGCTTTCAGTTATGGCATAACCGATGCATCTTGTTATGATATAGTTATTGGATGTGTAGTTGATGAAGCTTTCTGTTTGTGGATTAAAACAACTGATACCCTTAAAATGTCCGATCCAGATCATACCTTCCTTATCACAATACAAAGAATTTATCCAGTTATTGGGAAGTTCATCCTTAGTCCTTATTCCGGTACTTTCTTCTGTACTGTTATAACGCTTCAATAGTTTGTTGGTCTTATTATATACATAAAATCCAGAACCATAAGTGCTGAAGTATAAGTTGTGATTATGATCTTCGGTGATAGAAAAGATACGTTCATTTATCAGTTCTGGAATAAATTCACAGAATCCGGTTGCAGGGTTACACCGTGCAACTCCTTTTGTGTATGAACCAAGCCAAAGTTCATTGTTTGAATCTTCGAAGATACTTAGTATCGTATTGGCAACGCTATTTGGACTTCCTTCGGGAGTAAAGTGGTTTATCTGATTGAAATTCTTATCCAAGACATACAATCCGTCATTGTCTGTTCCGACAAACAGTTCTTTCTTGCTGTTTTGGAATACAGACATAACACAGTTATGACCGATGGGGTTATCGTGTATTTGTTTTTGTCCGTGGTAAAGAAAAGGGTTACGTTTGGTGGGGATGAAAGCAATTCCCCGCTGGAACAGACCAAGCCAAAGATTTTTGTCCCGATCCATTAGGATAGAGTGTACCTTACCGTCGTTAATATTTATCGGAGCGTTTTCAAGAGGGTGGTCTTGAATCTCTTTGTCTTTCAATGAATACACTTTTAGTCCTTCTCCGTCGGTTCCAATATATAGTTGATTATTTATAAATTTCAGTGTCTTGATTTGCAAGTTGTTTCTTCCTTTGTAAGGAACTTGTGTAAAACTTTTGCTACTTGCATTGTATATATTAAGACCTCCAGTCAATGTGCCGATATAAATGTTTCCACTGTTTCCTTTAGCCAGATCGGATATGTTGTTTTCACTGATAAAAGGAGTACGGAAAGTTTGGACAGCTTTTGTTTCAGGGTTATAGCAAATCAATCCGTCATTTTCTGCTCCCATCCATAAGTTCCCTTCGTTATCTTCTAACATAGAAGTCAGATGCAGCATACCCATTTTATAGAAATCCATTACACAGTCGCAACGTTCTGCTTCTGCGTTGGCTTTGAATATACCTCCTCCAGAAGATGCAACCCATATTTCTCCATTCTTGCGTTCGATAATTTGAACAGTGTGTATGGTAGTAACCTGGGTAGAATTTATGTATAGTGGTACTTCTGTAAATGAATTGGTATTATGATTGTACTTCATCAGCCCGCCCAATGAAGCTACCCAAAGATTGTTTTTGCTATCCTCGAAGACTGAAAATACATAATCGTTACGAAGTGAGGTAGAATCATTTTCTATGTGGTGGAAGGTTACAAACTTATTTCCGTCAAATAAATTCAATCCATATTCTGTAGCAATCCAGATAAAACCTTTCTGGTCTTGATAAATATCATTGATCAGGCTGCTTGATATTTGATTGTCGGTAGAAAATAAGACACTAGTCTGGGCACTTGCCGGAAGTATAGACAAGCAATAAATCAGACAGATAAGGAATGTTTTTGTTAGTATTCTATTGATTTGCATGATGTTTTTGTTTCTACAAAGATAGAAAATGTTCTATTTTCCACTACTCATGAATTGGTATTTTCTTCATATAATCAGTATATATCCGGATATATTAAATCATTTACTCAGTTATTTCTAGTAAAATGATTTAACGTATCCGGATATTACCCTTCGAGATGATTTTTACTCAAATGATATGTCTTTTAGTCTGTTACGCTAATAGATATTTTCTGTAATTGATCTATACGTGAAGTACCTCCGTAAAGCAGTTCATAATTACCTTCTACCATACGCATGGTGTTGGTGTTTGTATCAAACCATTGGAATGTTTCACTGTCGAGGGTGAAAGAAACATTTGCGCGCTGTCCTTTTGCAATGTGGACGCGTTTGAAGGCGCGGAGTGTATGTGAAGGACCTTCTTTATCTCCCGGGCAACTTAAATATACTTGCACCACTTCTTCTCCGTCATAATTTCCGGTATTTTGTACGGGGATTGTGAGTGTTACTTCTTTACCTTGGCTGATTGTTTGCTGACTTAATGTAGCTGGACCGTATGTAAAGTTGGTGTAACTCAATCCGTGACCGAAGCTGTATAAAGGACTTTCTGTCATATAACGGTAGGTACGTCCCTTCATCGAGTAGTCTTGAAAGTCAGGAAGCTGGTCGGTATGCTTATAAAAAGTGACCGGAAGTTTACCCGAAGGATTGTAGTCGCCAAATAAAACATCGGCAACAGCTGTTCCTCCAGCCTGACCAGGATACCATGCCTGAAGAATGGCATCGCAAATCTTGCTTTCGGGTTCCAGTCCGACAGCCGAGCCTGAATAGTTGACAAAGATAATCGGCTTGCCTAATTTTTTCAATTCACTTATCAATCGTCGCTGAATAGCAGGAAGTTCGATTGTTGTGCGGTCGCCGCCTTTGAAACCTTCTGCATTTACTGGCATTTCTTCTCCTTCAAGAGAAGGTGAAATACCTCCTGCAAAGACAATGACATCGGCTGCTTTTACTTTGTCGATGGAAGCTTGCAGGTTTACAGGAACATTGCGTCCCATATCAAAATTCAGTTGGGCTGCTCTGTCTTTGCTGTAGAAGATAAAGTCTATTTTAATGTTGTATGTTTTTCCTTTTTCAGCTTTCAGCGTATACAGATTCATATTGTTTTTCAGATATTTTCCGCTGGCTACTTCTTTTCCATCTATGCTCAGGCGGATTATGCCTGCTGCCTCGAAGTGGAAATTGATATCCTCTGTTTCGGGTGCGGTAAATACCGATTCGTAGCTTGCAGAGAAATCTTGAATATTTACTCCTGCTGCAAATACTGTTGCTCCTAATGTGGTAAACTTGAAAGGAGTACTGGTATGGGTGACGGTAGCAGGTTTGCCTTCCATCTTGATGTTGTTCCAATAGGTAGAGCGGAATCCAGGTTTCCCATCGATGCTACATTGGCTGAATACACTTTCCAAACTGATACCAGAAGTACGGTCACATCCGAAGTCGTAAATCAGCTGATTTGCCGGAATACGTTCTTTCAAAGCTTCGTACAAGGTAGAGGTATGGGAAGGAAAACCATTGTAGTTACCCCATTGCATGACAGAGTCGTTGGCATTAGGACCGATCAAAGCGATTTTCATGTCTTCTTTCAACGGCAGGATATTATTCCGATTTTGCAGGAGGACAATGCTTTTTCGTGCAATTTCCAGTGCTAAGTCTTTATGTGCTTTGCTGTCGACTACAGAATATGGAATACTGTCCCAGCAGACATGTTCGTCCATTTCGCCTAATTCGAAACGAGCTGTCAGCAGACGTTTTACAGAAATGTCAATTTGTTTTTCGTCTATCAGTCCTTTTTGTACAGCTTCCGGAAGTGATTTGTAATTATTTCCACATTCCAGATCTGTACCACTCAATACAGCTCCTGCACTGGCCGTTTCTTTATCGGGATGCGTTTCATGATCGCCTTTGCGCCAGAAGTCACTGATAGCACCGCAGTCGGATACTACTATACCTTTGTATTTCCATTCATCACGCAGGATTTGCATCAGCAAACGGTTGCTTCCGCAGCAAGGTTCACCTTCGAAACGATTGTAGGCACACATCACTTCTTTTACATCAGCTTCCTGAACCAGTGCTTTGAAAGCCGGCAGGTAAGTTTCCCACAAGTCACGTGGAGCAATGTTTTCGGCATTGAAACTGTGTCGGTTCCATTCGGGGCCTGAATGAACGGCATAATGCTTGGCGCATGCATGAAGTTTGTCATATTTCATATTATCCGGACCTTGCAGACCTTGAACTACGGCAACCCCCATTCGTGAAGTGAGATAAGGATCTTCTCCGTAAGTTTCCTGTCCTCTTCCCCAGCGAGGATCGCGGAATATGTTGATATTGGGAGTCCAGAATGTCAGTCCCTGATAGCGTTTCAGGTTACCCGATTTACTGAATTCTGTATATTTGGCTCTGGCTTCATCGGAAACGGCTGTAAAGACTTTGTAAATCAATTCATCATCGAACGATGCAGCCATACCGATTGTTTGAGGAAATACAGTGGCAATTCCAGCTCGGCCTACTCCATGAAGAGCTTCGTTCCACCAGTCGTAGGCTTTGATACCTAGTCGTGGAATAGCAGGAGAAGCATTTTGCATAAGAGAAACTTTTTCTTCCAGGGTCAACCGTTCAAGTAAATCGGATGCCCGTTGTTCAGGAGTAAGACTGGTGTTTTGATAAGGAAATTGTTGTCCCATAACAGGAGCGGTAAATAAAAGCATACCTAACCCCACAAGTGCTTTAATTTTTTTGTTCATGTTTTTATAGTATTATTTGTGTGTTGACTAACCCTTTGATTGCAAAGGTAAAAGAATTTATAATAAGGGGATAAAAAATCTGGGAAAAATTGACTCAATTTCTGTTGAGGCTAAAAATAAAAATCCGTTTTAATGAACGGGAGAGTTTGGGGATTGAAACTCAGTTTGTTCATTAAAACGGATTGTATTTGTGGGCTGACCTATAAGGCTTTGCCGAAATTAGATTTATTTAGGCAGATAATTGTTCCAGTTTGGAGTTTGTTCTATACCAAATCCTGCATTGATTTCATCATTTGGAATTGGATAACAGAACTGAGATATATCGTAGTTTGTGTATTTATACGATACTTGATCTTCGACGTTGGCATATACATCGGCTTTTTCACCCCAGCGTCGCAAGTCATAAAAACGAAAACCTTCTTGGAACAATTCACGTGCACGTTCGTCTTTCAGGAATGCAAATACTTCTTCTTTGGTATTTCCTAAATCGTCGGTACTGGTAATGTTTGAATTTCTCTTGGCTACAGTCAGCAGAGCTTCTTTAGCACCGTTTAAGTCTGGTTGTGCTGCTCGTAACTTTGCTTCTGCAATGATTAGTTCCATTTCGGGAGCATTAACGATATAGTTGGTTGCATATGCAGTATTTCCTCCTCCATACCAGAACTTTCCTCCATATTGCATTTGTGTGTACGAGCCTTTTTTGATTGTCGGCAGGTAGAGGCTGCCTCTACAGTCTGTATCAGCTATTAAGTTTCTCATACGCTGGCTGGGAAGTCCTCCATACGTAGTCCATACGTTACCACAAGAGTTGGCCGACCAGCTGTTGTTTACGTCAATTGCCAGACGGAAGATACTTTCTGTATTACTGTCGCCTCCTGTGTACAATTTTTTGTAACTGTCTTCGGTGTAGGCTTCAACTTTCTTGTTCGAGTGTTCAAGAGCATATTGGGCATACTTTGCTGCATTTTCGAAATCTTCCAGATATAAATATGTACGTGCCATTAAGCCTTCTATCGCAGCAACCGATAAATATGAATTTGTTTCTCTGCCGTCGGTTCCGCTTTCTTTATAGCAAGTCAGTGCATTGTTGAAATCTTCCAGTATGGCTTTATAGCATGCTCCAACTGTAGAACGGCTGACTTCTTCGAAAGCTTGAATCGGTTCATCAATGATAACGATACCCGGTGCATCGCTGTTGTCTGTTGTTTCGTTGACTTTGATCTGCTTGCCGAAGATGTTGGTCATAGCCAGCATTGCATATCCTCTTAATCCGTATGCTTCTGCCAGATATTGTTTAAGTGCTGCCTTGTCCGAATCGGCGGTAGTACTTTCAAGTTCTTTTCCGGCTTTAATGATACGTGCAGAGTTGTCTACAACCTTATATCCGTATTCCCATATGCTGCTGAGGTAAGAATCATCTGCAGTTACGCTATAATGGTTGATGGTGGTCCAGTGATTAGCCGAGCCATTCAGGTATGCCATGTCACCAGCCATATCGCCAATAGTCAGTGAATAGTTTCCGGCAAAATAGAATCTGAATAACTGATAATAAGTTCCATTTAGGGCATATTTTATATTGTCTACGCTGGTAAGTCCGTTGTCTACATCTATTCCTTCATTATATTCTGTATCGAAGAAATTATTGCAGGAAGCAAGACAACCTGTCAAGGCTGTACAAATAAGTAGTCGAGATATAAATTTCTTCATATTTAATTTTCAATATTGATGCGTTAAACATAATTGTTAGAAACCAAGTGTAATACCTGCCAGGAATGTCCGTGTGGAAGGATACTGGAAGGCTATCAATCCGTTGGTGTATGTTTCAGGATCATATCCTACAAAATCTTTTGCCTTGAAAGTATAGATATTGTCTGCTGATATATAGATACGCATATTGTCTATCAGTATTTTCTTCAAAAGATGTTTCGGCAAAGTATATCCTAATTGCAGGTTCTTTACACGGAGGAAATTGCCGCTGTAAAGGAATCGTGAAGAATGGTTGTTTTCTCCCGATGTGTTTCCGTATACATACTTAGGTACATCTGTATACCGGTTTTCTTCTGTCCATGCATTTTCATATAAATAAGTTGCAGGAGTTATATTACCCTGACTTCCGGCCGAAAGGTAGAAACGGTTTGATGATGCATAAACTTTTCCTCCCAGTCGGTAATTGAAGTCAGCAGAGAAGTCGAAGTTCTTCCACTGAAGACGTGTACCGAAACCACCATAAGCTTTCGGATCAGCCGATCCAAGATATCTTTTGGCACATTCATTCCAGTTGGTTGTTGTTTCATCTCCAGTAGCATTTTTATACCATAACGGATTGCCTGTATCTGGATCTACACCAGCATATTCTACCATATAGAATTGTCGTAGAGGATATCCCTCCTGTATGATAGTATAAGTATCTTCAACAGGTTTTCCGTCTGACAGTTCTGTGACACGGTTTTGGTTGAATGTAACATTGGCATAAGCAGTCCATGTCCATCCCTTTGTCTGTAAGATAGTACCGTTTAAGCCGATTTCCACACCTCTGTTGCGCATAGAACCGATATTCTGGTATACTTTATCCAGTCCTGTAACTTTAGATATAGGAAGTTCAAACAACATGTCTGATGTAGCTTCATTATAGAAGTCAACAGTCAGATTCCATTTTCTGATCAGTGTAATATCAAGACCGATGTTCAGCTTCTTGCTTGTTTCCCATCCCAAGTCAGGAAGATTTAACGACTCAGGAGCGATACCGGGTTCGTTGTTATAATTGTATCCAGCCTTATAGAATCCGCGTGATGCATACCAGTCTATATCCTGATTTCCTACAGTTCCGTAGCTGGCTCTGATTGCTAAGTTGGTAAATACGTCGTTGTCTTTGAGGAATTCTTCTTCCGAGATTCTCCATTTTCCTCCTACAGACCAGAAATTACCCCATCGGTTGTTGTTTCCGAATACAGAAGAACCGTCGCGGCGGTAGCTGACCTGTCCGTAGTACTTGCCTTGATAGTCGTAGCTTGTATTGAGGAAGAAGGAAGCCAGACGTGCTTTACGTGTTTTGTATGAAGGAATTCCATAAGAAGAACCTGCCATATTCAGTTCACGGTAGCCCATCAATGGAAAGTTGATACCGGCATACTCTTCGTTCCAGTAGTTTTTCCATTGTGCTTCTTGTCCCAGCATGACAGAAACATTATGTTTTTCATTGAACGTATAAAGCCAGTTCAATGTGTTTGTCCATGTTATCGTTGTGGTATTCGAATTATACTGCGTACCACGACCATTGTCGCTTGCTCCCTGATTGTTGTACCAGCTCCAGAAGTCATATTGGCGTGTGCCGTAAGAGTTGATACCTAATGAGGTTTTTAGAATAAAACCTTTTCCAAAATTAATGGCGAAATAGGGATTTAAATTGATTGTGGTAGTTTTGGTATTATAAATATCTCCGGCCTCTTTATCGTAAACAGCCAATGGGTTGTATGAAATGCTTGTATTATAACTTCCATCTTCGTTGTAAAAAGGATCGAGTGGAGTTGCTTTCAGTGTAGCACTGACAAACGGGTTCGAATAAGATCCTCCGGTAGATTGAGAGAATGCATCCATATCTGCCAGAGCAAATGATGTGTTAAATCCGAAGTTGAACCATTTGTAAGATGTTTCCAGGTTGAGGCGGGCAGAGTAACGTTTCATATCGCTGTTGATGGCAACACCTTCCTGATTCAGGTATCCCAGACTGGCATAATAGCGAGTCTTGCCATTTCCTCCGCTGAAGCTGATGTTATAATCCTGATAATAACCGGTACGGGTAATAGCATCCAGCCAATCGTAGTTTTGTGTACCGTCCCAGTTATAGTCTGATTTTATTTTTGCCATAGCCGATTCGTAGGTGTACTTTTCCGGATCACTGTTTACCAGACCACGTGCAAACAAGTCGGCTGTCTGTTGTGCATTACAGAAAGAAAAATTATTTGGAGCAATGTTTGTAAAGCCTTGTTTGATATCCAAGTCTATATGCATAGCTCCTTCCTGTCCTTTTTTGGTTGTGATTACGATTACACCATTGGCGGCACGCGAACCGTAGATAGCAGTAGCATTGGCATCTTTCAGAACAGTTACCGATTCGATATCTGCCGTGTTAATGTTTGCCAGTGGATTGAATGCACGGTTGTAACTTGCTGTTTCAGCATCAGTATCCGAGTTCATAGGCATACCGTCTATGATATACAACGGTTGTGTACCCGAATTAACAGAACTTTCTCCTCGGATATACACGTTAGCTTGAGCACCCGGCATACTTGTTGAATTATTCATTTGCACACCCGGCATACTTCCTTCGAGCGCTTTCATGAAGTTTGCATCGGTGCGTGATTCAAGTGTAGTAGAACCTGCTACATTGGCTGCTCCCGTAAATGTACTTTTCTTTGTTACTCCATAACCGGTAACCACCACTTCATCCAGAACTTCTGTATCCGATTTTAGGATTACATTTAATTCCGGTTTAATGTCTAATTCGCGACTTTGCATACCGATGAAAGAAATTATCACTTTCTTTGCATTTGCCGGAATGTTGCCAAGTGTAAATTTCCCATCGATATCGGTCACGGTTCCTGTATTAGTCCCTTTTATTAGGACAGAAGCTCCTACGATAGGAAGATTGTCTTCTTCTGAGATGACAACACCTGTCACCTTCGATACCTGTGCCATCGCTATGCTGATGTAGGCGAAGAAGCAAGTACAGAGTAAAAACAACTTTTTTTTCATAAAATCTCTCTTTTTTTGATTAAAATAAATAATTAATTAAACAATATAGTGAGGAATATTGTTTACTGAACCTTAACAAAAAAACATCAAAATTACTCTATATACTTTCTTTCTGTATGTGTATGGGCTAAATTTGTATCTTTTCTAACAGATACTGCCCTGTATATGATGCTCCGCAATGAGCTACTTCTTCGGGGGTGCCGCATACTACGAGATTACCGCCCATATCTCCACCTTCCGGACCGAGGTCTATGACATAATCGGCGCATTTGATAACGTCCATGTTATGTTCGATTATGACAACCGTATGTCCTCGTGCTATTAAGGAGTTGAATGCCTCTAGCAGTTTCTTTATGTCGTGGAAATGTAATCCTGTTGTCGGTTCGTCGAATACAAAAATAGTTGGCTGAGATTTTTCGATACTCAGGAAATATGCCAGTTTGACACGCTGGTTTTCTCCTCCCGAAAGAGTAGAGGATGATTGTCCCAGTTTGATGTATCCGAGTCCAACTTCTTGTAGCGGCAGCAGTTTTTTTACTATTTTCTTCTGCTTGTGTTCATCGAAAAATTCGATAGCCTGGTTGACTGTCATTTCCAGTATGTCATAGATGTTTTTCCCTTCGTAACGTACTTCCAGGGTATCACTCTTAAAACGTTTTCCATGACATGATTCACATTCCAGTACCAGATCGGCCATGAATTGCATTTCTACCGTTACAGTACCTTCTCCTTTACATTCTTCACAACGTCCTCCTTCGGTATTGAACGAGAAATACCCTGCCGAGTACCCCATTTGTTTGGCCAAAGGCTGGTCGGCAAACAGTTTTCTTATTTCGTCGTATGCCTTGATGTAGGTGACAGGATTACTGCGTGAGGATTTGCCTATCGGGTTTTGGTCGACAAACTCTATGTCCTTTATCATCTGGATATCACCTTCCAGTGAAATAAATTCTCCCGGACGGTCGCTGCCTTCACTATACTCACGCTTCAGTGCCTTATAAAAGATGTCGCGCACTAACGTACTTTTTCCTGAACCACTAACTCCGGTCACTACCGTCATTACGTTAAGTGGGAAGCGTACATCGATTCCCTTCAGGTTGTTTTCTCTGGCTCCTTTTATTTCTATATAATTATTCCACGAACGATGTGTCTGTGGTCGTTCGATGATTTCTTCTCCCAGCAGATATTTTACAGTATAGCTGTTGCTTCCGGGATGCAGGTCTTTCATATCTCCTTGATAAACAATTTCTCCTCCCAGACGTCCGGCTTTAGGGCCGATATCTATAATATAGTCGGCAGCACGGATGATTTCTTCATCATGCTCTACCACTACCACTGTATTGCCCAGCTGTTGCAACTGGCGGAGTACTTTGATAAGCTTGTCTGTATCTCGGCTGTGAAGTCCGATACTAGGTTCGTCCAAAATATAAAGTGAACCTACCAGACTGCTTCCCAGTGAGGTTGCTAGATTGATTCGCTGACTTTCTCCCCCGGAAAGTGAGTTGCTGAGTCGGTTTAATGTAAGATATCCAAGTTCGACGTCGAGCAGGAAGGTCAATCGGTTATTGATTTCATTCAGCAAGCGTTGGGCTATCATCTTGTCATGTTCGTCGAGCTGCAAGGTACGGAAAAATTCTTTCAACTGATAAACCGGCATCTCTACCAGTTCTGCAATGGTGCGTCCTCCCACTTTGACATAAAGCGCTTCTTTCTTCAAACGGCTGCCATGACACTCCGGACAAGTTGTCTTACCACGGTAACGGGCTAACATTACGCGGTACTGTATCTTATACTGATTTTCTTCCAGCATCTTGAAGAACGAATCGATGCAGACTTTGTCACGCGGTCCGTGCCATAAATAATCCTTCTGTGCCTGAGTCAGGTTATAGTAAGGCTCGAATATAGGAAAATCGTGCGCCGGAGCTTCGCGCAGGAATTCGGTGAGCCATTCGCTCATTTTTTCTCCTCTCCAGCACATCACAGCACCGTCGTAAACACTCAATGCACGGTTGGGTACGACAAGATGCTCGTCTATACCGATAATCTTTCCGAAACCTTCACACGTAGGGCATGCGCCGATAGGAGAGTTGAACGAAAACATCTGGTCGCTGGGCTCTTCAAACTTAATACCGTCTGCCTCGAATTTTGTACTGAAGGCATGTAGTTTGGTACTTCCGTCGGGCAGGTAAAAGCGCAGCAGACAAGCTCCGTCACCCTCGTACATAGCTGTTTCTGCTGAATCGGTCAAGCGGCTGATTGCATCTTTTGTATCATCGCAGCTCATACGGTCCACCAGCAGGTATATCGTATCGGCAGGATTATATTGATAATCCTCCATACGAACCATTTCACCGTTTACTTCCAGACGGGTGAATCCTTGTTTCATATCCATTTCTATCTGTTCGGCTTCACTGCGTCCTTCTCGGGGAATGATAGGAGTCTGTACCGTATAGCGTGTACCTTTCGGATATGAGAGCATGCAGTTTACAATATCTTCGGGGCTGTCTTTTTTTACAAGCTGACCGCTTATCGGCGAATAAGTTTTGCCGACACGTGCAAACAGCAGACGCAGATATTCGTATATCTCAGTCGATGTACCTACAGTAGAACGCGGATTCCGGCTGATTACTTTCGGTTCGATAGCAATGGCAGGAGGAATACCTTTGATGAAATCACATTCAGGTTTGCTCATTCGTCCCAGGAACTGGCGTGCATACGATGAAAGGCTTTCCACATAGCGACGCTGTCCTTCGGCATACAATGTGTCGAATGCCAGTGAGGATTTTCCGGAACCGGACAACCCCGTAATGACTACTAGTTTATTACGTGGAATATCAACGTCTATATTTTTCAGGTTGTTTACCTTCGCGCCTTTTATAGATATATATTTACTGTCAGACATGCTTGGATTCGTTTGGTTTTTGATAGACAAAAATAGTGAATTTTATGCATATCGTGAAACAAAAGATAAATAAGGAGTGTTAATAGCTTCAATTTTGGAAAAAACTCTGCTTATTGCTTTCACATGTGTAAAACAGGTCCTCATTGCTTTATTCTTTTATCGATTCGAGGAAAAAGTAAGTTATTGATTATTTTTTCCTTATCTTTGCCCTCTCGATTATAATGTATAAAAAATATGAAATCAAAAGTTTTATTGATTTGGCTGGCAATGCTTTTATTTGTTGCCGGAAGTGTTAAGGCACAGACAATGCATCCAAAGCGTGAATTCCGCGGTGCGTGGATACAATGTGTGAACGGTCAGTTTCAAGGTATGCCCACAGAACAGATGAAAGCGACTCTGATCCGTCAGTTGGATAACCTGAAAGGTGCGGGTATCAATGCGATTATATTTCAGGTTCGTGCCGAATGTGATGCTCTTTATGCGTCGACCTATGAACCCTGGAGCCGTTTCCTTACCGGATTGCAGGGAAAAGCTCCTCAGCCAGGCTGGGATCCGCTTCGTTTCATGGTGGAAGAATGTCATAAGCGTGGCATGGAACTTCATGCATGGATAAATCCTTATCGTGCACAGACCAAGGGAACTACGGCATTGTCGCCTATGCATCCTTATAATAAATACCCTAATTTGTTTGTACGTTACGGCGGACAGCTGTATTTCGATCCCGGATATCCTGAATCGAGAGCTTATATCTGCAAGATTGTAAGAGATATCGTTTCTCGTTACGATATTGACGCTATTCACATGGATGATTATTTTTATCCGTATCCGAATCCGGAAGAAGAATTTCCAGACAACATCAGCTTTGCTGCTTATGGTCGCGGATTTACCAACAAGGCCGACTGGCGTAGAGATAATGTCAATGTCTTGATAAAAGAAATTCACGAAACTGTACGCAGTTGTAAGCCATGGGTTAAGTTTGGTGTTTCTCCCTTCGGTATCTATCGTAACAGAAAATCAGATCCGAATGGCAGCGATACAAACGGACTTCAGAATTACGATGACTTGTATGCCGATGTACTGCTTTGGGTCAACAATGGCTGGGTAGATTATAATATCCCTCAGATCTATTGGGAAATCGGTCATCCGGCAGCAGATTATGATAAACTGATCCGCTGGTGGGCGCGTCATTCTGCCGCACGTCCACTGTTTATCGGACAAGACGTAGTTCGTACTGTAACAAAGCCAGATCTGAAAAATCCGGGACAGCACCAGATGCTTGCCAAATATAACTTGCAGCGTATGCTTCCAACCGTACAGGGAAGCTGTCAGTGGTATGCTGCTGCAGTAGTAGAAAATAAAGGCAACTATCGTGAGGTTCTGGCAAATGTCTACCACAAATATCCAACTTTGATTCCGGCTTCTCCTTTTATCGATAAAGAGGCTCCGGGTAAAGTGAAAAAACTGAAACCGGTGTGGACTGCCGACGGATATATTTTGTTCTGGACAGCTCCTAAGGCGAAAGATGAAATGGACAAGGCTGTGCGTTATGTAGTATATCGCTTCAATAACGATGAAAAGGTTAATCTGAATGATCCTTCTCATATTGTTGAAATCACTACCAATACTTTCTATAAACTTCCTTATGAAAACGGAAAGACTAAGTACCGCTATGTAGTGACTGCACTCGACCGTCTGCATAATGAATCGAAGGCTGTTAAGAAAAAAATTAAGTTGTAAAATATTTATTAAGTTAAGAAATCCGTTCGGAGGAATCCGGACGGATTTTTTTATGAACAGACTGATGTGTTCAATATTGTGTTCTTCTCCTTTAAATTTGTTATATTGAAAGAATTGATTATCTTTGCTAATAGATACAAAACAAACAGAAGTGTGCCTGTAAAGAGCAGTCCCTGCACTTCGGAAACAAAAACTAAGATTCTTTGGGGACGAGAACCTTATAAAAACAATATCAGTTATGAAGAAGTTATTATTAACTGTTGTTTTAGGATTGTGTACACTTGCCGGTTTTTCTCAGGCGAAATTTGATGTACATGCAGGTATGTCTATGGCAAACATCACCAATAGTGATGCAGACTTGAAGATTGGCTATTCGGTAGGAGTAGGAATGGATTATGCCATTACTGATATGTGGGCCTTCCAGACCGGTTTGAATTTTACAAGCAAAGGTTGTAAAGGATCTGAGAAAGGTGTTGATGCGAAAATTAATCCTGTTTATCTGGATATTCCTTTATTGGCTGCTATAAAATTACCTATCAGCGAAGGTAATACGTTTGTTGTAAATGCCGGTCCTTATGTAGGATTTGGTTTGGGCGGAAAAGCGACTGTGGAATCAGGAGGTGCTGAAGTTGGAACTAAACTGTTTAAGAAGATAGATGGAGCTGACGAAGCATTGATGAACCGTTGTGCTGTAGGTTTGCAGTATGGAGTAGGTTTTGAACTGGGATATAAATATTTGCTGAATCTGACAGGCCAGTATGGTTTTACTAACATGTTTAAGAAAAGCCTGACACAGGAAAATAATAAAAACCTGGCTTTTATGATAACTGTGGGTTATCGCTTCTGATAGCGTATTAAATTCTTTCTAAGTATAGAGCGGTCGGACTGTGACAAATGGTCTGACCGCTTTTTTTATGGATTGTGCAGCTGTTTCCGTATTTCTTTGTTTTAAATCTAGCTGATGTTTATCTGCTTTTTTGTACAAATTTAAAAAAAATATCAGGAAGAATTGCTGATAATATGCTGATGTTTTTTGTGAAAGCTGGTATTGATTTTATGAAGAAAACAGGTCGTTGTAAACGTAAGGTTTAGGCCTGGAAAATCTGATAAATCGAAACCTTAAAAGAAAAGTCCCTCTGTTTTCAGCCTTAATTTGTTACAATATCAGGCTGAAAACAGAGGGACTTTTAGAATGTCAACTTATAAACTGTAAGTAAAGTCATCCCATGTTTCCGTTTGGAAATCATCTATATTATTTGATATGCTCGCGAATCTTTGTAAGATAGGCACGCATTCTTTCAGCATCTTTTTTGTTGATGATATCCAACAGCTCGTTGAGTTCTGTACGAATACCTTCTACATGTGCCGGAGTACGTGGGTTGAACAAGATTTCCTGCAACAGAAAATCATCTTCGCCCATCACTCCTTTGGCTATTGCCATATGCCGTTTGAATGTTGTTCCCGGAGCATCCTGATGTTTCATTACCGCAGCGAAGGCAAACGTAGAAACAAAGGGGATAGACAGCGAGTAAGCTACTGTTTCATCGTGTTCCTCGAATGTATATTCGAAGATGTTAAGTCCCAGTCTTTGATACAGATCTTTGAAGAAAATTTTTCCCAGATGGTCGCCTTCCTTGATGATGATGGCATTCTCCGTACTTAGCTTGTCAAGGTTGGCAAACGTAGGACCAAACATCGGGTGAGTAGATACATAGCGGAATCCACAATTTTCGTAAAATTCTTTCAGTCCGGTTTTTACAGAAGCTATATCGCTTATGATACAATCTTTCGGGAGAATGGGCAAAACCTGATTGAATGCATCAAGAGTATATTTTACCGTTGCTGCATTAATAACCAGTTCGGGTTTGAATTCTTCTATTTCTTGAGTATTGGTAAACCGACAGCAGTTGTACATAAAGCGCAGTTTCTTTGGGTTCACATCGAATACTGCCACTTCGTGGTCGAAACTCAATACATCGGTAAAGAAGGAACCCATTTTTCCGGCTCCCAAAATTAATATTCTCATAGATTCTTATAAAAGTCTGTTATTTACTTACTTACTTATTAATGATTTCCAATTGCTGGCGTACGCTTTCTTCGTGGATAGCTTCGAATACTTGTTTGACAAAATCGGCATCCATTCCGCATAATGTACCTTGCGCACCACGCTTGTCGAGTATCTCGTTGTAACGTCCGGTCTGAAGGACAGTCATGTTATGCTCTTTCTTGAATGTACCTATTTCACGGCATACACGCATACGTTTGGCTAAGATTTCCATCAGTTCGTTGTCGCACGCATCGATTTGCAGACGAAGTTCGTGCAAGCTTTCTGTTGACTGATGCTCTTTACGAATAACCAGCAGATTCAGGATGTAGTCGAGTACATCTGGAGTAACTTGCTGTGCCGCATCACTCCATGCACAATCTGGATTGCAGTGAGATTCAACAATCAATCCATCCAGTCCCAGGTCCATTGCCTGCTGGCAGAGCGGTGCAATGAGTTCACGCTTTCCACCGATATGGCTTGGGTCGCACAAGATAGGCAGGTTAGGAATACGGCGGCGCAGTTCGATTGGAATATGCCACTGTGGCAAGTTACGGTAAATCTTTTTATCGTATGACGAGAATCCGCGGTGGATAGCTCCCAGACGCTTCAATCCTGCGTTGTTGATGCGTTCCAAAGCTCCGATCCATAATTCCAGATCCGGATTGACAGGGTTCTTTACGTAAACAGGAATATCTACTCCTTTCAGTGCGTCAGCTATTTCCTGTACGGCAAACGGATTGGCAGTGGTACGTGCTCCGATCCACAAGATGTCGATACCTGCTTTCAGACATTCGTATACGTGCTTTGCCGTTGCAACCTCGGTTGCTACGTACATGCCTGTTTCTTGTTTAACTCGTTTCATCCATGCAAGACCATCCACACCGATACCTTCGAAACCTCCGGGTTTGGTACGTGGTTTCCATATTCCGGCACGGAAAATCTTGATACCTTTATTGGCCAGTTGGGTAGCAGTTGAGATAACTTGCTCTTCTGTTTCGGCACTACAAGGACCTGCTATGATAAGAGGGCGTTCTTTTGATACACCTTCCAGTTCGATGGGTTGCAAATTTAGTTCCATATTATCTTGTCTTTTTAATTTATTATTCTTTAGAAAATTGCTTTGATGCGTTTAAGGGCTTCAGCCAGTTTTCCTTCCTTGGCACAGAGAGAAATGCGGATATACCGTTTTCCGTTGCTTCCGAAGATAAATCCCGGAGTAATAAATACCCGTGCTTCGTGTAATACTTTCTCTGTCAGGTCTTCTACATCAGTATAGCTCTCAGGAATTTTTCCCCAAAGGAACATACCTACCTGATCAGAATCGAATGTACATCCCAGTGTAGTCATGATTTCCTCCGCCAGTTTACGACGGCGGCTGTATACGTTGATGTTTGCTTCTTCGTGCCATTCTGCACTGTTGCGGTATGCCTGTGCGGCAGCGAGCTGCATGGGACGGAAAGTTCCCGAATCGATATTACTTTTTATTTTCAGAATCCACTGTACAAAAGTCGCGTTGGTGGCAAGCATACCTACACGCCAGCCCGGCATGTTGTGGCTCTTACTCATGGAGTTGAACTCGATACAGCATTCTTTGGCTCCCGGAACATTGAGGATACTGATAGGCTTATGGTTCAGAATGAAGCTGTATGGGTTGTCGTTTACAATGACGATGTTGTGGCGGCGGGCAAAGTCGACCAGCTTTTCGTACAACTCCATGGTGGCATTTGCTCCTGTCGGCATGTTGGGATAGTTAGTCCACATAATTTTCACACGGCTCAAATCCATTTTCTCCAGTTCATCAAAATCGGGTTGCCAGTGATTGTCTTCCCTCAGGTTATAATTGACGATCTCACTTCCTAATATTTTATTTAGTGAAGTGTAGGTAGGATATCCCGGATTAGGAACCAGAACCTGATCTCCCGGATTGACGAGAGCCAGTGTGACATGCAGGATACCTTCCTTTGATCCGATGAGCGGCTGTATTTCCGTAGCAGGATCAAGATCGACATTGTACCAGCGTTTGTACCAGTCGGCCATCGCCTTGCGCAGTTCAGGTATACCTACTGTGGGCTGGTAGCCGTGTGCATCTGCCTTGCGGGCATTTTCGCATAATACATTGATGGTTTCTTCCGATGGCGGCATGTCCGGACTTCCTATACCCAGGCTGATGACATCCTTACCTTCGGCGTTCATCTTTGCCACTTCTTTCAGTTTACGGCTGAAATAATATTCGCTGACACTAGCCAGTCTGTCGGCGGGCTGTATATTATAATGTTGATTCTCCTTCTGCATATTCTCCTAAAATTTTAAGTGCTTTAGTGAGCGGGGTTACCGCATCGATAGATTGTTTATATCTCAGGTAATCATTGAACATCACGTCTACGTAGAACATATATTCCCATTCGCGTCCGATGATGGGCAATGATTGTATCTTAGTCAGGTTTATGTTGTAGAATGAAAAAATGGAAAGAACTTTCGAAAGACTTCCTTCATTGTGTGGAAGTGAGAAAACGATGTTTGCCTTGTTTACCTTCGAACGGTCTTTCAGGTCGTCGGCAATCCACGGGTCGCATACTATAAGAAAGCGTGTAAAATTGTGTTTGTTGGTTTCAATTCCTTCCTGAAGTATTTTCATTCCATACATGCTTGCTGCATATTTGGAGCAGATGGCTGCATGTCCTTTCAGTTGTTTTTCGTGGATGTTTTTGGCACTTCCGGCAGTATCATCGGTTTCTACAACTTTCAGTTCCTGATGGTGCTGGAGAAATTCGCGGCATTGTGCCAGGGCTACCGGATGAGAGTTTACTTCTGTCAGGTCCTCCCAGCTTTCATCGGGCAGACACATGATGTTGTGGCTGATACGAAGCTTGTGTTCTCCGATGATAGTAGCTCCACTTTCGCGGAGTAATTCGTAGTTATGAAGCAGGCTTCCGGCAATTGTATTTTCTATGGCAACTGTTCCGATTACATTGCTGTCCTTGCGCATGTTCTCGAATACTTCTTCGAATGTATTGCAACAGATTAACTCTATTTCTTCATCCTTGAAATATTTGTGGGCGGCAATGTCGTGGTATGAGCCCGGAACACCTTGTATTGCTATCTTTTTCATTTGCTCTTGGTTTAAAATAAAAAATCCCGTTTCTTTCCAGAAGCGGGATTTCGTTATATTGTTTTTACTTATTCATTGGTTTATCGTACATATGCGAACTCCCGCTTCACTTCATTGCTAAAGTAAAAGTAAAAAAAGTAAAAGAAGAAGTATGTCGCAAATGTTTTCATTTTTGTTCTGTTATTTTGTTATCATTACGGTTGCAAATGTAATACTTTTCTTGAAAAAACAATAGTTTTATGAACTTTTTCTTTAAATATTTTCTTTACACGACATATTCGATTAAATTTGTGTTAGAACAAACTCGCTAATTAAAACATAATATCACCATGAATTATAATTTTGATGAACTGATAGACCGTCGGGAAACGAGTGCTGAAAAAGTTGAAGGAATGAAGAGTATATGGGGTAGGGAAGATCTTATTCCGATGTGGGTAGCCGATATGGATTTTGCAACTCCACCGTTTGTGATTGATGCAATCCGCAAGCGTTGTGAGCATCCTGTGCTGGGCTATACCTGCAAACCTGATAGCTATTATCAGGCCGTTATTAACTGGGTGGATTCCCGTTATGGTATGAAGGTAAGAAAAGAACAGATTACTTACGTGCCGGGCATTGTGCCGGGGTTGGGGATGGCAATCAATGCCTTTACTCATCCGGGAGATAAAATAATGATTATGCCTCCTGTTTATCATCCTTTTTCGTGGCTGGTAACTCGTAATGACCGAAGGGTGGTAGAGTGTCCGTTGATACTGGAAAATGGAACGTATCGCATGGACTTGGATTTGTTCCGCAAAGAGATAAAAGGGGTGCGTGTGTTTATATTATGTAATCCTCACAATCCGGGCGGTGTGGTCTGGACACACGATGAGCTGAAGGCGATTGCAGACATATGTGCTGAAGATAATGTGATTGTCTTTTCGGATGAAATTCATGCCGATCTGACGTTGCCACCTCGTCATCATGTTCCTTTTGCCATGATTTCCGAGCGTGCAAAGAATAATTCCGTTACGTTCATGGCTCCTAGTAAGGCATTTAATATGCCAGGAGTAGCTGCTTCGCATGCTATTATCTATAATGAGGGACTCCACAAACGGTTTACTACTTATATGGAAAGCTGTGAGTTTGGCGGAGGTCATGTTTTTGCCTTTCCGGCAGTAGAGGCTGCATATTCTAATGGAACAGAGTGGCTGGAACAATGTCTGGCTTATATACAAGGTAATATTGATTATTTGGATCATTACCTGAAGACTTATATGCCTAAGATTAAGGCAATGCTTCCGATGGCTTCGTATCTGGTATGGCTTGACTGTCGGGAGTTGAATCTGTCACAGCAGCAGCTTGAAGATTTTTTTGTATCTCATGCGCATTTAGCTCTGAACAGTGGTACGACTTTTGGAAAAGAGGGTACGGGATTTATGAGAATGAATGTCGGATGTCCGCGTTCTGTACTTGAACAGGCAATGAAGCAGTTGAAAGAGGCTTATGATGAGTTGTAATTATAGATATGAAAGCTATATAAAAAAACATTTTTAAGAAATGTGAATTTTTAATAGAAAATTTCGTTCTTATGAACTAAAGAGTCGTATCAAACTTTTTATCATGTAGTTTGATACGACTCTTTTTCGTTTGAAAATATTATAATTCCAGACTTCTTAAATAAATCAGTGGATTATATTCTTTTATGTTGAAGAAATTGACAATTGCAGTTTTATCAATTTTGTTGACGTTTTCCCTTTGTCTTATTTAAAAAGTAGCATATTAATAAATTCCCGGAGCAGAGTTTTGCTTGAGGTTATCATAATTTCCGGTAATCAGCTTCTCGTTGTCCGGATTTAGCTCAATAGCTTTTTTCATATCTTCTATGGAGCCTTCCTTATCACCTTTTAGCAGTCGGATACGTCCTCGTTCCTGATAGAGCACTGCGTTTTGAGGCATTAGTTCGATGGCTTCTGTATAGAACTCTATAGCCTGGTCGAATTCTTTCTGTTCCATTAACATTTCACCTTTAAGCAGATAGGCTTTTTCGTTGAACGGATTTACTTCCAATACCTGGTTGAAACATGATTGAGCTTCTTCTACCTGACCAAGTGCTGCGTGTATTCTTCCTTTAAGTAGTAAAGCATCCTCTTCATCAGGTGAAACTGAAAGAACTTTATCCAGATCGCTCATGGCATCTTTAGCCTGACGCATATCCCAGAGGACTTCGGCACGAAGCAGATAAGCCTCTTTATATTCTTCGTTTTGCATGATGGCCTTGGTCAGCATCACAATAGCCTGCAGGTCATTTTTCATGCCTCGTGCAGCCTTTGCTGCAAGATAGTAAGCCGGAGCACTGGTTTCGTCAAGCTTTATAGCTTTCTGACAAGCATCATCCATACTTTCATAATCTTCTTGCATATAACAGATACTTGCCAGAGCAAGCAGAGCCTGTATATTGTCGGGCGTTTTATCAACCAGGCGGTCTAGTGTAATACGGGCATCGTCTGTACGTCCGGCTTCTATATACGCATTGGCAAGCAGTTGCAGCGTTTCAGGTTCATCATTCAGTGCTATTGCCTGCTCAAAACATTTTATAGCATAGGGAAGCTGGCGCATATTGCGTGCGCGGATACCATCATATTTCAGAATCTCGAAATTTTTCTTTTCCTGTTTTGCCTGTTGGTCTTCGTTCGGCTTTCCTCCACCGAACAAGGATGATAATAAGCCCATAATTTTATCTCTTTTATGTTAATGTGTTGCAAAGATAACGAGAAAATTAACTTAATGGATATGTTTGCTGAAAAGAAATTAGTATGTTTGCAACCGAATAATACAGTGAAATAAAAAAGAAAAGTTATGAAAAAAATGCTGTTGGCCATTGTTGCTCTGCTGGCATGTCATACCATGCAGGCACAATACTTCTGTACTACTCAGGGTACGGAATTACATTATGTAAATTATGATGAGGCAGGACAAAGCCTGTCGAACGAAACGGTTACGGTATACAATGTCGTAAAGAATGCTTCAGGAGAAAGTGCTCAGTATCTTGCCAAAATAGTAACTAATAAGACCAAGAATAATACCAGCTATACACTTTATAACTGGAATTACGATGGTAATGTTACTACCTGCCAGGAAGATTTGATGTATGGTCCTTATATAAAATCCGATTCAGATCCTGCCAAATACGATTCGAAGGCCCGTCAGGCTATGGCTGAAGAGCTGAAACTGAAAGGTGATAATTCATTTACTATCAAAAAGCACGCCAGTGCAGGCGAGTCGATTCCAGACCGTACTTATTCGCTGATCTTCAATATGCTGAAGAATGAGATAAATATATCTGGTGCAGCTTATATGGGTGAAGAGAAAGTCAGTACGACTGCCGGTAAGTTTGATTGTATTAAGATTTCATACCTGAAGCGTACAAAAATCGTTCTGAAGACCGAAACCGTACGTGTAACAGAATGGTATGCCGAAGGTATCGGACTGGTAAAATCAGAAAGCTATAATACCAAGGGAGAACCTGATGGAAAAACTATCTTGGTAAAAATAGTGAAGTGATCTGAATTAATATTTCATCAATAATACTTGTCTTTCTAAGAAAGCACCCGATATTCTGATTTCTCGACTTAGGAATACGGGTGCGATCTTTTTATTGATACTTGTGTATCAGATAATTTCTATACCTTGTTGCTTGCAAAGTTCCAGGCTTAAATCTTTCAGTTTGAACTTCTGGATTTTGCCACTTCCTGTCATCGGGAATTGCTTTACAAAGAAAATGTATTTCGGAATCTTGTATCGGGCTATCTTTCCTTCGCAAAACTCACGTACATCATATTCGTTCATTGTGCATCCTTCGTGCAGAATGATGAATGCACCTACAGCTTCACCGTATTTCTTCGACGGTACACCCGCTACCTGAACATCCTTTATGCCAGGCATCTGATAAAGGAACTCTTCTATTTCGCGCGGATAAATGTTTTCTCCTCCACGGATAATCATGTCTTTGATACGTCCCGTAATGCGATAGTTGCCGTTTTCGTCCTTGATACCCAAGTCGCCCGAATGCAGGAAACCGTTTTTGTCTATCACTTCCGCAGTAGCTTCCGGATTCCTATAATATCCTTTCATGGTATTATATCCGCGGTTACACATTTCCCCTTGTACACCTGGAGGACATTCCTCTCCTGTTTCTGGGTCGATAACCTTCACTTCCGTAAATTCAAAATCATGACCGACTGTAGTAAAACGCACCTCCTGCGGGTCGTCGATACGGCTGTGTGTCATACCCGGAGAAGCTTCTGTCAGTCCGTATACACTGGTTACCTTCATGAACATTTTCTCTTCCACCTGTTTCATCAGTTCTACCGGGCAGAGAGAACCAGCCATAATACCTGTACGCAGGCATGAAAGGTCGAACATGTCGAACATCGGATGGTTGAGTTCCGCTATAAACATGGTAGGTACTCCGTAAAGTGCCGTACAGCGTTCCTTGTGAATGGAAGCCAGTACCAGCAACGGATCGAAACGTTCCGTCATAACTTGTGTACAACCATGTGTAAGACAGTTCATTGTAGCGAGTACCACACCAAAGCAGTGGAATAACGGTACACATACACAAAGCTTGTCGGCGGAAGTGAACTTCATGTGTTCTCCCGTAAGAAATCCGTTGTTGGCTATGTTATAATGCGTAAGCATTACTCCTTTCGGGAATCCCGTTGTACCTGAAGTATATTGCATGTTTACCGTATCGTGGCAATTGACTTTTTTCTTTGCTTCGTCGAGTACGGTATCGTCTATGTTGTTTCCCAACAGAAGGATTTCGGCTGTGTTGTACATGCCACGGTATTTTTCCTGTCCGATGTAGATGACATTGCGCATGTGCGGGAACCGTTTACTCTTCATGTGCCCGCGTTCGAAAGTCTTCAGCTCGGGAAGCATCCGGTAAGTCATATCTACAAAACTGCTGTCCTTTTCCCCATCGACGATACATAGCGTATGCATGTCCGAGTTTTCGCACAAGTACTCCAGCTCAGACTGTTTGTAGTTTGTGTTAACCGTAACTGCTACAGCACCAATTTTGGCACAGGCATAAAGAAACGTCAGCCAGTCGGGTACGTTTCTCGCCCATATACCCACGTGTGTGCCGTGTGTGATACCGATGGCAAGCAATCCCTTAGCCATATTGTCCACACGTCGGTTGAACTGACTCCATGTAAACCGCAGGTTACGGTCGGAGTATACGATATACTCTTTATCGGGTGTTTCCTTGGCCCAGTGCTCCAGCCAGTCACCCAGTGTTCTTTCCGATAATTGTATCATAATAGGTAGCGGTTTAAATAGGAGTATAGATTACAGCCAGGATACGAGCTTCCTGTCCTTCGAAAGCATGTACATGATGAGGTACGATGGAATCGTAATAAATCGTATCACCTTCTTCCAGCAGATACGTGTATTTACCATAATTGATTTCCAGTGTGCCTTTCAGTACCATGATAAACTCTTCTCCCTCGTGAGCAGACAGATGGAATTCATTATTTCCGTTTGCATCGATGTCGACGATAAACGGTTCCATGTGTCGGTCGGTCTTGCTGCGCGACAGTGAATGATAATGTAAGTGCTGACGCGCATCGAGTGCATTGTTAGAGAAGCTGATGGTATCGTCAGCATCTCCGCGTCGGCATACTACAGGACCCGCTTCATCAGGCTGATCGTCGAGGAAAGTGCCCAGACGTACTCCCAGTGCACGCGCCAGCTTTACAAGCGGAGCGAGCGAAGGAATGTCAATATTTTCCTCGATACGTGTGATTTGTTCTACGGCAAGTCCTGTACGGTCTGCCAGTTCTTCCAGACTTATTTCTTTTGCTGTTCTAAGGCTTTTTACTTTTTCTCCAATAACGTTGGTTCTATCCATAGTATAGTGTTTTTTACGATGAAAAGCCGTTATGTGGCTTTCAATGAATCAGATTTGGGCAAATATAGTAAAGTTTTATAATACTCATGCCATGGATGTATAAAAAGGTTATCCAGCTTTTTTACTAAAGTTGCCGAGCTTGCTAATATTTTCAAAAAAAAACATATACGGAAAATGGTTTGTGAACCTTGGTCGAAATCGTGTTGTGTGTATTTTACAAGCTTTGCATATTTTCAAAGATGGCTGAGCTTCGTTTAAATTTGAACAGATAAAATATGAAACTGATAATGACCGACCGCCCTGTCGACCTGAGTTTCTTGAAAGATGAGGCGGTGAAATACATTGATTTGTCATCCTTGCGGATAGCGAACTGTGTGGGATGCTTTGGATGTTGGACAAAGACACCGGGCAAATGCGTGATTCGTGACGACGCTACCTGGGTATATCCCTGTATAGCTGCCAGCAACACAGTTCTGTATGTCAGCCGGCTCTGCTATGGCGGATATGACAGTGTGATGAAGACCATGCTGGAGCGTGCCATTCCTGTACAGCAGGCATTTATACGCATTTACAAGGGAGAAACCCATCACGTGCAGCGTGCCGTAATGCCGAAGAAAGCTACTATTCTTGCTTACGGCGATATTTCGTCCGACGAAAAGGACCTATTCAGAAAGCTGGTTGCCCGCAATGCAGCCAATATGAACTTTGAGAGTTATGAAGTAAGGTTTTCAACCGAAGCTATGTTGAACGATGTGGTAAAAGAAATTGTAGAAAGATGGGAAAAGTACTGATTCTTAACGGTAGTCCGCGAGCTCCGAAATCCAATTCCAGACGATATGCTGAAATATTCTCCACCGCTTGTAAGTTACCGTCGGATTATTTCAATATATCGAAGACCAACCATGCCGCACTGTGTCAGAAAATGTCAGAGTATTCCGATGTACTGTTGGTTTTTCCGCTTTATGCCGATTCGCTTCCAGTGGGGTTACTGAATTTCCTGAAGTATCTGGAAGCCAACTCACCGAAGCGGAAGCCTGTTGTATCAGTTCTGATAAATTGCGGTTTTCTGGAATACCACCAAAACGATATTGCCTTGGAAATGCTCCGTTTCTTTTGTCAGAAAAACGGTTATCGCACAGGATCTGTGTTGGCTTTGGGAAGTGGAGAGGCGATACTCGGCACTCCGTTCCGTTACATAGCTGTGAGGGCAATCAGGAAACTGGCAAAATCTGTCGGTAACGGTAAATATTGTAACATACAAGCTACCATGCCGCTGAATAAGCGTTTGTTTATCTGGGCTTCCACACGTTACTGGATACAGTACGGCAAGCGTTTTGGAATAACCAAAGAGCAGATGCAGAGCATGAAGATTGAGTAGGGTTACTTTGTGCCGGAAGGAAACAGCTTTACGGTATCTCTGAATGGAATTTTTCTTGTTATCCCATTATCCATTTACCTATTTTACCTGATTTTCTGATTACATAAACAAATCCCCAAGTTATAGATAACAACAATATTGTACATACAATCATTTTTAGCATCGTATGCAAGGGTAAAAACTCTACAAGCATATAACAAGGACCAAGAAACAGATAGTGAGACATCCAGATTCCCAATGTGCATGTAGAAATATTAATAGCAAATCGTCTGATAGTTACAGATTTAAAATGATTTTTTTTGATAACAAGAAAGATAGGAAGCGTCATTAGCAATACATTGGGAGAGCAATATGTAAAGAATAGTTCAACAAGTTCTGCCGGTTGTCCGGGAATTGCTGTAATAGATTTAAATCCTAGAAAAGTAATACAATAACCAATGATAAATGAAGGTATTCCAATAACGGCAAGTTTCCCCCAGCTAAAATTTATATCATTGTTTTTGATATAATAACCTAATAGCAGATATCCATTAAAACCGGCAAAATAATATAAAAGTCCAAATTCATTCCAGGAACATGTACCCCAAAGGTCTTTTGTCAGGTATTCCCTCAGATAAGGAATAAAAAGAGAAATGAACCACAGAGTAAGAAATATTTTTTGTTCTTTAACCGATGCTTGTTTGACCCATGCCGAAAAAAATGGCATATAAAGATATAGTCCTATTAAAAGATAAACATACCACATCTGTACAGCCAGCATCGAAAAATTGAAAGGTATCATCAGTATATTATGTAACGCTCCAGAAAAAGACTGATCTGGTTCTGCCCAGGCAAAGAAGTCATTAATGATTGTAGGAGAAAGTCCCAACAATCCGGTAATCCAGGGAAATAGATTATAAAGAACTGACCAGACGATAAAAGGAATAACGAGTCTTGTCAGACGTTTGGTATAAAATGTAGAAATATTCTCTTTTACAGGCAGAAGCAATGCTCCTGTAACCATTACAAATAAAGGTATGGCAGGACGCATAAATGAACCATAAAAACTTCCCCAGAGGTTATACCATGCTTCAGATCGTTCTGTTGGAGTAACATTATCAGTACAATGTACCGCTATCATCATGGAGATAGCGATAAACTTTACAAAATCAAGCCATATAATACGCTTGTTATCTTTTTCAATTGATGCAACTTTCATATTTTTTTGATACAAAAGTAGCCACAATGAAAAATACATTTTTTGACATAGGTCAAAATTCTTTTAAATACTTATTTTCCTGCTCTGATTCTGCTTAAGGTAGATATTGAAATGCCAAGAAAAGATGCAATATATCCTAAATTGACCCTTTGGCAAATATCTGGAAATGTTTTCAGAAGCATTTGATACCTTTCTTTGGCAGTCATTGTTAGATTGTCTATTCTTACACACTGCAATGAAAGTAGACACTCCTGATGAATAACTCTTCCCCAATTGGCTATTTCGATATTGGTATCATATAATTCATTCAATATATTTATGGGTATGGAATATGCTAGGGTCGGTTCAACTGTTTCAACAAATTCAAATCCGGCTTTGTTGTGATATAGACAAAGTAGACCAAAGGTTATGTCTCCTTCTTTTGAAAACCAAGTTGTATGTTCATTTCCGTCAACGATACAATAGGATCTGGTTAATCCTTTTTCTATAAAATAAACATTTCTGTCAATGACTCCCCCTCTTATTATCAGATGCTTCGCTGGAAAATTATGTGCTTTAAAATGTTTGGATAACAGATCTATAGATTTGTCTGTGACAGGGTAGTATTTTTTTATGCTATTTCTTATATTGTCTATTTCCATTTATAAGCTGTATTTTCCAAAAACAAGAATGAATAATGTAAATCCCATGTAATATAAACTGAAATGGTAAGTTAGTAAGAAAATCTTAAATTTACAAGGAGAAATAAGTATAACTTTCATACATATGTGAAATGGGGTAATGAGTAGAGCTTTATAAAGTTTGAGACTGATTTGACAAACTGTCAATCCACGTGTCTGAGAATCGCTTCTTTTGAGCAACAGGTGAGGGCCGGTGTAAAAAACGCAGCGGTGTGAAGCCGGTAATTTCCCGAATGTCAGAAGAATGGAGGTAAAGTCTGTTTTCCGCTTTATAGAGAATGTATAACGGAAACATTCGGATAGTATCGATCGGAATAGCAAGAAAAATGATAGCCTGTTGCTGATGGTTACAAAGGAGCATCTGGCTGTTTCAGGCTGTTTGCAGAGAGCTTTTCATTCTTTTCTGGGCATGTTTTTTCAAAACATCTCGATGTCTTTAGTAAAACATCCCGATGTTTTGAGAAAAATTGTACAAAAGTTTTTCGGGCTGTGGGCTTCTTTTTCTTTTTCCGCAGGAAAGTCTGTCTGTTTCCGCGGGAAAATCCTTTACTTTTTGCGGGAATATCTGTCAGATGCTGCCGTTTACCTGTTAAAAAGATCGTTTGAAGACTATCATTTTTCACAGGAAGAGTCTTTCCGGCATACAGAAGAAGGATTTTGTCACTGAGGCTTGTCAGTCGTTTGGGGAATTTGGTCTTTACTTGTTTATGTAAGCGGTATTTTTCTGTCTTTTTGTTAATTCTAATGCCATGTCTTTTTGTAGCGTTCGCTTCTCGTGCTATAAAATTGTTTTGTACCTTTGCGCCGAAAAAAATAAAACGAATGAAAGAGGCTTTTATCAAACTTCACCTCTCGGTACTGATAGCCGGAGGTACAGGTATTTTCGGTCGACTGATTACATTAAATGAAGGACTGCTGGTGTGGTATCGAATGCTTTTGGCTGGTGTATTGTTTTATATCGTACTTTTTCTGCTGAAGAAACTACGGAAACTTCCTGCCCGTGATGCATTGCGTATTGCTTCGGTGGGACTGCTGCTTGCCGTTCACTGGCTGTTTTTTTATGGCAGTATCAAGGCGTCGAACGTATCCATCGGAGTGGTCTGTCTGTCGCTGATGAGCTTTTTCACAGCTTTGTTCGATCCGGTAATCAACCGGCATCGGGTATCGGCAAGTGAGATATTGTTCAGTTTGGTAGGAGTGGCGGGCATTGTGCTTATCTTTCACTTCGACACCCGTTACCGTGCGGGTATCCTTATGGGAGTCGTGTCGTCGGCGCTGGCTTCCCTGTTTACTATCTGCAACAAGAAAGTGGCTTCGGGTTATCCGTCGGGCACTACCTTGCTGTATGAAATGGGAGGAGGTTTTGCGGGACTGACCTGTATGCTTCCTGTATATTTGTATTTCTTTCCTGTACCAACCATATTGCCTTCGGCTACTGATTTCGGCTATTTGCTGCTGTTCGCTTCGGTTTGTACCGTTTTGCTGTACATTCTTCAGATACAGGTATTGAAGAAGATTTCAGCGTTTACGTTTAATCTGACTTACAATCTGGAGCCTATTTACAGCATTATTCTGGCTATGATTATTTTCCGTGAGGCGAAAGATCTGAATTTCAGTTTCTATACCGGACTGGGACTGATTTTTCTGTCTGTCGTGATGCAGACGGGAAGAGTAGTTTGGCAGGCAAAGAAAAATCAATTAAAACCGTAAAGCATGGACGATTTGAGATTGCGCATACAACAGTTGTTGCAGCAGCTGAACGAGCGTGTGTTCGGCAAGGAGCATGTTATTGCACTGTCGTTGTTATCGGCTGTGGCAGGTGAGAGTATTTTCTTGCTGGGACCTCCGGGAGTGGCAAAGAGTATGGTGGCACGCCGGCTGAAACTGGCTTTCCGCCGGGGAGAGGCTTTCGAGTATCTGATGTCGCGTTTTAGTACGCCCGATGAAATTTTCGGACCGGTTTCTATTTCCAAGCTGAAGGAAGGCGATACGTACGAACGTGTCACCGAGGGCTATCTGCCTTCGGCTACGGTGGTGTTTCTGGATGAAATCTGGAAGGCGGGACCTGCCATTCAGAATGTATTGCTGACAGCTATCAATGAGAAGATTTTCCGCAACGGACGATTGACGATGCAGCTTCCGCTCAAGGGACTGGTAGCAGCATCGAATGAGTTGCCGGCGGTAGGACAGGGACTGGAGGCTTTGTGGGACCGTTTTCTGTTGCGTGTCATGGTGACGGGAGTGGAAGATTTGTCCGATTTCGACCGGATGATTGCTTCTGCCGATGAGAGTGAGCCATGTGTGCCGGAGGAACTAGCTATCGGTGACGAGGAGTATGCCGGATGGCAGCAGCAGATAGCGGGCATTACCTTGCATTATTCCATTTTCGAAGTCATCCATCTGCTGAAGGAAAAGATGGAGGAGTACAACCGCCGCTTGCAGAACGAAGAATCTGCGGAACTTCCTCTGTATGTGTCCGACCGCCGTTGGAAAAAGATTGTCAAACTGCTTCGTACGTCGGCTTTCCTGAATGGTTCGGAAGCTGTCCGTCTGTCGGACTGTCTGCTGCTGGCACATTGCTTGTGGAGCGATGTGACACAGAAGAATATAACAGAAGAAATGCTTGCCGGAGCGATACGGCAGAGTGCTGAAGGTTATCTGCTGAACTTGCAGGGAGTGGACCGTGAGTTGCAGGTACTGAAGGAGGAACTGATGGCAGAAGGTACGGTACGTGAAAATCACGATCCCGGACTAACACTGGTAGATTCGTATTATTATCAGATAGAGCGGGTACGGCTGGCAGGACGTCTGCTGATGTTTGCTTCCAACTTCCAGTCGCTCGATGATACGGGGAAACTCTTCTACTTGCATAAAGACAAATATAAATCGCAGTGCTTTATCCTGAAGAAGTACGATCTTTCCATGCGCGGGAAGATTCCTCAGAACAAAATCTATTCTCTCCGTAAGGGAAGACGTTCGGTATTTATCAACAATTATGAATATCCTTTGCGCTGTAATCCCGATGCGGAACCGCTTCCGGCAATTGAAGTGCGTCCGGAAAGCGATTTAAACGCTCGTTTCCGGGAACTGGAAGAGCTTCTTTCGCGGGTGGATGCCGGAACGAGGGAGTTTTTCGAAGCAGAGATGGAGTATTGCCGTAATCATCTGTTCTTGGGCGACAGACAGCGCCGGACGATGGAAGAGATGTTGCGTGTGCAGCAGGATTCGCTGGCAAAATATAAGAATGAACTTGATGAACTGAAACATGCGTACCGAAAAGAGAACGAGGAGTATCCGGATCAAGGATCTGAAAACGATTTATTTGGAGGAGCTTCGGCGCAGGTGCTTTGATTGCCTGGGCGAAGCTTTACAGCGTGGTACGGTGCTTCCCGGTGAACTGGAGGAAACGGTGTGGGATTATTACCGGAAGACGGCTCCTTCGTTACAGGAGTTTTATTCGCGCTATACGCCCGAATGGGAGGTGTTTTACGAGCATGAACAGTTGCTTCCGTCTGATTTTCTGGATTCTCTTTATCGTATGCAGGCAGCTTTCCGGAAACGTTATTCGCTTGCAGAGCTTGATGTTGCTTACTATATTGAGCGGCTGGAGCGTCTGCCTTTGCTCAGTCCCGAACGGAAGCTCCTTCAGGAACTTTTTCTGGATAAATGGCATCGCTTGCTCACAACCAAGGAATACGATTATCAGTATCATCACATCGAGTCGTTGTGTGAAGGATTTGTTTTGCTCGACAAGCAGAACGGACTGAAAACGGTTGCCGATGTGACAGGTTCGCGCGTCAGATGGTTGTTGTTGAACCGTCCGGAACTTTACCGGCGTATCGTGCCTTATGAGAAGGCTATGGAGCAGAATCGCCACATTCGTGAACTGGTGCGGGTGTTAGGAAAGCACAGTAAAGGTGAGAAACGTAGCTTCGATCCGTTGGGAGGAGTACGCGAAGAGCAACTGGTACGTCATGCTGTACGCAGCGATATCGAGGGTATAACGTTGGGAAACGATTTGAATCATCTGCTTCCGGTAGAATATTGTTACCTGACGGATGAGGCACTTCGTCCGGTATTCATGCAGAAGTTTGTAGAGAAGCGTTTGCAGGTGTTCGACAGTCGTTCGGCAGAAGACAGTTCGGTACTTCAAAAAGGCAGAAAGCCGGTAAGCGGACAGGGACCGTTTGTGGTTTGTCTGGATACGTCAGGCTCTATGCAGGGGAAGCGTGAGATACTGGCAAAGTCGGCTCTGCTGGCTGTGGCTAAGTTGGTAGACGGCACGCATCGCAAATGCTATGTAATTAATTTTGCCGAAGATATCCACTGCATGCTGATAAAGGACTTGCGTGCAGATTTTCCTTTATTGGCAGATTTCCTGAATTATCGTTTCGACGGAGGAACCAATATGGTTCCGGCATTAAAAGAAGCTGTCCGTTTGATACAAACAAACGGGTGGCATCGCTCGGATGTAGTAATGATTTCCGATTTCGAGATGCCACCCGTGGGGGATGAGTTAATGAAACAGATTATGGGGGTAAAGCATAGAGATACCTCGTTCTATGCTTTGGTTTTCGGGAGTCGTCCCGAAATGGATTATCTTTCTATTTGCGACCGGACTTGGGAGATGGAGATACCTTTATCTGCTCGATAGGCTGCTGGCTGACGTTGTCCAGCGGGATGGCCTGGTATTTCACTTTAGCAAAATCAATGGTCCGCAAGTCGATGCTTCGTATCGCACTGTTGTACATGGTTCGGTAATAGATAGTCCGGTTTGTCATATCGGTAGCCGATGTCCACTGTGTAGCGCTTGGAATGTCGGCAGGAACTTTTCCCAATGGGAATTCAATGCCTACCGGAATATCGAAGTTGTTCAGAATCTGAAAGCCCTGAAGCACTGTTTTCTCGGCTGAATCCTGCTGTGGGGCAGTCGACTGATAGAAAGCCGCACGTACGAAACGTGAAGGAGGAGTTACGTCACCCGGTATGCCCAGGAATCCACTTCCTGCTCCGAACGATTTCAATGGAGTAGTTCCCAGATCTTGTGCCGGAGCTGTTCCCGGGAAGAGATTCACATAATTGTTCAGGTTGGTAAGCTGCCATTCAAAGCCCGGAGAGTTGGTCAGCACTCCCAATGTATTTTCGAAGAAATGCGGAGTCTGTTCTGTAATTTCCAACACTAGCTGTTTGCCTTCTGCATCGGTAAACCGCCAATGAACAGTAGACGAACGCGGGTCGATGTTGACTACATGTACACTCTTTACTGCTTCTTTCACTTCATCCAACGTAGCACAGTTACCCAGTATCCACGAAACAAGTTGAAGGTCGGAGATTGTATTTTCTTTTTCCGAAGCATTGTAGTCTTCGTATTTTCCATAAGACGGGAAGTAGAACAGTCCGGCAGACAGTCCGGCTTCGTTTACGCCTTCAGCGATAAATTCCTTTTGTTCTACGGCAAGTCCTACATAACCATATCGTGCCGTAAACTTCATTCCGTTGATTCCTTCAGGAGTGTACGACTGTGCCGTATATCCTCTTGGAACAATAACATACTGGCTGTTCAGGTTGCTTCCGCCCCATTCGATGGTACGTGCAACGATTGTAGTTCCGTCTTTGCTTTTCAGTGTGATACCTGTACAGGCAGTTGCAGGTTGTGATGCAAACCAACCAGCCATGCCAAGCAGTAAAATTGATAATTTAGATTTCATATTCAGTGTTTTTCTTATATAACAATCGGTATTAGAAATATGTTCATTTGCAGATATATAGTTTCCCGTGTTCCTGTCCGATCACTTCTTCTGCAAGTAGGTATGATAAGGCTTTTGTATTTTTTTCTTTATCTCCTGGAAGAGCTTCCAGCAGATCGTGGGAGGAACATGGTGATTGCAGAATGTCCATTATCTGGTTGCGTATGTCTTCAAATTCTCCATGTTTCAGTCCCGAGGAGTGTTTCGCCAGACAGGCATCGCACAATCCGCAGTTGTGTTCGTTTTTCTCGCCAAAATACTGTAAAAGTATGCGGCTCCGGCATTTGTTTTCAGCATCGGCATATTCCAGCATGGCCTTGATTCGCTGCTCATAACTGGCTTTCCGGTCCTCGTAAACTTCTCGGTTCAGTACGATACGTTCACTTTCCTGGCGTTCGCGTGTATATATGATGTAGGGTGTTTTCTTCCCCGGAATATAATGCAAAATGTGCCGTTTGGTGAGCAGTACCAGTGTTTCATACACCTGCTGACGGGAAAGTCCGCTTCTTAATGCAAGCGTTTCTTCATTGATATAGGCATAATCGCTGAACAGACCGGTGTACGAACGCAGAATGATGCGAATCAGATTCTCTGTGTCAGGATTATTTTCCTGGATGCGATACAGTTCATCACGCCGCAGTGTGAACATCAGGCGTGAGGCATTGTCCTGTTCGTCGGTATATTCCAGATATCCCGCCCGGGTAAGAATCTTCAGCGCACTGTCTACCCGGATAGGGAAATGCTTGAAGTTCTGGCAGAACTCATCTATATTAAACGCATATGTACAGCCAAGTCCGTCGCCCATTGCCATCTGATAATAATAATTGATGTGCTCATAAACCTGACGGATGTATTCCTTTTCCGGAAAAGTATCGGCTATGCGTTTGTTCAATAAGGTTTTATCACTTCGTGCGTATAGCAGTACCGCGTACGATTTCTGTCCGTCACGTCCGGCGCGTCCCGCTTCCTGAAAATATGCTTCGGGAGAATCGGGAAAATCGATGTGTACCACCAGTCGTACATCGGGCTTGTCAATACCCATACCGAATGCGTTGGTTGCTACCATGACTCTGAACTCTCCGTTTATCCACCCCTTCTGACGCTGGTCTTTGGTATCATTGTTCAGTCCGGCATGATAGAACGTTGCAGTAATACCTTGTTCATTCAGAAATTGAGATACTTCTTTTGTCTTTTTACGGTTGCGCGTATATACAATAGCAGAACCTTGTACGCTAGTCAGGATGTGAAGAAGTTCTTCAGCCTTGTTTTCTGTGCGGCGGACGATATAGGCTAGATTTTTCCGTTCAAAACTCATCCGGAAAACATTCTCTTCTCTGAAATCCAGTCGTTTCTGAATGTCTTTTACCACTTCGGGCGTGGCTGTAGCTGTAAGAGCAAGCACTGGTACTCCTGGAAGCAGTTTTCTGATTTCTGAGATCTTGAGGTAGGCTGGACGGAAATCATATCCCCACTGAGATATACAGTGTGATTCGTCGACGGTAATCATGCTTACCTTCATGCTTTTCAGCTTGGTCTGGAAAATTTCCGTGTCCAGTCGTTCGGGTGAAATATAGAGAAACTTATAATCGCCGAAGATGCAGTTTTCCAGTGCTACGACAATTTCTTCACGCGTCATACCCGAATAGACAGCTATTGCTTTTATTCCCCGGTCGCGCAGATTGCGTACCTGGTCTTTCATCAGGGCGATAAGAGGAGTGACAACCAGACATAATCCAGGTTGGGCGAGGGCAGGCACTTGGAAGGTAATAGACTTTCCTCCTCCCGTAGGCATCAGTCCGAGTGTATCTCGTCCGCTGCCTATACTGTTGATGATATCTTCCTGGATACCTCGAAAACTGTCGTATCCCCAATATTGTTTCAGTATGCTTTTATAGTCCACGGTGTTGAATGAGAAGTTATAAATGAAAGTCTTGAAAGAATAATGATGAATGAAAGAACTTACTGTATCAGTTTCCGTTCTTCATTCATCATTATGTATTGTTTAGAAAGAAGGCTTTATGTCTTCTATCTGTAATTGGATTTCTCCACGTTTGTGCGTATTTTCTTCAATCGTATAACAGATATTGAACGATTGCTTGGTTTTGATGTAACGTGCTTGCGAACTTTGTCCGAAAGCGATGCCGTTCATCACGTTATTCGATTTGTTGTCCACCAGTTCCAATTTGATGTGTTCCTGATCGCGTCCCACCACCTTGCTTGTTCCATAGTCGTAAACATTCAGCGTTGAGAAGACGGGTTTCGGATTATCCGGACCGAAGGGATTAAACTTCTTCAAATCGAAGAAAAACTTCGGTGTGATGTCGCGGAAATCCAGTTGGGCATCGATGTCTATCGTCGCACTGGTCTGTTCCGGCAAGATATGATCGGTTACATATTGCTCGAAGCGTCGTGTAAACTCCGGTACGTTTTCAATCTTCATGGAAAGTCCCGCAGCATACGTATGTCCTCCGAAGTTTTCCAGCAAGTCACGGCAATGTTCGATTGCTTTATACACATCGAAGCCTGAAACCGATCGTGCAGAACCTGTTGCCAGGTTGTCTGTACGTGTCAGAACGACAGCCGGACGGTAATAGATTTCCGTCAATCGGGAAGCTACGATACCGATAACTCCTTTGTGCCAAGCTTCATTGTAGATGACGATGGAGCGGCGTTCGGACAGTTTCTCCAGATGATCGACAATCTTATTCGCTTCTTCGGTCATGCTCTTGTCCAGGTCTTTGCGAGTCTCATTGAACTGGTTTATCTGGTTACTCTTTTCGAGTGCTGCCTGAAAGTCTTTCTCAATCAGCAAATCGACTGCCTTCTTCCCGTTTTGTATACGTCCGGATGCATTGATGCGCGGACCTATTTTAAAGACAATATCGCTCATCGTGATTTCCCGTTCGGACAAACCACAAACATCGATGATGGCTTTCAGCCCGATACTGGGATTAGAATTGAGCTGACGCAGCCCATGATAGGCAAGCACGCGGTTTTCTCCCATTATAGGTACGATGTCCGAGGCGATACTTACTGCAACCAAATCGAGCAGTGGAGTGAGCTGATGAAACTCGATTCCATTATTGATGGCAAAAGCCTGCATGAACTTAAATCCGACACCGCATCCTGAGAGGTGATCGTACGGATAAGTTGAATCAAACCGCTTAGGGTTCAATATGGCAACAGCAGGCGGCAACACATCATCTGGCACATGATGGTCGCAAATAATAAAGTCGATGCCTTTTTCTTTGGCATACGTAATCTCTTCCACGGCTTTGATACCGCAGTCTAATACAATAATAAGCTTTACGCCTGTTTCGGCAGCATAATCCACTCCCTTCTTCGATACTCCATACCCTTCGTTGTAACGGTCGGGGATGTAGTAATCGATGTTCGAATAGAACTGTTGAAGGAATTTATAAACCAATGCGACTGCTGTAGTACCGTCTACATCGTAATCTCCATACACCATGATACGTTCTTTCCGTCCCATAGCTTTGTTCAGTCGTTCTACTGCAATGCTCATGTCCTTCATAAGGAACGGATCATGCAGTTCGTTGAGCTGAGGACGGAAAAATCGTTTGGCCTCGGCAGTAGAGGTTATTCCTCTTTCCAAGAGAAGCCGGCATAATATAGGGCTGATTCCTATATCTTTAGCCAGTGCTCTAGCTGCTTCCCGCTGTTCTAGTGTCGGAGGTTGATAATTCCATTTGTAATTCATTTATATATATTTTTTTCTTTCTTTTCTTTTTCAGACACGGGCAAAAAGCTTTTTTACCCTAGTTATTCAATCTGTAAAATTAGAAAAAAAGAAAGAAAAAAACGGCTAATCTCCTATTTATTTTCGGAGATTAGCCGCTTAATTATTTATAATTGGTCTATATTAACTAATTATAATCCCAATTTTTTAGCTATGTCAGCAGGAATGGCATGCTTGTTTACCAAAATATTCATGGTCTTGTAAGCAGCAAATGCTTTTGATGCATACCAGATACCTTTGTACTTGCCTTCAGTTCCCCATGAATTTTTTACCATGAAGTATTCTTTTCCGTTCTGGTCTTTAGCAATACCGTAGATAACCATTCCGTGGTCATCGGTAGTTTCCCAGTTGTCGAAAGCTTCCTGACGCATTTCCTGAGTTACAGTGATTTCAGGAAGTGGCTTGCTTGTCAGTTCTTTACGTTTGTCTGCCTGGCTCATACCTAACCAACGTGCCATATCAGAGCCTGTCAGTTCAGCGCCTTTTTCTGCATCCGGACATACAGCTACACCATCACGAGTAAAGCCTTGTTCACTAACATCAGCACCCCATGCGAAAGTATAGCCAGTGTTGATTGCATTTTCCATAACAGCCATCAGTTCGTCGATAGGCAAGTTGTACGAAAGTGCATTACGCCAGTTGTCTTGTACTTCGATATTGAACTGAGTGTAGAACGGATGATGAGAGTAAGATGTCAGTGAAACATAGTCGTCCATGTTCAGACCCAATACTTCATCGGCAAATGTTCTCGGAGTATAAGTCTTACCTTTGTAAGTAAATTCTTTCGGGCATTCTCCCAGGTATGTGTCATAAATAGACTTGATACCGTTTTTCCAAACCGGAGACAGCTTTTTCAATCCGCCTTTAGCGATAGCGTTCATATAACCTGAAGCTACAGCATCCAGTTCGTTATGGTTAGGAAGTGAATCGCCGTACATGATACCCGGCATAGCTTCCTGAGGAACCATACCATATTTTTCGTAGCAAACTACTATATCTTCGAAGCTTCCACCCGGAGAGAAAGAAGCGTCACCGTGATAGCGTACATAGTTTACAGCACGGTCTTCCATTGTTTTGTGTACAACAAACATTTCAGACAAATCGAATTCTCCCTTTCCTGCACGCAACAGTTCTGCTTCGAGGAATCCCAGTGTTGAGAACGACCAGCAAGTGCTTGACTGGTTTTGGTCTTTGATAGAAGTGATAGGGTTTTCCTTTACAGTTGTAAACACAAAGCCTTCTTCTTCAGCTTTGTTCTTTTTTGGGCCTTTAGCATATACATTGCTAAAGCATACACCCAAAGCTAAAATCGCAACAAGTTTATTCATTGTTTCTTTTAGGGTTAAATTATTATTTGTTTATTTATTATTGTTCATTCATAATCTTTTCCACTTCTTCGATGGTAATAGGAATACGCTTGTCGCCAGTAAAGCGTGAACCTTCCGGAGTAATCAGAATATCATCTTCCAGACGGATGCCACCGAAATCCTTGAACTTGTCTATAGCATCAAAATTCAGGTATTCAGTATTAATGTTTTCTGCTCTCCACTTGTCGATCAGTGCCGGAATGAAATAGCATCCCGGTTCGTCTGTGATGACGAAGCCTTCCTGCAAGCGACGTCCCATACGCAAAGAAGCCAGTCCGAACTGATCGGAAGGACGAGTTTCATCGTCGTAACCCACGTAGCATTGTCCTAAATCTTCCATGTCGTGAACGTCAATTCCCATCATATGTCCCAGACCGTGAGGCATGAACAGTGCATGAGCTCCTGCTGCTACGGCATCATCTACATTGCCTTTCATCAATCCAAGATCTTTCAATCCCTGAGCCAGTACCTTGCAGACATCCAGATGGACAGACTTATAAGTAACTCCCGGGCGAGCCAGCTCCAAAGCACGGTCGTGACATGCCAGTACAATGCTGTATACGTCACGCTGGCGGTCAGTAAATTTACCGCCTACAGGTATGGTTCGGGTATGGTCGGAACAGTAGTTAGTAACGCTTTCTGCACCTGCATCAGTCAGCATCAGACGGCCTGTCTGAAGAATCTGGCTGTGGTCATGATTGTGAAGTGTCTGTCCGTTCTGTGAAAGGATAGTGGCAAACGATACCATATTTCCGTATGATGCAGCAATACCATCCAGTATGCCGGCAATATATTGTTCCGAAACTCCCGGTTTGCACAGGCGCATGGCAGCCGTATGCATTTCGTAACCGATGTTGCAGGCTTTATCTATTTCCTCAATTTCGCATGCTTCTTTTACTGAACGCAGGCTTACTACAGCCTTTATCAGCTCCAATGAAGCATGTTGTCTGGTCATGGAAGCACGGATTCCGGTCAAATCTTCCAGAAGCATCATGTTGTCGTAGCGGTAAGGAGGCAGGAAGTGAATCTTGCGTCGTTGTGATATGGCCTTTCCTACTACTTCTTTCAGTCGTGCAAACGGAAAACTTTTTTTCACTCCTACACGTTCTCCCAGTTCCTTTACACTAGGCTGAGGGCCCATCCAGATAATGTCGTCCATCGTTACGTCATCGCCGAAGAAATAATCTTCCTCAGCATCAACGTCCAGCACTCCTGCATATCCGGGATGTGAATGTCCGAAGAAATAGAGGAACGAGCTGTCTTGACGGAATTTATATGTATTATCGGGATAATTGGCAGGGGCTTCATTGTTTCCCAGTATCAGGATAATACCACTACTGACTTTCTCTCTAAGTGCCTTACGGCGATTGCGGTATACTGATGATTCGAACATATTGTAATTGTTAAAGTGAAATTATTGTAATAAGTGTTGCAAAAGTAGGAAATTAAATTGAATTATGTCCTAACCATTTTCCTAAAAAATGTATCTTTGTGAAACTAAACTATTGTATGTTATGAAACTAGATTTGAAGAATATGGGCCTTGTTCTTGAAGGAGGAGGCATGCGTGGGGTTTTTACCTGCGGAGTATTAGACTATTTCATGGATCATCATATCGAGTTTCCATATGGTATCGGTGTTTCGGCTGGAGCATGTAACGGACTTTCTTACATGTCGCATCAGCGTGGACGTGCCAAATATAGCAATATCGATATGATGGCAAAGTATCATTATATCGGGTTGAAGTATTTGTGGTATCAGCATAGCATACTAGACCAAAAACTATTGTACGAGATTTTTCCAGAAGAATTGCTTCCGTACGACTATCAGGCATATTATGAAAATCCGGCACGGTTTGAAATGGTTACAACAAACTGTGTGACAGGACGTGCCTGTTATCTGGAAGAAAAGAAAGATAAAGAGCGCCTGCTGGCGATAGCAAAAGCTTCGAGCAGCTTGCCTTATGTTTGTCCCATTACGTATGTCGACGGGCGTCCGATGTTGGACGGAGGAATAGTCGATTCGATACCTGTACTGCGTGCCATAGAACAGGGATATGAACGCAATGTTGTCGTATTGACACGAAACAGAGGGTATCGTAAATCGGAGAAGGATATTCGGGTACCACGGTTTATTTATACACGTTATCCAAGGTTGCGCGTTGTGTTAAGCCGGCGTTGTCAGGTTTATAATCAACAGTTGGAAATGATTGAACGTATGGAGGATGAAGGTCGGATCATTGCAATCCGTCCCGAACAACGGGTTGTAGTCAACCGTATAGAGAAAGATATCAGGAAGTTGACCAGTCTGTATGAAGAAGGTTATGCATGCGCAGAAAAAGTCATGGGGCAGTTCTTGTAAAAAACTGTATAGGCTTTTTATAGTGTATCAATACTGATGTTCTTTGTCGGAAATTAAGAGGGGTTTTGATACCAGCTTTCCTTCATGTAGGATGTCTACCATTCCCTTTTTTACGTGCTTATTTTCTTGTAAAGGATATAAAAGTAAAAAAAGCATATTTGAAGTTTCAAAAGTTGTTTTCAATCTTTCCCAATCAGAGCAGAAATGAAATTAGAAAACAGCTTTTGGTAGCTCAAAAACAAGTACGGCAGCTTTCCAATAGAGGAAGGCTGCCGTACTTGTTTTTATTGTTGACTCCGGTTTGACTGAACCGGAGCTCTTATTTTCATTTTCGATTATTTGCTGTTTATTTTGCGAAGCTAACCGCACGAGTTTCACGGATAACTGTAATCTTAACCTGTCCCGGATAAGTCATTTCATCCTGAATCTTCTTAGCTATTTCAGTAGACAAGCTTTCTGTTTGTTTGTCGTCTATCTTGTCTGCACCAACGATTACGCGCAACTCGCGACCTGCCTGAATAGCGTAAGTTTTTGTAACACCCGGATAAGACATTGCAAGCTGTTCCAAATCGTTCAAACGCTTGATGTAAGCCTCTACGATTTCGCGGCGTGCTCCCGGACGTGCACCAGAGATAGCATCACATACCTGTACGATAGGAGCCAGCAAGCTGGTCATTTCTACTTCATCGTGGTGAGCTCCGATAGCATTGCAGATATCAGGTTTTTCCTTATATTTTTCAGCCAGCTTCATACCAAGCAGTGCGTGTGGCAATTCTGGTTCTTCATCAGGTACTTTACCTATATCGTGCAACAATCCGGCACGTTTAGCTTTTTTCGGATTAAGTCCCAGTTCCGAAGCCATGACAGCACACAGGTTGGCTGTTTCGCGTGCATGCTGCAACAGATTCTGTCCATAAGAAGAACGATATTTCATCTTACCGATGATACGGATCAGTTCAGGATGCAGGCCATGAATACCCAAGTCGATTGTAGTACGTTTACCTGTTTCGATGATTTCATCTTCTACTTGCTTACGCACTTTTGCAACAACTTCTTCGATGCGTGCCGGATGAATACGTCCGTCGGTAACCAACTGATGTAAGGCTAGACGTGCAATTTCACGGCGAACAGGGTCGAATGCAGACAATACGATTGCTTCAGGTGTGTCGTCTACAACGATTTCTACTCCGGTTGCTGCTTCCAGCGCGCGGATGTTACGGCCTTCACGACCAATGATACGTCCTTTTATTTCATCAGATTCGATATGGAATACCGTTACAGAGTTTTCAATAGCAGTTTCTGTAGCAACTCGCTGGATAGACTGAATAACGATGCGTTTAGCTTCACGGTTTGCTGTAAGCTTAGCATCATCCATAATGTCATTGATGTAAGATTGAGCCTGAGTTTTGGCTTCTTCCTTCAACGATTCTACCAGACGTTCCTTTGCTTCTTCAGCAGAAAGTCCTGAAAGTGCTTCCAGTTTCTCACGTTCCTGTGATTGTAACTGATCTAATTCTTCTTTCTTCTTTTCAATGATAACCAGCTGTGCGTCCAGATTTTCCTTGATGGCTTCATTCTCGTTGCGTTTACGCTGCAACTCTTCATTTTTCTGGTTCAGCACCATTTCGCGCTGTTTCAGCTTGTTTTCTGCCTGTTGAATTTTTTGATTACGAAGAGCAACTTCCTTTTCCAGATCAGCCTTTTTATTCAGGAATTTCTCTTTTACTTCCAGAAGTTTGTTTTTCTTTATAACCTCAGCTTCTGTTTCCGCTTCCTTTATAATTTTATCATATCGCGCTTTCAAGCCATACTTGAAAAAGCAATATGAAAGTGCCCCTCCAATCAGAAAGGCGATAACCGTTAATATTACTAATGTCAACATTATAAGTAGTTTAAAATATAAATAAAAAACGCACAAACTTTCTATCAGGCTGTTTTCCTGACGTCAAGCTTGTGCGCAAATGTTTTCTATCTTTCGTTTACTAAACGCTTACTCACTCTTTTTACCGATACACTCGTCTATATCTTGTTCCAGTTGTTTCAGCTTTTCCAGATAAGGCGTGGTATCATTACGGTCCTTCATAGACATATTTTCAAAAGCCAGTTCCAGGGCTGTCATAACCCAATACTTCTCAGTATTGAAATTAGGGAACTTATTGCGGTATTTGTTTAGTTTATAATCAATCTGTTTGGCTGCATCCCGATATAGTTGTTCCTCTTCACGTTTAATGATGAGCGGATATCGTTCGTTGTCAATCAGCAGATGTATTTTCATTTGGTCGTCCGTCATGCTCTTTTCACCGTTTTAATTATTCATTCAGCAAAGCGATACATTTGTCGACTTCACGCACAAGCTTCGCCAATCGTTGTTTGGTATCTCGGAGTTCATTGTCGTTGATACTGATTATGCGAGCTGTTTTCAAATTGGTATACATGGCTTCCAATTCTTTTCGGCTATTTTGAAGTTCGGCTATTTCAACTTCTTTTTCAGCAAGAAGTTGACGGAGAGATGCATTTTCTTTTTGTTGTTCTTCATATAAATACATAAAATGCCTCAGTTTCCCTTCGAAAGTATTCAATAGCTTTTTGTCTTCTTCCGTCATTTTGTACCAAAATTGTATACAAATATAGTGGATTGAAGAGAAACACAAAAATTTTTGCTCATATTTTCTTTTAAATAGGATAAAATTTAAGGGATATTGGGCAAATTTTCGGGTGGAATCAGAATGTTGACACTTTTTTGTTGTTAAAAGAATTGGATGTATAAAGGTTATACATGGAATGAATAAAAATGAAAAAATCGCTTCGGATTCTTTATGTTAAGATGCTCCGAAGCGATTTTTTATTTATATCTTAGAGATGCTTATCTTTTTTCGATATCTCCATTGATTAGTGTTTGAGGTTCTTCTTTCAGTAAACCACGATTTTTGAGTAACGCATCTATCTTAGGTTCGCGGCCACGGAAATTCTTATACATAGTCATTCCATCGTCGATGCCACCCGGTGTCAGGATATATTTACGGAATTTGTCTGCCATTTCTTTGTTGAAGATGTCACCTGTTTCCTTGAAAGCCTGAAATGCGTCACAGTCTAATACCTCAGCCCACATATAGCTGTAATATCCGGCTGTATATCCACCTCCCATTGTGTGACTGAAATTGGTAACACGGTAGCGTGGATAGATTTGTGAAGGAATTCCGCGTTCTTTCAGTTTTTGAGATTCGAACTCCATAACATTCAGGTCAGAAGGAACTTCTTTCAGTGTATGTAAGTCCATATCTGTAAGCGAAGCAGCCAGATATTCTACTGTAGCAAAACCCTGACCGTATTTAGCGCTTTCTTCTATTTTCTTTACCAGTTCCATTGGTATTACTTCGCCTGTTTTGTAGTGTTTGGCGTAGATGTTCAGCACTTCCGGTTCGAATGCCCAGTGCTCATTTATTTGCGAAGGAAGTTCTACAAAGTCGCGTTCAACATTGGAAACTCCCGGGTAGTGTACGTCGCACATGAAACTGTGCAAGGCATGTCCAAATTCATGGAACATAGTTGTTACATTGTCAATGCTTTGCAAAGCAGGTTTGTCACCGCTTGCAGTTGTCATGTTGCATACGTTTACAACCACTGGCAGAACTCGTTCATTGCCGTTATAGCTCTGATCTCTGAAACCTGTACACCAGGCTCCGGCTCCTTTACCGTCACGCGGGTAATAGTCGCTGTAGAAGAGGGCAAGTACTTTACCATCTTTATCGATCACTTCCCATGACTGAGCTGTTTTTTCATACACAGGGAATTTATCTGTACATTCTCTGAAAGTCAAGCCATAAAGTTTATTTGCTACATAGAAGATACCTTTCAGTACATTGTTGATTTCAAGGTATTCTGAAACTTTATCTTCATCGATAGCATATTTGGCTTGTTTAGCTTTATTAAGATAGTACATATAGTCCCATCCTTCCGGCTCGAAGTTATAGCCATCTTTCTTTATTTCAGCACGTATATCATTCAGCTCTTCTTTAGCTTTTTCTACAGCAGGAGTCCATACCTGGTCGAGCAAGCGGTATACATTCTGTTCGTTTTTTGCCATACGATTGTCGAGGGCAAGAGAAGCATAATCTTCATATCCCATCAGCTTAGCTTTTTGTAAGCGTAAAGTAACCAGTTTGCGGGATATTTCTTTATTGTCATACTGGTTGTTCTGATTTCCTCGATTGTAATATGCATCATATACGCGATGACGCAATTCACGGTTTTTACAGTATTGTAGAACAGGGTTACAGCTTGGACGCTGCATATTGAACATCCATTTTCCTTTCTGTCCGTTTTCTTCTGCCATTTTAGCGGCAGCTTCGATATTTGCTTCTGGAAGTCCTTCCAGTTCTTCCAGCTTGTCGACTGTAACAAATGTGTTATTGGTTTCGTGCATCAGGTTTTGGCTGAATGTAAGTTCCAGCAGTGATATTTCACTGTTCAGCTTACGTAATTCGGCTTTCTGCTCATCATTTAATCCAGCGCCGCCACGGATAAAACGCTTGTACACATTTTCCAGTAGTTTGGTCTGTTCTTTATCTAATCCAAATTTTTTCTGATTGTCGTAAACTTCTTTCACTTTTGCAAAAAGCAATGGATTCAAGTAAATATCATCGCTGTGTGCAGAAAATAATGGAGACAGTTCTTTTTCCAAAGCGCGAGTCTCTTCGGTTGAGTTGCTACTAGCGATAGGTCCGAAAACATATTCTACTTTAGTAAGCAGTTCTCCACTGCGGTCGAGTGCAACGATAGTGTTTTCGAAGTCGGGTACTGCGCGATTTCGGATAATAGCATTGATTTCCTGTTTCTGTTCTTCCATTCCTTTCAGGAACGCTTCACGGTAGTTGTCGATAGTAATTTTTTCGAATGGAGCAATTTCATACGGAGTACCATACGATTCTGATAGAAATGGATTGGTACTTTGTGCCATGCTGCTTCCTCCCAATGCCAGAGCGAAGGCGGCTGTGAATAAACATTTCTTCATTTTGTTAAAATAGGTATGTTAATTGTTGTAATCTTTGAGCGCAAATATAACGAAATGTCAGGAATTTAACAAGTGGGGCAGATTGCCTGTTTTTATATTTGATGCTTTTCGTTTTTAGGTAAGTGTATAATTCTTTCTGTATAGGTTAGAGAAACTCTATGTTTTAGTCGACGAATCTCTTAGATTTTTACGTTGCTCCTTATTTGCTTATGCTAATTTTAAGGTAAATCATATCTTTCAATTGTTTACCTGCTTCAAAAATCGGATGCTCATAATTGTCGGTGAAAAAGTTGGGTATCCGATGTGAATATACAAATCCGCAATTCTTGTAGAAGGCTATAGTTATAGGAGAGTCTCCGGTTCCGACAAGCATTGTATGGCATCGGGCTTTATAATGTTTCAGAAGAAAGAATATCAACTTTTTTCCATATCCCTGACGCTGGAACTGTGGATAGACAGCAATGTTTTTGATTTCGTAGATACCTTTACCTTCTTCGGTTATAACGCATGAAGCTTTTATCTCATTGTTTTCAGCTAGAACGAACATGTCTCCGCGTTTTAAATAGCGATCGATCATGGATTCTTGCTCATCAGCAAGGAGCAGTAAATCGAGATATTGCTTTTTGTTGTAGAAAATAGGATATATATTTATCATATTCAGTTTTTATGTAAATGGCTTGATGTGCTATAAAATACTTTTTTTATTGAAGTCATAAAATTAGATAGCTGTAGCTTATTCAACAAGTATAAACTGAATTTTATAGTTCTGTATTAAAATAATATTTATTAGAACCGTTTTATGTATATAGACTTGTACGATACTTCAGTTGTTGGATGCTCCAATAAAACAGATAGAGATTCTAATTCAGAATATAAAAAAAAGTGTAAACCTCGCAAATGCTTGATTTACACTTTTTATTGGCGGAGAGACAGGTTTTTGAACCTATAACTCTAACCACTTATGCTACAATGTCTTATATTCCAAAATTTCAAATAGGTAACGAAACAGTAACGATTTTCAGACGTTGGGCTTGTCCAACTTTGACCTCTGTTTGTCTGCCTAACTTTCGGGTTCAAAGATAAGTCTTTCTTTTGAAATACGCAAATCATTGATAATAAATATTCTGCGATTAGTGCAAGGTGCAAGCTATATATATAAATATATACTTGCACCTTGCACTAAAAATTTTGTCATTTAGCGAATTTGCTATAATTTTGTGTGAACTAATGATTTCAATAAATGAATGATTTAACATGAAACAATTTAATTTGCAATTTGCCAACCATTCGAAATTAGAACAGCTAAAGCTGTTCTTTTTGGAACATGGCACTTATATTGAACTCAAAAAGGGCGAACAGTTCTCTATTCAAGGTAAAATGAACTGCCGGGGGGCTTATATTGAAAACGGTTTATTGAGATATACCCGTGTGGATGAAAGAGGAAATATACATATAGTAGGATATACTTTCTCCGAAGAATTTGCAGGAAGTTTATGTACACTTATAGAACCTAATCAACCGTCATTAGTAACAATTGAAGCTGTTTGCGATTCAAAGATTTACTATCTACCGTATTCAAAGTTAGAGGATTTTTTTGCTACAAATGCCGAGACAGCACAAATAAAGTGCGCTCTTGTCGAACAATCCTACTCGTTAATGTATCATAGATTATTGGATATGTACTGTAAAACTACGGAAGAACTTTATCTTGATTTATTGAACAGATGTCCCGACATTCAAGAATATATTACGTTAAAAGAGATAGCCTCTTTCTTGCAAGTCACACCGGAAACTGTTAGTCGTATACGTTGCAAACTGAAGAAATAACTTATCCTTTAACATACTTTATATTAGGGTCTTGACAATTGTCAAGACCTTTTTTATTTATTCTTCCGTATTTTGCATTCACTATTTAATAATATTGATATGATACGTAAATTAACACAAGAAGAATATAACAATGCTGCCGATTTATCTTATCAAGTATGCATGGAAAGGAATGATTTCACCCAAGAAGGTATTGAAACCTTTAAAAGCTTCGTGTATGACACATCGTTGATGAATACGCTTGACATATATGGTGCTTTTGACAATCATCTATTGATAGGAATAATCGGTGTACATCGGGAAAGGCAACATATATCCCTCTTCTT